>Ga0222712_10003270_pt1 | contig 17781 bp, 20 predicted proteins | sample C33_657DmetaG_FD_165043 | JGI IMG/M metagenome (GOLD analysis project Ga0222712, IMG submission 165043) | Estuarine water microbial communities from San Francisco Bay, California, United States - C33_657D | ecosystem: Environmental > Aquatic > Marine > Unclassified | place: USA: California...
ATCAGTGGGGCAATGAGCAACATGCTTCAAGGCATTATGCAGAGCTCTTACTCGCAGTTCACAAGAGGGCAAGAAGCTCTAGAAGCTGGTAAAGATACTTCTAGTTTTGCTGGTTCAGCAATTGGTGCTGGCGGCAAAATGGCTGCCAATATGCGCGGATTACAGGCCAGAGCACAAGTTGCTCTCAGGGAAGAAAGGCTTGGCGGCTCACTACTTGACCGAGGAATGACGAGAGAAACAGGAACGAATGTAAATGCTCTTTCAATGAAAGCAGCAGGAAACACCTTTATTGATATAGCAAATAGCAGTTTATCCAATCCCCTACAAGCGGTGTCGAGCACCCTCGGTGCGATGGTTCCGGACATTTTGAATGTTGGTGCATTGATTGGAAAGATTCCAGGAGCCGAACAAGTTGGAAGTTTGTTTAATTCAGGGGTAGGGAAAGGCATTAAATCTGTTTTAGGATTCAACGTTAAATCTTCAAGAAGAGACGCAGAAGAAAAGTTTTTAGCTCAACTACAAAAAGAAGGCATTTTAACCAAAGAACAATTTGATAGCGCGATGAAAGACCCCGGAAATGCGGTAAATCAATTTGTTAAAGACACAGAAGAAAAAACAAAAGCATTTGAACAAATTGACGACGTAAATAATAAACGTCTAGAAAAACTAAAACAACTTACTGGGAAAACTGCTCCAGAATTAGAAAAATTAGCCAAAAACATGGGCGTCAATCTCTATGACGCGACAATGACATTTGATGACATGGTTACAAAATTAAAAATAAATATGATTAAAAGCGCAGCTGAAATGCAAGCTGCAAATCAGAACATATTTATGGATACAAGTATTTATGATACAGAAATTAAAAGAAAAGAAACTCAATTTGCAGTAAACGATAAAACAAGAATTCTTAACGACAGGCTAAAGGCCGGCACTGCAGACGAATCAGACATATTGGAGTTCCTAAGAGGAAACTCAGCGGACATGACGGCGCTTCATGGCGGAGATGCAATTAGTGCATTTTATGACCAACAGCAATTGATTGGCAAGGGCGGCAAAGCCTATACTGCCGGTGGCGCACTAGAGGGACAAGAATCAAAAATAGCCGGCAATCCTTTCTTCCAAAAACAGCAACAACAAGTATTGGGCGGATTTGCAAAAACTGGCGCCGAACAAATTACCGCCATGCTTGGGGATAGCAATTTAATGGCGGCTGGCGGCTCAACCGCATTGACACAACAAATATTAGCAATGGACCCAGCCAAGCAACAAAAACTTTTGACCGACTTACAAAATGGAACATTGACCGGGATGGGAGCAAACACACCCCCAGGTCAAAAAATGACCGCCGAACAATCATTAAAATCATACGGACTTGGTCTTACTACAGAAAAACTAGATGATGGAAGTTTGGATAGTGTCGCAGACAGCATGGATACTGCCTCTGAGGCATTTAAATCTGCTGTAACAGAATTTACAAAATACACTTCAGATTTTTTTACGGCTCACCCAATAGATAAAACGCCAGAGTGGTACACAAAAGAATCATTTCAAGCATTAATAAAAGGTGACACATCATCCCCTCGTGGTAAGGGAATTGGGGACACTACATCGTCTCGACTTTCCCAGACAATGGCTCGCCATTCTGCAATAGATTCCCAACTAACTGGAAGCAGAAATGTGACGTCGGCCTATAGAACAACGGGTCTTGGCTCAATTAACTCAGACCACGTAATGGGGAGAGCTCTTGACCTCACTGGACAAAATCTTGGTCAGTACGCCAAACTTGTTCACGCCAATGGAGGATTTGCTGAATTCCATGGAACAAATGCAAGCCGTCATCTACACGTAGTTCCGGGTCCAGGGGGCCCAACCGGAGATACTCAATCTCCTGCACGAATGACTCAATCCAAGGGACAGATGAGCAGTGGGGCGCCGATTTATAACATAAGCTTTGCTATTAATGGAACAGGGAATATGTCACCAAACGAAATAGCTCAAACGGTTATACGCAAAATAAAAGAAACTCAAGCGAATGAAATTCAGAGGTCGTAATGAGTGAACTATATAACCCAGAATTGTTCAAATCGGCTAAATCATATACTTTTGGGCAAACTATGTACATATATGATGGCGCAACCGCATCTAATGGAGCATTGCCCAGCTATGCGGTTTATGCAAAATATATTAAAAAAAACAACGAATGGGAGCTTGTTTCTGGTGAAAGGTATTGGCGCCCATACATGCCCGATGATACAAGTTTTCGTCTTCTTTTAAATAACTACCCAACAATAATTGAAGATTTAAGAAAAAAAACAAATATATATAAAGCTGAACAAAATGCAACAGCAAATATTGCTCCTGGGAAAGCGGCAACATCCAATCCAGGAACTCGATATAGCTGGCCAGTAGGCAGTAATGGAGCTTTATATATAGCCACAGACATTACAGTAGATTTTTCTTCTTTGAGATGGAATCAACCTAACCCATACAACACTTCAAGCATAAGAGTTTGGATTAAGTCTGGAGACCAATACGCCAACACACTTGAGACCGGAACAACATATTGGTTTAATCCAGTAACAAAAAGTTTTCTACCGATACCAATGCTCGTAGCCAGTGTGGGAACCACTCAGGCCGCCTACCAACTTTCAATCAGGGAAGGAAAAATTTTAGCAGCTATAGCTTCGGGTTTGTCAAGAGCCGCCGCAGAAGCAAAAATTGACTCAGCAGTGAGCACAATCAGAAATGGAACAGCGGGAGGAAATGCTGCCGCAAATAATAACAATCAATCAAAAACTAAGCCAATAACAAAAGTAAAAGTTCGTGGAAATTTTGGTTATCTTGGGATAGGCGAAAGAGAGGGGTCATCGCCTCAGATGGTTCAGATGTACTCTCTGCCTGAAGATATTGTACCGAGGGTTGCTAGGCACATTTTCAATATTACTCCAGGCCAGATTAGTTATTCAAATCTTGGTTCAGATTGGCAAGAAATAGAAAGAGTTGGGCAGGTTGGATTAATTGACTGGAAGAATTATAAATTGATGAAAGTTTCATTTCAATTTTTGATTGTTCCAGACAAATCTGCAACATACGATAGATTAGGTGGGTTTTCCGATAACGCAACAAATTCGACAATAACCGTCGGAGTTGATGACAAAATAAAAAACCTCAGAGCAATGGCTACTCGCCCATTCCCAATTGCTCTTTATGGCTTTGATGAGATGATGACCAATCAGCTCAGGTTTCCCGCAGACAAGGGTAGGGGTGTTGAATTTGTTATTGGAGATTTAAATATTTCTTCAATTTTTAGAACTGAAAACGGAGAAATAAATAGAGCAACATGCGACATAACTTTACAGGAAATCCCCCTAGAAGCTATCCGAATCATAGAAATGCCAAAATTAATTCCTGAAAAAATTCGCACAAAACCAGAAGAACCACCTCCAGTAGAATATGGCAAAACAAGATTATTTACCGATGATTCAAATTCTAAAATTTTGTCAAAAAACGTAGAAACCGGTTAAGTTTTTATGGAAACACTTAATCAAATTAGTAAACTATATATAGGTTCGCTTTCGTCAAATATTTTAGACGAAATATCTCGTTCTATTCTTTCAATTCAAGTCAGCTACTCCATGGATATGGCTTCTCAATTGAGTTTTACGGTTTTGGAATCAGTGGATACCAATTACAAACTCGAGCTTGATGGCTTGTTTTATTCAGAATTGCAATTTGCTAAAAATAATTATTTTCAAATTGGGTTAGACGTAATTTATGAAACCAATACTCTTGGGACTATTGACTCAAGTGATTCTACATTAGTTAAACAAAAACAAATATTTGAAATAGCAAGCGTCAGTGTTTCTCAGGGTCAGGGCGGTAGCCCTGTTTGGGAGATTAGTTGCTACACCAAAGCAATTCAGCAAATGAAGCGCGACAGAAAACCTGCAGCAATAACTGGGCAAGGCACTGAATTTGTAAAGCGCGCAGCAGCAAAATACGGATTAAAATTTTGGGGAGAACAAACTACGAAAAACTATACAATCACGAAAGCAAGTGGTGACAAGCAAGCAGAATCTTTATGGGATGTCATGAAGCGACTTGCAGGTGATGCAAAATTTATTCTTTATGAAGTAGATGGATATTTAATTTTTGCTTCAGAAAAATATATTTTAGAAAAATGGGGATATGACTCAGAGTCTTATTTAAAAGTAAATGAAAAAAAGAACATTAAAGAACCAAAAACGAGAAGATGGATACCCCTACAATTTCCAATTGTGACTAAAGGAACCTCAGGAATATTTAAGGCTTACTCGTATCCAAGTTTTTCATTATCAGAAAACAGTCCCTATGATGCATCTGGCTCAATTACTGTTGACAGAACAAATGGAGTACAAATAAGACCGGGGATGACTGCATACGTCGGCAATATAGATGGATTTTCAGATTTCTATTTAATAGATGGCGTTAATTTTGATGACAGAACGCCAACTCCAGTAGCAGTCACTTTTAGAAAACCAGAGAAGACTGACAAAGAAAAATTAGAACAGCTCAAAAAACGCGAAATTGCCGTTGGCAATACATTCGAAGCAACAAGCCTTAAGGGAATTACGGCTATATCCAACCCTAGTATTCCACTAAAAACTTCACCCAAACAAGGGAATCAAATTATCCCACCTCAATTTGACGCGAGAATTATTCCGTTACCAACAGCAACAAATGAATACACCTATCCTAAGGTTTACGCAAGTGAAAATATCACTCAAGGGAATATACCTCTGTATTCCAGACCAATTTTAAATACATCAGATGGAGACGTAAAGACAACTTACTCAATTACTGTTTATCAAAAAGCAAATGGTGATATTTATTATGGAGATTTTAAAGACGCGCCAGCAGGCACGATTGTCGTCCTACTAACTCCTATATGGGAAATTTCTGGAGTTGCAAGAGATATTTCAAACTGGACAATAACATCAGTTGTTTCAACAAATAATACTGTCACCTTAACCCTTTCAGTAACTAATTTATTTTTAACTGGCGATTTTATAGAAATAACAAATTGCTCAATTCCAAGACTGAATGGGCAGCATACGTTGACTAGTAGGACATCGACAACGGTTAGTTTTTCCTACGCGATAGAGAACTTTAGCTCTACCCCATCAACTGGTTCAATATATTCAGAAAATCCAATGACCCGCAAATATATATCCGATGGGTTATTTTTAGCAAAATGCTCATCTCCAACTATCATGGAAAAATATGGAGATTTAATTCACCAACAGCAAGCGGAAGTTTTAAAAACTCGATACCCAAATGTAGATTTAACAAAAATTCCACCAGATAGTTATCCGAATTGGCCAGGATGATATGTTTTTTTGCTTAAATCTTTACGACTCAAAGAGTCTACCTATTGATGTAAACTTGTTTAAATCATATTCAGGACAGGGATTTAGATTATGTTGTTAAATAGACCTTTAATTATTGACAGGGCAAAGGCTGCTTCGTACCCATTAAAACCTGGTGTTTTTTACAAATGTGCGGTTACTTTTGTTGATGACTCTGGTCGAGTCAAAGTCTCTGTCCCTAGTCTTGGCAGCACATTTGGTCCAATCACGCCAATTGGTACGACAAAATTAAATAAAATGAAATCCGGAGACACTGCAATATGTACTTTTACTGATGAGTTTTTTAAAGAGCTAATTGTATTTGGGCATGCAACGATAAGTGAAGACGTATTTGCAGACAGAAAAAAAGTGGCAGAATTAGAACAAACAATAAATGACCTTGTTTCCCGAATTGAAGCATTAGAGGCATGATTTTATGCAAATGATTAAATTCCCAATTAAATTTGATTCGACAGGATTTGTCAAACTAGAAGATAATACCAGCGATTACTTTGCTCAATTATTGACAATTGCTTGCTTGACAGAACCACAAACTTTTATTTTTTCTCCGCGCTTTGGAGTTAGAGACCCTTCCTTTGAAGGTATTGATAAAAATGTTTTTGTTTTAAATGCCGCAAGATTTGTTCCAGAAGTCGAAATTATCAACCTAGAAACAGAATTAGACGAAGTCAGCGGAACAACTAATGTGCAATTTTCTTTCAACATCGTAGGGCAAGGATAAATAATGGCTACAGACTTTACCAAATATATTGACTTAACCATATTCGACGAACAACCAGGCGATATTTACTTAGATTCGATAGAACAAGCACAATTAACTTTGCCCGAATTTAATTTGCGAGTAGGCACTCCAGAAGATGCAATATTTCAGGCTGCTGCTTATATTGGTTCATTGCATGTGGCTGCAATTAATCGACTGCCCAATAGATTAATGGCTGGCATATTGGCGATGATGGAAGTAGCGCGTCAACCAGCCATACAGGCCGAAGTTGATATCACCATAACTGCCGAAACTTACGATGGAGGCAACGTAACTGCTGGAACAATATTTGGTTATCAAACAATTTTTGAAGACGAAATACAAGAATTGGTTTTTCAAACCAACGACCTAATAGTCATTCCATCAGTTGCTTCACCATCCGTCAACACACCATTACCTAGCGCCAGCGCAACCGTAACTTGTATAACTCCTGGGGTTATACCGGTAATTCCAACCCCGGATGCGGAAATGAGGGTTTTGAGTTCTGGAACCAACATATTATCGGCCGTAACTTTGGGTAATTTTGCAAATGGAATTAATGGAGACACCGATTCTGAGTACCTTTCGAGAGCAGTCACACACCTTCAGTCATTAAGTTCATCAATTAATAAATCGTCTCAAATTGACCCATATTTATTATTAAATTATCAGCTTTATGCTGAAAGAGTAAAGGCTTACGATTTAACTTACGGAGACTCATCGCTGGGTGATGTTTCTGTAGCTAGAACAAAACCTATATCCAATGTAGCGCTAACATCGCAAAGCGCTTCTGTTTCTTTTTCTTCTCCCCATCAATTTATTGTTGGAGACAAAGTGACAATATCTGATTGTTCTAATGCTACGTTCAACGGCACACATACAATTACGGCAACAAATTCTACTGTAATAGTATTCACAAAAGTCAGTGGGAATATTGCATCTGTCTCGGCTTCGGCAACGGCAAGTGCTGGAGCCCAACAGGCTGGATATATAACAATATTTGCCTACGGCATTAATCAATTCATAACAAGTGCTATCAAAAATCAAATGTTAGCGGACATTCAAAAAGTATCTTCGGCTGGATTGACATTTCATATTCGCGACCCATTTTTGGTTAGCCTTCAAATAACAAGCACTGTTGTTATTAGTTCTGAATTCAATCAAGCCCTTCTTGAAGAATCGATTGAAAATACAATTATTAATTACCTTAGCCCACAGGTATTCCCATTTACCGATGACAGAGTTAGGCAAACAAAATTAATTTCACTAATCAGTAGTATTCCGGGTGTTTTGTATGTTCAGTCGCTTTCATTGACTGGTTCTGGTCAAAATTCTGATGGATTTAATAGTTGGTTACCAAAAATAGATGAAGATATTGTGTTTAGCAAAAAAGGTTCACTTCCTCTTATTGGAGCCAATGACTTGACTATTACGTATGTGGTAGCTGCGGAATAATGCCTTCTACTATTAATTTCTTAGATGATAATAATGCACTGACTAGAGCATCTTCGTCCCAGGTTGAAGCTGCGTCTATTGATTGGGTTTTCTCTGGAGGCACATTAACAACTGTATCTACAGAATTTTTTAATCAAAACAAATACGTACTGAGAATGGCCCCAAACACTTCATCGAGTATTGTTTTGTCGCTTTCTGACATCCCTCTACCAATAGACATGAACGGCAAAACTCTTTCATTTAACGCTCAGGTCAAATCTGGTAGCGGCGTGACTGTTACAACTGTCCTGTCGGTGGTTGGGCAGGCGTCGCCTTCAGGGTATGTTAAATCTATACCCGGCAATATATACGGTGCAATTCAATCTAATACCGTAACAATTCCATCGGGGGACCAGGCACAGGAAGTTTCAATATCAATCACTATTACTGGTCACGGAGCGACTAATACCTATTTAACAATGCCCCACCTAATAGATGATAGAGCTTTTTACAACAATGAATTTGTCTACAAAAGCAGAAATTTTATGCCTGATTTTTTTTGGGAGTTAGATAGTGCACAATCTTTTCCAACAGCCCCATTTCATAGACTTATAGATATTTTAACAACAACAGCAAATGATGTAAAAAAAGAATATGATGCAATGTTTGCATTTGATGAATCGGAAGTTTCTGACCCAGAAAACTTAGCAACTGATTTTTCAAGAAGTGTTTTAGTCGACCCACTTTTTGTTAGAGATAGATATATCCCTTGGCTTAGCCAATTTAATGGAACGACAATACGTAGAAACATAGTCGATGGCAACAACAACAACTATTTTACTAACCCAACAATTCAACGAAATTTTGTAGAGTGGCAGCTATTTGGCGGTTATTACGGTCGTGCCGCCGGTACCAGAAGAGCGATTGTGGAGTCGGTAAGGCAGGTTTTAATTAAAACAAAAAATGGTGAAAATTCAACCTACGCCGTAGGTTTGACGCCTTTTTACTTAAATAACCAATTCTTCTTAAGAGTTCAGACTTTATTAAACGAAACCCACGACGTAACAAGTGCCGGAGAATCAAGCACTTTGGTCTTAAATGCTATAGAGCCCGCCAGACCTTTGGGTTATAAAATTTTTCATACAACAGTTACCAGCTTTGCATTTACCCTAAACGACATAGAACTTGGCGTTCTTGGCCAAGTCGCATTGGGCTAAACATGAACATGATAAACTCACAAAGACTCTCGGAGGAAAATAATGCCAATTAAGACTTTCTTGCAGGGGGATATTTTAACCGCAGATGAGGTTAATCAATTCCTCATGGACCAGGTTGTGGTAGTTTTTGCTGACGCCGCTGCTCGTGACAACGCATTTGGTGGAGCCGGTGAACCAGTATTGACTGAGGGCCGATTTTGCTACCTCTCAAGCACCAACTCTGTTCAATATTATGACGGAAGTTCATGGCAAGATGCCCCTCAATTTGCGTTGGCTGACGGCATAGTTACCGCAGCAAAACTTGCTTCGGATTCAGTTACTACAGTCAAAATTGCTGCACTTGCGGTCACTGCAGCCAAAATTGCTGCTGATGCCGTAACCACAGCAAAGATTTTGGACTCAAATGTTACTACGGCAAAAATTGCTGACAGTGCCGTTACTTCCGCCAAAATTGCTGACGGCACAATTGTTAACGCAGATGTCAGCACTACAGCCGCGATTGATTTGGGCAAATTAGCGGACGCAACAATTGACGAACAGGTAGCAAGTTATACACTTGTGTTGACCGATAAAAACAAGTTCATCAAGATGAGCGTCACCTCAACAGCAAACACTGTCACTGTTCCGACAAACGCCTCAGTTGCATTCCCTATTGGGTCACAGATTCACATTATTCAATACGGTTCTGGCAAGACACAGGTAATTCCTGTTTCGGGAACTGTAACCATTTATGCAACCCCCGGCGCCTATCTACGGGCACAATACTCGTCGGCAACCTTATTGAAGTGTGACACGAACATTTGGATGTTGATGGGTGACTTGAGTGCATCGTGATTCCAGGTAATACATCCAGTCAAGGTAAGTACGTCGACCCACCGACATCTGTTTCGGCTTCAGCAGGCGACTCTCAAGCAACTGTTACCTTCACCCCTTCCACCTATGACGGCAAAGGAACTGCAACCTATAATGCAACAGCATCACCAGGGGGCACTACGGCGTCTGGTGCGGGGTCACCAATAACTGTCACTGGTTTAATTAACGGCACTTCTTATACTTTTACTGTTTCGACAATAAGTGGTTATGGTGTGAGCGCTACTTCAACTGCTTCCTCTGCTGTAACTCCAGTAGCGCCACCACCTTTCTTCCCACCTTTCTTCCCACCTTTCTTCCCACCGCCTTTTTTCCCACCTTTCTTCCCACCGCCTTTCTTCCCACCTTTCTTCCCACCGCCTTTCTTCCCACCTTTCTTCCCACCGCCTTTCTTCCCGCCTTTCTTCCCGCCGTCATACTCGTGCGAGTCTTGCGGCGTTTTTGCAGATGGTCTTTGCCAAGGACCGGGTTTGTGTATCAGTTAGTAGTAGGATTCAACCAGGAGGTTTCATGCACAGAAAATTTGCTTTAATTGCTGAGGGTGATGTATTTATGGTGCTAACCATAAATGACGAAATAAATCCAGAACAAGCCGAAAGATGGGTTGCGGGTCTCAACAGTAACCCCATAGCGGTTGAATTTCCAGCAGAAGAATTAATTAATACTGGCTGGACATATGCAAATGGTGAATTTACTCAACCTACAGCATAGACATGTCTGCTTGGCAAGAATATAAAAAGAAACTAGGTACTACACGTCCCTGGGATGTGGTTAAACAAACCACGAGTTATGCGACAGAAGAGGAATCGCAAAATCGGTGGTCTATTTGCGAAGAATGCCCAAGATTGCTTAAAGCCACCAGCCAATGCAAGGAATGTGGTTGTTTTATGAAAATAAAAGTAAAACTTAAAGAAGCAGTCTGTCCATTGGAGAAATGGTAAAAATGAATGAACTTGAAAACACATGGACATCAGTAGATGTTATTGGTCCAGGCATATTTCTATACCACGATGTCTTGACGCCCAATTTACAGATTATTGAAATTCTTGAAACTTACCTTGCATCAAATTCAAACGACAATCAGTGGCTTCAAGCAATGGTTGGCTTTCAACAGGTTATGCCCGACTACAGGGATTGTTTTGATTTTAAATGGAAACCTTCAAATTGGAAAAATAAAAAACTTGATGAACAAGAACAAAGACTTGTTGATATGTACAACGACGCACATTACAGACAGTTGCAGGCAGTAAAACATTATTGCTCTACTTTTAATATTCCCGAACTTCAGTACTGGGAGTCAACAAATTTTGTTAAATACGGAATTGGGCAACATTTTGCCCAACATGTTGACCATGGGTATTCATATAATTGCACTGTTTCTCTAGTTGGATGGGCTAATGATGATTACGAAGGTGGGGAACTTGAATTTGGAATGTGGAATCTAAGCATAAAACCAAAAACTGGCGATTTAGTTATATTCCCATCTAATTACATGTATCCTCATCGTTCTATGCCAATTTTAAGTGGGGTAAAATATTCTCTTGTAACAATGCTTGATTATTCTGACAAATACCACACAAATGAATTCATGCAAGATTTTTACGGAAAGCCGAAAGATAAATATGGGATTACGCAAAAAGACAAAACGCAGTTAAACGAGTATGGAATTTAATCAAAATGTCTAGTATGAACGACTGGAAATATCCTGACACGAACGATTGGGAACATGGAGATGAAATATATCAAGTTCCTAAAATACTTAATCACCCAAATTATTATCAAGTAGAAAAAAATATTCATGTAATTAAAAACTTTACTACACAAGAAGAGAGGGACTGGTTTGTTGCTCTTGCAGAGTCATCACCAGAGGAGAACTGGTGGAGAGACAAGCGAGAATGGTGGAGTGGGAAAATACTATATGTCGGCGACGAGAACACGAGCAATAAGCATATTGTAAATATTCTTTCAAGAATAAGAGATTTGTTTGATGATGAAAGAGAAGAAAAATGGACTTTTGGCGGAATGATAAGTGTCCACAGAATGAAGCCAGGAGAAAAAATGTTCCTGCATGCAGACAACCCATCTGGAACTGACGGTATGACAAACTATGTTCAATTTGGAATGACCATGTACCACACCGATTTTAACGGCGGAGAAATTTTTTACGAAAATCTTGGACTTTCATACAAGCCGGAAAAAGGTGACCTTTTGATGCATCCGGGAATAACTTATTATGCCCACAGAACACTTCCAGTTCTTTTAGGACCAAATAGGTACATTTCTACAACTTTTGCTTTTGACCCAGCAGTAAAAAGACTTCGCGAACAAAAACTAGTGTTTGAAAATATAGCGACTGGCACTGCTGATAAGTCCAACCCAGACCCTATTAATTTTTACCAAAAAAATTATTAGTGTTCTTCGATGTACCCCTTCATCCACATGGATGATTTATTTTCATAATCTATTCTTTTTTTCTCCATTTTTCCCCATTCTTCTTGACCATAGATTGCTTCCTGCTCAAGCCAAGTAGGACTTCCTTCATACTGGTAACCCCAGAACGCTCTTACAAAATACTTTGAGCCAAATGTGGTCTTAGTTACGCCATGGTAATAAGGCTGATGAGATGGGAAAACTAGAACATCCCCAGCCTTTGGTTTATATTTTACAATGTCGTACTCGGAGTCGGTTTTAAAAATTTTAAAACTGAGTTCGCCGCCCTCGTAGTTATCATTTAGGTAGATATTGCATGTTAGCCAATGTTTAAATCCCCTGCATCTAGATTCGGACATGATAAAATCTGTATGGTACTGCATGGCTAGTTGACTACTTGCTTGTTCAGATTCATACATACACAGCGATGGCTGCCCATGAACCCAATTAGGGGCAGAAACATCCTCTGATGCAACATAGTCACTTGTTGAATCAAAAAATGCATTGGCAATTTGATGCGCTATAGGATTTTCTACCGATTTCCAATTATTGTCCCAATCTGCCTTTGATGGGAATTTGCTTGATTGAAAACTTGGATAATTAATAAATGAAGTTTGTCTACCAAAATGATACCAACCATGCCATGGATGAACATATCCATAATCACCATTGGCAAACATAATAATATCACTTGACTTTTCTATCAAATCACGGTAGACATTTACCCCCGGATATATAATTTCTTTTTTCATTTGGTTGGCCGAATCTTCATAAATGTTTCATGTAATTTATCTGGGAGCATGTCGTAGACCATATACTCAAAATGATTAGTTGAATTATATAGATTGTTCATCCATGCTTCTGCTTTTATCCTGTTTTCCACAGGCGGGTATCCCATGTTTTTTATAAACTTCAAGTTACACCACCAAAAATTGCCTGCAAAAAATCCTTGATAACGTTTGACTTTAGGATTAGATTCTTTGGGTAGTGGTTCTTTATGGGCATATTCTGGTGAACCACCCAAAAAGAATAATCCAGAAGCGCAAAACCCATTTGACAATATTTCAACATTTAGCGACCACTTTTCAATCAGGTATTCGTTCATTGTTTCTCTATGGGAATCTCTTGTGCTAGAAGGATGGGCGGCACCCTTGGTGTGCGTGTAAAGCACATAGCCGTTATTTTCTAAAGAGAATTCATACAATTTATTCAGGGTTACCTGCTCCCAACCCGTGTCGTTGATGGCGCAAATCTCATGCTCAATATTTTTTGCCTCAAATAGTGCAGAAATTTTGTTTGCGTTTTTTTTAGTTCCTACGACCCCAATGTAGACTTTACTAAGTTTTGATGCAAGATTTGATGAATGTAAAATATTGACATGCTCATTGACGATTGGCAACCAAACATCTTCTTTGCCTTCTTGGGCGTATGCGTGATAAAAGTGCCATAAATTGACTTCCATAATATGATTTAATGCTACTTCTCAAACTCCAGCCACGAAGTAAGGATGTATTTTGCGCCCGTAAGCGGTGGATTACCTCTATGCATGTGCGTATAGGCGGCTGGTGCAAGCACTAGACGCCCCTGAGAAGCCTCTACACGAGCGGACTGATACAGGAACTCTGTCTCGCCACCAGACTCAACATCATTCAAATAGAGAATAATAAACGCCATTCGGCGCCCAGTTTCTATGGTTGCTTGCTCGCAATGCCAAACATGATAGCCCTCTTGAGGTAATGTTTTTTGAATTTTTATCGTTGACATAACGAGCGAAGAAACTGCATTCGTCAAGTGCGGATGTTTCTCGACATACATCGGATAGCAAGTACCCCAAAACTTATTTAAAAATTCAGGGAGGAAATCATCACTCATGGAACTGTCAACCATGATTTGACGCATCGCTTCCTCGGTGCCGATATTTACTGATGAGTCTTGCTTTGTATAGTCGTTTCGTTTAAACGCAATCTTTGAACGGTATTCGTAAAATGCAATAAATTTATTACATAGTTCTGGAGTAAAAAAATTGTCCCATACGCCGACATGTTCGCCTTGCGTATATTGCTCTTCCTTGGAATTAGAACGGAATAAAACTGACATACCTTGTCCTTTCGCCAACTACGTTGGTTACATCAAACCCAATTGTTGTTCTCAACCCCTCATATGGTTCCAGAACTTCAACTTTATGTCTATTGTGACCTTCGCCAAAATAAATTTGACCTGGAACATTCTTGACTACTCTGTCTTCAAATACTGTGTTCGTGTTTTTGGGGTCAATAGATATATAGCCGTGCCACGGCCACATATGGTCGTGCCAATCGAGAACCCCTTCTGGTCTGTCGGCATTCATCCACGCCTGCATCCAGAGAGGCTGATTTGGTTCTAGTTTTAGAGCAGTTCTGACTCGCTCGCGCAAATCAATGAATATTTGATAAAAAAGGGCATCGGAATGGAGTAAAGCAAAGAGATTATAAATCCCGTATGCTTTTGTATATTCGGTCGTCCCCATCACGTCTTTAAATTTAAAACGTGCAAATTCTAGAGAGTTTTCTATCTCGGGAAGATTTTTAACAATGAATTCTGAGCGTTCAAGAAAAATCATATTAAATTAGATTTAATTTCTTTTACGATAATTTTTTTACCATAAGATTCGTCAAACATCTTGTATCTATTCCACAAACCATTTAGGCCTCTTGTTTGCTTTGTCCGAGTATGAATTGAGTCTGAAGCGAGGTCAATTAATTTTTGTGTGAGTTCAAATCTTTTAAAAACAATCGGCTTATTTGTTGAAAATTCTAGATAGGCCATTGGTTCGCCCTCCATAATTGTGAATTTATTATTTCTTGGCCAAAGGTTATATTCAAAGTTTAAGGGTCTAAACCAACGCCCAATATCGTAAAGACCAGGGACAATTGCGCCCAAAGAGGCATGCGGCGCTGAATGAAACCATGGCGATGTTGACCTCATAAAAAGCGATTCTTCACTGAAAAAGATAAATGGATAGCCCACAATAATAAGAAGTTGGTCATAACATGTTGGTGCATGAGCCATGCTTATCTCACACTGAGATACGCCAGTCCATGCTTGTTCTACTTTTTCAATTTGATTATCTTCCTTTATTGATACTTCTGCGGTTGATGTACATGGACATCTGACTACAAAAACATTGGTGAGTGCTTCTCTGGTTGCTGGGCACTGCAGGTATGTAGTAGTTAGTTTGCTAGAAATAATATTTTGGTCTTTATTGTCTAGCAACTCTTGCCACACATTTGACGGCTCTTTGTATAACCATTCACTTACGGTTGATTTATTTTCTCTTTGACCAGTCGACCTGTCTATCCATGGAGCCCAATAGACAACCTGTTCATCTTGTTCTTTACTCATCTAAATTTATCCCCTTCGCTCCAAACGACTAACGAATAGCGCTCCCCTGATTTTACGGTATTGACTTTGTGCCAAATAAATGAGGGAAACAAAACCATAGACCCTTGTTTGGGTTCAATTATCTCTTCATGGCTGCCATCAGAATTGCGTCCCATCATCAATTCCCCTCCAGTAAAATCTTCTGGACTTGATAAAAATACCGTTGCTGAAAGTTTTCTCATAAATAATGCTTCACATGGCTTCCCCATTAGTAAATCCATATGCCAGTCATAATAATCATCAACTTTATAGTGAGTAAATTGAGGTGGGGTAAAATAGTGTAATTGATACTCATAAATTCGGTCGTTTACGTTGTCAATAATTTCTTTAAGTCTTTCAAAAATCCAACCGACTTCATTCATGTTTACTGGTTCAATGAACCTTAACTCCGAACTTCTGATTTGAGTCATAACAGTGCCACCTCTGACTTTTGCGGCGTCTAGTTTTTCAGAATTCCCGAGTTCTATGATTTTGCGACATTCATCTTGGGTGAAAACATCAGAAACAACAACAGACGGTGGTATGCAATTATCTACCGGCTTATCGTACCTAACATCAGAAGGTTCTCTTCTCATAATTTTTTTTGCGCGTAAAAATGATTGATGTCGTCTCGGCTAATTCTACGAACCGCAGCATCTAATTTCTCCCCTGACAAGTCTGGCTCTTTATCTATTGCCTGAAGTCTTAAGTAGCCTATATAGTCCTTATAGGCAAATTTAAAAAAATCATCCATTGATTCTATTGCGTCAATAACCAAATGTGATTGCAGCGGATTTTTGGAAGTTAAATTTTCTTTTACAAAATTCGTTACTGTTTCAAAATGGTCAATCAAAGATTTTTCTAAGTTTTGAAGAAGGAAGGGTGTCGTATTCACTGCATACGTAAGCCCTTGAATGTCGGTCATATGTAGAACTAGGTCTTCAAAGAGAACAACTGGTCCTTTTGCGCTTGGAATGATTTTTGCTTCCATAGCGCCCATCCTATCAGGGCAATTAATTCGGTGGCGGCTTAAGGTTGTTGCGAAACCGTATCGCTAAATTCCAGCAAGTCAAAAGGGCTATCTGCTGGAGTTACTTCGGATGGCTCTACGGTGAAAAGGTTATTTAATGCAAGCAACAAATGACGGGCTTCATCAATCGAGCAGACTACATCGTTGGTAGCCGGATATTCGCTATCTTGAATAATTCTTTCTTTGGCAATATCAACATAAAACAAAAGAGACGAAATTTTTTTACCCAAGACTTCTGAATTTGTATTAAATGAGACTGTTCTATTGTGTGCCATGTGGGCTCCATTTTCCTAAGGGGCAACTAGATGAAGATAGTTGTGCTTTAACTATCATAAAGCAACCGCATTCTTTACAGGTTGAAGTAAGTTTAAAATAACGTGGACACTCATTACAGATTGCCAAACGTTGCGAAGCAAAAGACTCATGATGGTGTGTACTCAATTTGCTCTACCTTAGGACTCGCATAATTGGTTGCTGGAGCATATACTACGCCAAACTTTTCAGCAGGGACAGGGGTTGACGCAGCCACATTAACGGTAGTCACAGTGTTTGGTGCGCCACTGTCTACGGCTGTAACTGTTACTCCATTAGCCGTGGTTTGGGCTTGAATATAGGATAAATATGTTGTTGCTGTTGGGGTGGCTACGGTATGGCTTGAAACAGTAGAAACTGTGCCTGCCGTGCTTTTAATAATTTTAAAATCAGAACGATTGAAGGATGTAGCAGTGCCTGTATAGTTCACTGTTGTTGGAGTGTAGTTATAAGGAGCGGGTTGTGTGTATGGGGGCTGATAACCATAAGCAATAAAACCGTCCCCAAATCGCACCCAAGTATAACCATCGTAATACCAACACCCGTTACCAAAATTTGTTCCGGAACCGCAAGCCCAATAAGCAAATGGGCCACCCGCAGTGTAGGGGCCACCCCCTACGGCTCCGTAGGTATATTGACAATTACTACCACTAGTGATTGAACCACCACTTGGGCAATTGTAAGGTGCGCCCGATAAATCTACTTTGTCAGCAACTGCAGCCCACCAGTTATTTGCGTCCGTAACCCAAAATGCAACACCAGCACCAGCAGACCTAACTGTAGGCAGGGTTGCCTTGACTGTGGCGGCTACAGTTCCTGCATTAAATGTGGCAATCGGGTATGAGGCAGCAGCAGTGCTCGTTGTTATGGCGTTTGAATTGATACCCCAAGTTCCACGTTCTGGAATCCATTCAACAACATTTGCGCCAATAGCACTTG
>Ga0222712_10003271_pt1 | contig 17780 bp, 14 predicted proteins | sample C33_657DmetaG_FD_165043 | JGI IMG/M metagenome (GOLD analysis project Ga0222712, IMG submission 165043) | Estuarine water microbial communities from San Francisco Bay, California, United States - C33_657D | ecosystem: Environmental > Aquatic > Marine > Unclassified | place: USA: California...
TGCGGTGGCCAAAAAGATTGCCGAGCTGGGCATCAAGGGCATCTACCAGCGCAGCGGCTACAAGCGCCAGTACCCTGACGGCGAGGCTGCTGCGCATGTGGTGGGTTTTGCCAATGTTGAAAACCTCGGTCAGGAAGGGGTGGAGCTGGCCTTTGAAAAGCAGCTGGCCGGCCAGAGCGGCTCGCGCCGCGTCATCAAGGACCGTCTTGGCCGGGTGGTCGAGGATGTGCGCGAGCAGGTGCCGCCGGTCGACGGCCGCGATCTACAACTGTCCATCGACTCCAAGGTGCAGTTTTTTGCCTACCAGAAGCTGCGCGATGCGGTGCTGGAAAACAAGGCCAAGGCCGGCAGCGTGGTGGTGCTCGATGTGCACAGCGGTGAGATTCTGGCGCTGGCCAACTATCCGAGCTACACGCCCGACCGGCGGGTGAATCTGAGCGGCGCGCAGCTGCGCAACCGGGCTCTGACCGATACCTTCGAGCCAGGCTCCACCATGAAGGCCTTCGCGGTGGCCGCCGCCCTCGAAAAAGGCCTGGTTCAGCCCGAGACCATGATCCAGACCGCGCCGGGCCGCCTGACCCTGGGCGGGGCGACCATCAGCGACGCGCACCCCCAGGGCTTGCTGTCGGTGGCGCAGGTGATCCAGAAGTCCAGCAATGTGGGCACGGTCAAGATGGCCATGCAATTGCAGCCGCGCGAGATGTGGGAGTCCTATGCCCAGCTGGGCTTCGGACAGAAGCCCCAACTGCCTTTCCCGGGGGCGGTCAGCGGGCGCCTGCGCCCCTATAAAACCTGGCGGCCGATCGAGCAGGCCACCATGAGCTATGGCTACGGCCTGTCGGTCTCGCTCTTTCAGCTCGCCCATGCCTATACCGTTTTCGCCCGCGATGGGGATCTCGCACCGGCCAGCCTGCTCAAGACCAGCGAGCCGGCGGCGGGAGTGCGGGTGTTCAGCCAGAAAAACGCACTGGCCATGCGCCAGATGTTGCAATTGGTGACGCAGCCTGGCGGTACCGCCCAGAAGGCACAGACCATAGGCTATTCGGTGGGCGGCAAGACTGGCACCACCCACAAGCAAGAGGGCAAGGGCTACTCCGACAAGAAGTACCGTGGCTTTTTTGTCGGCCTGGCCCCGGTGGAAAAGCCCCGCATCGTGGTGGCGGTGATGATCGACGAGCCCAGCAATGGGCGCTACTACGGCGGCGATGTGGCCGCCCCGGTGTTTGCCGAGACGGTGCAGCAGACGCTGCGCATGATGGGCCTGCCGCCGGATGTGGCGGTCAAGCCGCAGATCATCGCCAAGGCGGTGGAGGAGTCGATGTGAGCACGCAGTTGCACACGCCCGAGCAGGCGGTCGATTGGCTGCGCTTGCGCACCTCGGGCACTTTGTGTGCGGACAGCCGCCGCCTGCGTACTGGCGACGCTTTTCTGGCCTGGCCCGGTGCGGCCACCGATGCGCGTACCTATGTGCCGGCGGCACTGGCCGTCGGGGCCACAGCCTGCTTGATCGAGCACAAGGACAGCGCTGCGCTGGGGCTGAACATGGACGATGCGCGTCTGGCCAGCTATGCGGGCCTGAAGGCGGCCAGCGGGCCGATTGCTGCAGCTTTTTTTGGCCAGCCCAGCGCGTCCATGCAACTGGTGGCGGTTACCGGCACCAATGGTAAGACCAGCACCGCCTGGTGGCTGGCGCAGGCCCTGTCGGCAGCCGGCCGGCGCTGCGCGGTGGTCGGCACCTTGGGCATCGGCGAGCCGACGCGGCTCGATGCCAACGGACTGACCACGCCCGACCCGGTGCTGCTGCACCAGCAACTGCGCCGTCTGCACGACGAGGGCTGCGTGGCCTGCGCCATGGAGGCCTCCTCCATCGGGCTGGCCGAGGCCCGGCTTGAGGGGCTGCAGATCCGTAGCGCCGTCTTCACCAACTTCACCCAGGACCATCTGGATTACCACGGCAGCATGCAGGCCTACTGGCAGGCCAAGGCCGGCCTGTTCGACTGGCCCGGGCTGGCGGCCGCGGTGATCAATATCGACGATCCGCAGGGCGCTGAACTCGCCTCTACCCTGGCCGAGCGCAGTGCTCTGGATCTGTGGACTGTCTCCTGCGAGGGGCCGGCGCGCCTGCGCGCCCAGGCCTTGCGCGTGACCGAGGTCGGCACTCTGTTTGAGCTCTGCGAAGCGGGTCAGGCACCGGTCGAGGTGCAGACGCCGGTGGCCGGGCGTTTCAATGTGAGCAATCTGCTCGGTGTCTTGGCCGCCCTGCGCAGCCTGGGCCTGACCCTGGGTGAGGCGGCGGCAGCCTGCGCTGCGCTGACCGCGGTGCCCGGGCGCATGGAGTCCATCGGTGGCGGCGGGGAGCCCTTGGTGGTGATTGACTATGCCCACACCCCCGATGCTCTTGAGCAGACCCTGCAGGCGCTGCGACCTGTGGCCCAGCAGCGCGGCGGCCAGCTGTGGGCGGTGTTTGGCTGCGGCGGTGACCGTGACCGCAGCAAGCGCCCGCTGATGGCGGCAGTGGCCGAGCGCGCTGCCGATCACCTGATGCTGACCAGTGACAACCCGCGCAGCGAAGTGCCTGAAGATATTGTTCAGGCCATGCTGGCCGGCCTTGAGCAGGCGGCGCGCGCCCAGGTTGAGATCGACCGCGCGCGCGCCATTGCGCTGGCGCTGTCGCAAGCCGGTGCGGCCGATGTGGTGCTGGTGGCCGGCAAGGGCCATGAGCAGTACCAGGAAGTGCGCGGTCAGCGGCTGCCGTTCTCAGACCACCAGCAGGCCCAGCAGGCTTTGCAGTCGCGTCGGCGCGGTTCGGAGGTGGCGGCATGATGCGTCTGGCCCAGGCCCAAGCCCTGTTGCCCGGCTCGCAGTTGGTCGGTGACCCCGGCGTGCTGATCGAGCGGGTGCACAGCGACAGCCGCAGCCTGCGGACGGGCGACCTGTTCATTGCCTTGCGCGGCGAGCGCTTTGACGCGCATGAATTTCTGGCGCAGGCCGCTGAAGCTGGCGCGGTGGCAGCCCTGGCCGAACGCGGTCTGGCCGAGGCGCATCTGCCCGGCCTGCTGGTGGACGACAGCCGTCAGGGCTTGGCTGAATTGGCCGCAGGCTGGCGCCAGACCTTGGCCGGCCCCTTGATCGCGGTGACTGGCAGCAATGGCAAGACCACGGTGACGCAAATGACGGCGGCCATCTTGCGCGCCCATCTGGGCGCGGATGCCCTGGCCACCCAGGGCAACTTCAACAACGACATAGGCGTGCCGCTGACGCTGCTGCGCCTGCGCCCCAACCATCGCATGGCGGTGCTCGAGTTGGGCATGAACCACCCGGGCGAGATCGCGCAGCTCGCGCGCATGGCCCGCCCCACCGTGGGGCTGGTCAACAACGCGCAGCGCGAACACCAGGAATTCATGGCCTCGGTGGAGGCGGTGGCGCAGGAAAACGGCGCGGTGATCAGCAGCTTGCCTGCCGATGGCGTGGCGGTGTTTCCTGCGGACGATGCCTACACCGGCTTGTGGCGAGAATTGGCCGGCCGGCGCCGCAGCATCAGCTTTGCCCTGGACGGGCCGGCCGATGTGCGCGCACAGGCGCACTGGCTGGGCGCGCATTGGCAGGTCGATGCGCAGACGCCTGAAGGTGCGCTGGCCTTCACCCTGAAGGTGGCCGGCCGGCACAACGTCAAAAACGCGCTGGCGGCCATCGCTTGTGCGCAGGCCGCCGGTGTGCCGCTGGCGGCGATCGAGCGGGGCTTGTCGAGCTTCGAACCGGTCCAGGGCCGCTCGCGCGCCCGCAGCCTGCGCCTGGCCGGCCAGCAGGCCCTGGTGCTGGTCGATGACAGCTACAACGCCAACCCGGATTCGGTGCGGGCGGCCATCGAGGTGATGCGCGATTTGCCCGGACCGCACCTGCTGGTGCTGGGCGATATGGGCGAGGTCGGTGATCAGGGGCCCGCCTTCCATGCCGAGGTCGGCGCCTATGCCAGCGCGTGCGGCATTGAGCAACTGTGGTGCAGTGGCCCCCTGATGCGCCATGCTGCGCAGGCGTTTGCGGGTGCGCGGCACTTCGAGCGGGTCGAGGACCTGCTGGCCGCGCTGGCGCCGGCGCTGCCCGGCTGCGCCAGCGTGCTGGTCAAGGGCTCGCGCTTCATGCGCATGGAGCGGGTGGTGCAGGCCATCGAGGCGATGGCTGAGGCCCAGACGGCCGTTGAGGAGAGCCCATGCTGATCTGGCTGGCTCAGTGGCTGCAAAGCCTGTCACCCGACCTGAGTTTCTTCCGGGTCTTCCAGTACCTGACCTTCAGGGCGGTGATGGCGGCCATGACCGCGCTGCTGATTGGTCTGGTGGCCGGGCCCTGGGTGATTTCGCGCTTGACCGCGCTCAAGATCGGACAGCCGGTGCGCGGCTATGGCCTGCAAACCCACCTTGTCAAAAGTGGCACCCCGACCATGGGCGGCGTGCTGATTTTGCTGTCGATCGCGATCGCCACGCTGTTGTGGTTCGACTGGTCCAACCGCTTCGTCTGGATCGTGCTGGTGGTGACCTTGGGTTTTGGCGCGATCGGCTGGGCCGACGATTGGCGCAAGGTGGTGCGCAAGGACCCCGAGGGCATGCCTTCGCGCGAAAAATACCTCTGGCAGTCGCTGATCGGCCTGATCGCCGCGCTCTATCTGGTGTTCAGCATTTCTGAAAGCTCAAACTTGAAGGTGCTGGAGTTGTTCCTGAACTGGGTGCGCTCGGGCTTCGATGTGGATCTGCCGCCCAAGGCTGGACTGATGCTGCCTTTTTTCAAGGAGGTCAGCTATCCGCTGGGCGTGTTCGGCTTTGTCATCCTGACCTATCTGGTCATTGTCGGCTCAAGCAATGCGGTCAATCTGACCGACGGCCTCGATGGCCTGGCCATCATGCCGGTGGTGATGGTGGGCTCGGCCCTGGGCGTGTTCGCCTATGTGACCGGCAGCTCGGTGTACGCCAAGTATCTTTTCCTGCCTTACATTCCCGGCGCGGGTGAGCTGCTGATTTTCTGCGCCGCGATGGCCGGCGCCGGCCTGGCCTTCCTGTGGTTCAACACGCATCCTGCGCAGGTCTTCATGGGCGATGTGGGCGCGCTGGCTCTGGGCGCTGCGCTGGGCACCATCGCGATCATCGTGCGGCAGGAAATTGTGCTGGCCATCATGGGCGGCATTTTTGTGGTCGAGGCGCTGTCGGTGATGGCGCAGGTGACCTATTTCAAATACACCAAGAAGAAATACGGCGAGGGCCGGCGCATTTTGAAGATGGCGCCCTTGCATCACCATTTTGAAAAGAGCGGCTGGAAGGAAACGCAGGTGGTCGTGCGTTTTTGGATCATCACCATGCTGCTGTGTCTGGTGGGTCTGTCGACCCTGAAATTGCGATGAAAAGCCTGCAAGACAAGCATGTGCTGGTGCTCGGGCTGGGCCTGTCGGGGCTGGCCCTGGCGCGCTGGTGCCTGCGCTGCGGTGCCCAGGTGACGGTGGCCGACACCCGCGAGGCGCCGCCACAGCTGGCGGCTTTGCGCACGCAGGCGCCTGAGGCGCGCTTTATCAGCGGTGCCTTCAGCGCGGATCTGGTACAGAGCCAACAGGCGGTGTTCAGGAGCCCCGGCCTGGCGCCGGCAGAAATCGCCCCGGTGGTTGACGCCGCACGGGCCATCGGCCTGCATGTGGGCAACGAACTCACGCTGTTCGCGCAGGCCCTGGCCGAGCTGGCTGAGCCAGCGCAGATGGAGCTTTACGAGCCGCAGCCGCCGCAGGTTCTGGAGATGCCGGTGCAAGAGGCGACGGTGCAAGACGCGACGGAGCAAGACGCGACGGTGCAAGATGCGCCGCTTCATGAGGCCCAGGCAGGGCCGGCCTTGCCTGAGCAGATCGCCCAAACCGAAGCACCCGACGAAGCCGTGCCCGATGAGACTGCCGATGCGCTCGTGCTGGAGCCGCCCCCCGCAGCGCCTGCGGGCTATCGCCCCAAAATTTTGGCCATCACTGGCACCAACGGCAAGACCACCGTGACCACGCTTACCGGCTTGCTGGTCGAGCGGGCCGGCAAGTCGGTGGCGGTGGCCGGCAACATCGGGCCCACCCTGCTCGATACCCTGTCGGCTGCGCTGGACGCAGACCGCCTGCCCGAGGTCTGGGTGCTGGAGCTGTCGAGTTTTCAGCTCGATGAGGTCAGCGCCTTCGAAGCCAGCGCTGCCACGGTGCTCAATATCACCCAGGATCACCTGGACTGGCACGGCACCTTCGCGGCCTATGCCAAGGCCAAGGCCAATGTCTACGGCCGTGGGGCGCTGATGCTGCTCAACCGCGAGGACCCGCTGGTCATGGCGCAACTGCCTGTGCCCGAGCCGGTCAAGGGCAAGGCCAAAGCCGCCAAGGTGCGCGCGCACCAAACTTTTGGCACCGACCTGCCCACCCGACCGGGCGACTGGGGCTTGGAAGAGGTCGGCGGCATGAGCTGGCTGGTGCGTGCCGCCGAGGCTGATGAAACGCTCAAGCGGGGCAAGGCCGATGAGGAGCCGATCTACATCCAGCGCCTGATGCCGGCCGAAGCGCTGCAAATACGCGGCCGGCACAACGCGAGCAACGCTTTGGCCGCACTGGCCCTGGCCACCGCCGCCGGCTGCGGTCTGGCGGCCATGCTGCACGGTTTAAGGCTATACCGCGGCGAGCCGCACCGGGTGGAGTCGGTGGGCGTGATCGCTGAGGTCGAGTTTTTTGACGACAGCAAGGGCACCAATGTCGGCGCCACTGCGGCGGCGCTCAAGGGCTTGGGTGCTGAGCGTCGGGTGGTGGTGATTTTGGGCGGTCAGGGTAAGGGGCAGGACTTTGCGCCCCTGGCCGAACCGCTGGGCCGCCATGGCCGTGCCGCGGTGCTGATCGGTCGCGATGCGCCCCTGTTGCGTCAGGCGCTGGCCCAAACCGGGGTGCCGCTGCACGACGCGCCCGACATGGCGGCAGCCGTGCGCACCGCTTTCGCATCGGCACAGTCCGGCGATGCGGTGCTGCTGTCGCCGGCCTGCGCCAGCTTTGACATGTACCGCGACTACGGGCATCGGGCGCAGGTGTTTTGCGAGGCGGTTCAGGATCTGGCGCATGAGCAGGGGGTGTTGCTGTGATCGCAGCGGGCATCCATCGCCTCAAGGCCGCCCTGGGCCTGTTGTCGGCCGAGCCGGCGGCCGCCTTGCCGGTGCGTACCGGCATGCCCGGCCGGGTGATCGGCCCTTCGATGCCGGTGCGCCTGCTCGGCTTTGACCAGGCTTTGGTGTTTGTCGCCCTGGCGCTGCTGCTGTGGGGGCTGGTGATGGTTTATTCGGCCTCGGTGGCCATGCCGGACAACCCGAAGTTCTCGCGTTACTCCAACACGCACTTTCTGGTGCGCCATGTCTTTTCGCTGCTCGCCGCCTTGGTGGTGGCGGTGCTGGCCTTCCAGATACCGATGTCGACCTGGGAAAAGGTGGCGCCTTGGTTGTTCATTGCCTCCTTGGTCCTGCTGGTGGTGGTGCTGATTCCCTTCATTGGCCGCGGCGTCAATGGCGCGCGGCGCTGGATTTCGCTGGGGGTGATCAACTTTCAGCCTTCGGAGTTGGCCAAGTTTGCGGTACTGATCTATGCGGCCGACTACATGGTGCGCAAGATGGAGGTCAAGGAGCGTTTCTTCCGAGCGGTGCTGCCCATGGGCGTGGCCGTCGGTGTGGTGGGCATGCTGCTGCTGGCCGAGCCTGACATGGGGGCCTTTCTGGTGATCGTGGTGATCGCCATGGGCATCCTGTTCCTGGGCGGGGTCAACGCGCGCATGTTCTTTTTCATTGGCACGATCGTGGTGCTGGCTTTTGCCGTGATGATCTGGTCCAGCCCCTGGCGGCGCGAGCGCATCTTTGCTTACCTCGATCCCTGGTCGGCTGAAAACGCCATCCGCAAGGGCTACCAGCTCTCGCACTCCTTGATCGCCTTCGGCCGCGGCGAGTTTTCCGGCGTGGGCTTGGGCGGCAGTATCGAGAAGCTGCACTGGCTGCCCGAGGCGCACACTGACTTTTTGCTGGCAGTGATCGGCGAGGAATTTGGCCTGATCGGCGTACTGGTGGTGATCAGTCTCTTTCTCTGGCTGACCCGGCGCATCATGCACATCGGCCGCCAGGCCATTGCCATGGACCGCCTGTTCTCCGGGCTGGTGGCTCAGGGCGTAGGCATTTGGATCGGCTTTCAGTCGCTGATCAATATGGGCGTGAATCTGGGCGCCTTGCCGACCAAGGGCCTGACCCTGCCGCTGATGAGCTACGGTGGCTCGGCCATCATGATGAATCTGGTGGCGCTGGCGGTGGTGCTGCGCATCGACCACGAAAACCGAATCATGATGCGGGGAGGGCGGCTATGAGTGGCAGTCCCTGCGCCCTGGTCATGGCCGGCGGCACCGGTGGTCATATCTTCCCGGGGCTGGCGGTGGCCGAGGCTTTGCGCGAGCGCGGCTGGCGGGTGCATTGGTTGGGTGGCCGTGGCTCGGTCGGCCGTCCCAGCATGGAAAGCCAGTTGGTGCCGGCGCGCGGTCTGCCCTTTGAGAGCATCGATTTCGGCGGTCTGCGTGGCAAGGGTGTCCTGACCCTGGCCCTGCTGCCGCTGCGGCTGCTGCGCGCCTTCTGGCAATGTGTGCAGCTGCTGCGGCGCGTCCGCCCCGATGTGGTGATCGGCCTGGGCGGCTATGTCACCTTTCCCGGCGGCATGATGGGCGTGCTGCTGGGCAAGCCCTTGGTGCTGCATGAGCAAAATTCAGTGGCCGGACTGGCCAACCGGGTGCTGGCCGAGGTGGCCGACCGGGTGTTCAGCGCCTTCCCCCGTGTCCTGAAAAAAGCCGAGTGTGTGGGCAATCCGCTGCGCAGTGCCTTTGTGTCGCAGCCCGCCCCGGCTGCGCGCTTTGCCGGGCGCAGCGGCCCGCTGCGCCTGTGCGTGGTCGGCGGCAGTCTGGGCGCGCAGGCGCTCAATGAAGTGCTGCCCCAGGCCCTGGCCCTGATTCCTGAGGACCGGCGGCCGCAGGTGCTGCATCAAAGTGGCGCCCGTCATCTGCAGGCGCTGCAAGCCGCTTATGCGGCAGCGGGCGTGCAGGCTGAGGTCAGCGCCTTCATTGATGACACGGCCAGCGCCTTTGCCCAGGCCGATCTGCTGATTTGCCGCGCTGGCGCCTCTACCGTCACCGAAATCGCCGCCATTGGTGCGGCGGCGATTTTCGTGCCCTTCCCGCATGCGGTGGACGACCATCAGACCCACAATGCGCGCTTTCTGGTCGATGCCGGCGGCGGCTGGTTGCTGCCTCAATCTGAACTCCATGCCCAGGCGCTGATCATGCGACTCGATCGCGCGGAGCTGCTGCAAAAGGCGCAGACGGCCAAAGGGCTGCAGCAGACCCAGGCCACCGAGCGGGTGGTGCAAGCTTGCCAGGAGCTGCTGCCATGAAGCACGCGGTCAAGCGCATCCACTTCATTGGCCTGGGCGGCTCGGGCATGTCGGGCATTGCCGAGGTCTTGCACAACCTGGGCTACGAAATCTCGGGCTCGGACCTGGCCGACAGTGCGACCTTGCGCCGTCTGGCTGGTCTGGGCATACGGACCTTTGTCGGCCATGATGCGGCGCACCTCAGCCATGTGGATGCGGTGGTCACATCCACTGCGGTGCGCGCTGACAACCCCGAGGTGCAGGCCGCCCGGCAGAAAAAAATCCCGGTGGTGCCGCGCGCGCTGATGCTGGCCGAGTTGATGCGGCTCAAGCGCGGCATCGCGATTGCCGGTACCCACGGCAAGACCACCACCACCAGCCTGGTCGCCAGCGTGCTGGCCGAAGGCGGGCTCGACCCCACTTTTGTGATCGGCGGGCGTCTGAACAGTGCCGGAGCGAACGCCAAGCTGGGCGCGGGCGATTACATCGTCGTCGAGGCCGACGAGTCCGACGCGTCTTTCCTGAACCTGTTGCCGGTGATGGCCGTCGTGACCAATATCGACGCCGACCACATGGAGACCTATGGCCACGACTTCGTGCGCCTGCAGGCCGCCTTCGTCGACTTTCTCCACCGCATGCCCTTTTATGGCACCGCGGTGTTGTGTACCGATGATCCGGCGGTACGCGCCATCGTCAGCCAGGTCTCCTGCCCAATTACCAGCTATGGCTTGGGCGCCGACGCCGAGGTGCGGGCGGTCGATGTTCGCCATGTCCACGGCCAAATGCACTTTACCGTGCAGCGGCGCAATGGCACCACCTTGCCCGACCTGCCGGTGGTGCTCAACCTGCCCGGTGAGCACAATGTGCTCAATGCGCTGGCAGCCATCGCAGTGGCCGTCGAACTCGACATCCCCGATGCGGCGGTGCAAAAGGCGCTGGCCGGCTTTCGGGGGGTTGGCCGGCGCTTTCAGCTTTATGGCCAGGCCAGTGCGCGCGATGGCGGCAGCTTTAGCGTGATCGACGACTATGGTCATCACCCGGTCGAGATGGCCGCCACTTTAGCGGCGGCTCGCGGCGCCTACCCTGGGCGCAGGCTGGTGCTGGCCTTTCAGCCCCACCGCTACAGCCGCACCCGCGATTGTTTTGAGGACTTCGTCAAGGTCATCGGTCATTGCGACGCGGTGCTGCTGACCGAGGTTTATGCGGCCGGCGAGGCGCCGGTGGTTGCTGCCGACGGGCGAGCCCTGATGCGCGCGTTGCGCATGGCGGGCAAGGTCGAGCCGGTGTTCGTGCCGGCCATCGACGATCTGCCGCAGGCGATTTTGGACCAGGCCCGGGACGGCGACGTGGTGCTGTGCATGGGGGCCGGCTCCATCGGGCTGGTGGCGGGCAAGGTGATCGAACGCGCGGGGGCTCTGGCATGAGCGTCGATGTGCGCAGCTTGGGTAAGGTGGCCGTTCTCATGGGCGGGCGCTCGGGCGAGCGCGATATCTCGCTGATGTCGGGCCGCGGCGTGCTTGAGGCGCTGCTGAGCCGCGGGGTCGACGCGCATGCCTTCGATCCGGCCGAGCGCTCGCTCGACGCCTTGAAGAGCGAAGGCTTTGCGCGCTGCTTCATCGCCCTGCATGGCCGCTACGGCGAAGACGGCACGGTGCAAGGCGCGCTTGAATTGCTGAACATTCCTTATACCGGCTCGGGCGTGATGGCCTCGAGCCTGGCCATCGACAAGGTGATGACCAAGCGGCTGTGGCTGGCCGAGGGCTTGAGCACGCCGCGCTATGTGCTGCTGCAGCGCGGTCTTTATCAGGCGGCTGATCTGGAGGCCGCAGTCGCCACGCTGGGCCTGCCGCTGATCGTCAAGCCGGCCCGCGAGGGCTCTTCCCTGGGTCTGACCAAGGTGGGCCGGGCTCAGGACATGGCGGCGGCGGTCGAGCGCGCCGCCGCACTCGATGCCGATGTGCTGTGCGAGCAATTCATTGCCGGCGACGAACTGACCTGCCCGGTGCTGGGCAGTGGTGATGCAGCGCGCGCGCTGCCACTCATACGCATTGTTGCGCCTGAGGGCAACTACGACTACCAGAATAAATACTTCACCGACGCGGTGCAGTACCTGGTGCCCAGCGGCCTGAGTGCTGCGCGCGAGCAGGCCATCAGCGACTTGGTGCTGGCAGCCTACCGCAGCCTGGGCTGCCGCGGCTGGGCCCGTGCCGATGTGATGGTCGATGCCGCCACCGGCCAGCCCTATCTGCTGGAGATGAATACCTCGCCGGGCATGACCGGCCACTCGCTGGTGCCGATGTCGGCGCTCGCTGCAGGCCTGTCCTACCAAGACCTGTGCCTGGAGGTGCTGTCATCGGCCCGTCTGGACCACGAGGAGGCGCGATGAGCGATGAGCTGCTGACGCTGCCGCCCGATGTGCGCCTGATGAACGCCCTGAGCCTGTTGTTGGTTGGGGTGTTTGCACTGCTGGTCCTGAGCTTGGCCGCGCAATGGCTGCTGCACAGGCCGCTGTTCGGCCTGCGGGGGATACAGGTCGACAACGAGCTCGGTCGCAACAATGCGGTGACGCTGCGCGCCAATGTCGCGCCCAAGCTGGCCGGTAACTTTTTTACCCTGGATTTGGCGCAGTCCAAAGCCGCTTTCGAGGCCGTGCCCTGGGTGCGTACGGCCGTGGTGCGGCGAGACTTTCCGGATCGCTTGCGGGTGCGCATTGAAGAGCATGAACCGGTGGCCTTGTGGGGGGCGGACGACGACGTCCGCCTGGTCAATTCCTACGGCGAGGTGTTTGAGGTCAACCAGGGCGATGTGGAGGCCGAGAGCCTGCCGCGGCTGATCGGCCCGCGCGCGCAGTCGCCGCTGGTGCTGCAGGCCTTCCAGCGCCTGGCGCCCAAGTTCGAGGCGATGGACAGCCCGCTGACGCAGCTGGAGCTGACCGGTCGGGGCAACTGGCGCGCCCGGCTTGAAACCGGGGCGGTGATCGATATTGGCCCCGGTAGCCTCGATGAGATCGGGCCGCGGGTGCAGCGCTTCATCGCCACATTTGCCCAGACGCCCTCCCGGCTGGGACGCAATATTGAATCGGCCGACCTGCGCTACCCCAATGGTTACGCGCTGCGCCTGCGTGGCGTGACCACCGCGGGCGCAGACCGAGCCGCAAAGAAAACAAGGTGAATCTATGGCCAAGGAATACAAAGATCTGGTAGTGGGGCTGGACATTGGAACCAGCAAGGTGATGGTGGTGGTCGGCGAGGTGATGCCCGGTGGCGAGCTCAAGCTGGCCGGCCTGGGTGTGGCCGCCAGCAATGGCCTGAAGCGCGGTGTGGTGGTCAACATCGACGCGACGGTGCAGAGCATTCAGCAGGCGCTCAAGGAGGCCGAGTTGATGGCCGACTGCAAGATCTCGCGGGTCTATACCGGCATCACCGGCAGCCACATCCGCGGCATGAATTCCAGCGGCATGGTGGCGGTCAAGGACAAAGAGGTCACCCAGGCCGATGTGGCCAGGGTGATCGAGACCGCCAAAGCCATCAATATCTCGACCGACCAGCGTCTGCTGCTGGTCGAACCGCAGGAATTTGTGATCGACGGACAGGATGTGCGCGAGCCCATAGGCATGAGCGGCATACGCCTGGAGGCCAAGGTGCATATCGTGACCGGCGCCCAGAGCGCGGCCGAAAACATCGTCAAGTGCGTGCGCCGCTGCGGCCTGGAGGTCGATCAGCTGATGCTCAACCCGCTGGCCTCCAGCCTGGCGGTACTCAGCCAGGACGAGCAGGAGCTGGGCGTGGCCTTGGTCGATATTGGCGCTGGTACCACTGATGTGGCGATTTTCACTGGCGGTGCGATCCGCCATACCGCCGTCATCCCGATTGCTGGTGACCTGATCACCAGTGACATCGCCATGGCCTTGCGCACCCCGACCAAGGATGCCGAGGACATCAAGGTCGAAAGCGGCTGCGCCAAGCAATTGCTGGCCGATCCTGAAACCCAGGTCGAAGTGCCCGGCTTGGGCGACCGTGGTCCGCGCATGCTCAGCCGCCAGGCCCTGGCCGGCGTGATCGAGCCGCGGGTCGAGGAGATCTACACCCTGGTGCAGCAGGTCATCCGCGAATCGGGTTACGAGGAAATGCTCTCCTCGGGCATTGTGATCACCGGCGGCAGCGCGGTGATGGCCGGCATGGTCGAGCTGGGCGAGGACATTTTCCTCAAGCCGGTACGCCGCGGCCTGCCGCGCTATTCCAGCGGCTTGTCGGACATGGTGGCTCAGCCGCGCGCAGCTACGGTGATGGGTTTGATGGAAGAGGCCAGATTGGCGCGCATGCGTGGCCTGAAAGTGTCTCAAAAGGCGGGAAGTGTGCAAAACGCCTTTGGTCGGATCAAGGAATGGTTGGTGGGGAATTTCTGATGAAAAATACAGACGAACCGCGCTTCAATGGCTTGACCCATGCAGGAGGTGCCGACCCGCCCTCATGATGATTGCTTTCGCTCGCTCTCAATAAAAAAATCGGTTTGGTTTTAACGGCTCTAGTTCAAGGCAACTGCAGGAAAGAAGGAGGCTCTTATGAGCATCGAAATGATGGAAATCGAGGAATTCAATCAAGGCACGCAGATCAAGGTGATTGGCGTGGGTGGCGGCGGCGGCAACGCGGTCGAGCACATGATCCTGACCCAGGTCCAGGGCGTGGAGTTCATCTGCGCCAATACCGACGCCCAGGCGCTCAACCGGGTGGGCGCTGAAAAAATCATCCAGCTCGGCGGCTCTGGCCTGGGCGCAGGCAGCAAGCCCGACAAGGGCCGGGAAGCGGCCGAGATCGCTGCTGACGATATTCGCAATGCCATAGAGGGCGCTCACATGTTGTTCATCACCGCTGGTATGGGCGGCGGCACGGGCACGGGCGCGGCGCCGGTGATTGCGCGCATCGCCAAGGAGATGGGCATCCTGACTGTGGGCGTGGTCACCAAACCCTTCGACTTTGAAGGCGGCCGGCGCATGGCCAATGCAGACGCTGGCCTGGCCGAGCTCGAGGCCAATGTGGACTCGCTGATCGTGGTGCTCAATGAAAAGCTGCTGGAGGTGCTCGGTGAGGACATCTCGCAGGACGAGGCTTTTGCCCATGCCAATGACGTGCTCAAGAACGCCGTGGGCGGCATCGCAGAAATCATCAACGTACAGGCTCTGGTCAATGTCGACTTTGAGGACGTGCGCACGGTGATGGGCGAGCCGGGTAAGGCCATGATGGGCACCGCCAAGGCCAGCGGCCCCGACCGTGCCCGCATTGCGGCTGAGCAGGCGGTGGCCTGCCCCTTGCTCGACGGCGTGGACATGAACGGTGCCAAGGGCGTGTTGGTGCTCATCAGCGCAGCCAAGGGCTCGCTCAAGCTCAACGAGACCAAGCTGGCGATGAAGACCATCAGCGCTTTTGCGGCCAGCGATGCGCATGTGATTTACGGCACCGCCTACGACGAGTCGCTGGGCGATGACATCCGGGTCACGGTGGTGGCCACCGGCCTGAACCGCCAGGGCATGCGCCGCGCTACCCCGCCTCTGCAAGTGATTCAGCGCACCGGCACCGACAACCTGCCGGCTCAGCCTGTGGCCCTTGGGGGCGCCATGGGTGTCGGTACTGGCACCGGCCTCGGTGCGGGTGGCTACCAGAACCTGGACGTGCCCAGCGTCTGGCGCAACAACCGCAGCCAGGCAGCGGCCAAGGTCGATGCGCTGGCCGCAGGCGGCATGGACGATCTGGAGATTCCGGCCTTTCTGCGCCGTCAGGCCGACTGAGCGGCGGAGCCCCCAAGCCAGTAGGCCGGCCGGGGCTAGGGTGATGGCCAGCAGCTATCGCGGCTATGAGCGCCGCGATAGCGCTCTGGGCAGGTCCTGCGCCTAAAATCGAGGCATGTTGGCCCAACGCACCCTCCGTTCCCTGACCTGCGCCGTTGGCGTGGGGCTGCACAGCGGCCAAAGGGTCGAGCTGACTTTAAGGCCGGCGCCGCCCGATACCGGGATCGTGTTTCGGCGCGTCGATCTGCCGCAGCCGGTGGATATCGCGGTATCGGCCACAGCGGTGACCGACACCCGACTGGCCTCGACCATCTCCAGCGGCCAGGCGCGGGTGTTCACCGTCGAGCACCTGATGTCAGCTTGTGCCGGTTTGGGGCTGGACAACCTCTACATCGACATCACCGCCGAAGAGGTACCCATCCTCGACGGCTCGGCCGCCTCCTTTGTATTCCTGCTGCAGTCGGCCGGCATCGCCGTGCAGACCGCGCCCAAGCGTTTCGTGCGCATGCTCGATACGGTGCGCGTGAGCGAAGGCGAAGGCGCCCATCTGAAGTGGGCGCAGCTGGCCCCCTACGAGGGCTATAAGCTGAGCTTTGAGATCGACTTCGACCATCCGGCGGTCGACTCCACCGGCCAACGTGTGGAATTCGACATGGGGCTCAATTCCTATGTGCGCGATATCGCCCGCGCTCGAACCTTCGGCTTTACCAAAGACGTCGAGATGATGCGTGCCAACGGCTTGGCCCTGGGCGGCGGCTTGGACAATGCCATCGTGATGGACGACTACAAGGTGCTCAACGCCGAGGGCCTGCGCTACAACGACGAGTTCGTCAAACACAAGATCCTGGACGCCATGGGCGACCTGTTTTTGCTGGGCAAGCCCCTGATCGGCGCTTACAGCGCGTTTCGCTCGGGCCATGCGCTCAACAACAAGCTGCTGCGCCGCTTGCTGGAGCAGCCGCAGGCCTGGGAGGTGGTGAGCTTTGACGATGAGCGCCGGGCCCCGCGCGGTCTGGCCCAATTGGCCCCGGCCTGGTAGGCGCGGCGGCCATGTTGCTCTTTCGCTGGCTGATTTTCTTGCTGCTGCTGGTAGCGGCCGTCTGCTTTGTGTTTTTCATCGCCACCGGCCAGGTACGTTACCGGCGCTGGGGACTGGTGGTGCTCAAGTGGACGCTGATCGCGGCCCTTGGCTTTTTTGGCGTGCTCATCCTTGAGCGCGTGCTTTGATTCAAACTTGGAACGGCTTCGGACGCTGTTGAGCCAGCGCCGCATCGCCGCGAGGGCGCGACTCCCACGCGCCTTCCAAGTCTCGCCTGTCCTTTGAGCGTTTTGCCTTGAGCGATTTTGATCAGCGCAGTCGGCTGTCGCGGTAGCGGCGCTGTACCGACTGCGCTTCGCTGGCTCCGGCAGCGACGCGGGCGCGCTGCAGGCGGTCCAGGGAAGCGCCCACCTGCGCATGGGTGATGGCCAGCCCCAAGGCGTCGGCGGCGTCGGGCCCGGGTAGGCCGGGTAGCTTGAGCAGGCGCATCACCATCTGTTGCACCTCGGCCTTGCCGGCCCGGCCATGACCGGCCACCGCCTTTTTCAGCTGCAAGGCGGTGTACTCGTGCACCGCCAGCTCCTTGTGCACCAGGGCGGTCACGCAGGCACCGCGCGCCTGCCCCAGCTTCAGGGTGGCTTGCGGGTCCGTGTTGACGAACACAATCTCAACCACCGCCACCTGGGGTTGGTAGCGTTCACCGACTGCGCAGACCCCGTCAAAAAGCACTTTCAGTCGCTCGGGCAGGCTGCGCCCGGCCTCGGTGCGTACGGTGCCGCTGGCCACATAGCTCAGCTGCGTGCCTTGAACATCGATCACGCCAAAACCAGTCACCTGCAGGCCCGGGTCTATGCCCAGGATGCGAATACTCTGGCTGCTCATGGCAGGTCCACCCGCGTCATGCGCACGGTGATCACCTGGGCGCGTTCAGACAAATAGCCTGAATTGGCGCGTTTTTCAAAATAGCGCGGCCGAGGCAACATCACCGCCAGCCGTGCGGCCTCGTAGGCCGTTAGCCGGGCCGCGCTCTTGCGGTAGTAATGCTGCGCCGCCGCCTCCGCGCCAAAGATGCCTTCGCCCCATTCGACGCTGTTGAGGTAAATCTCCAGAATGCGCTGCTTGCTCAGCACAGCTTCGAGCATCAGCGTGAGCGCCAGCTCTTGCACCTTGCGCGGCAGGGTGCGCTCGCCCGAGAGGAACAGGTTCTTGGCCAGCTGCTGGGTGATGGTGGAGCCGCCGATGATTTTGGGCGCCGGCACAGGCGGGGGCGCTTTAGCGACAGTGTCCTGCCGCCCGGCCTTGCGGCGTGCTTGTTCGGCGCGGCGAGCCGCCTCCTGCTCGGCCTTTTGGTTTTTCTCCCAGGCTTTTTCCAGGGCCTCGAGGTCCACCCCATCGTGCTCGGTGAAGCTGGCGTCCTCCGAGGCGATGACGGCCCGCTTGAGCGAGTCGGCGATTTTCTCGTAGGGCACCCATTGCTGGCGCCACAGCAGCTGCCCAGTGCTTTGCACCACCCGGTGGGCCTCGGCCCGCTG
>Ga0222712_10003272_pt1 | contig 17779 bp, 9 predicted proteins | sample C33_657DmetaG_FD_165043 | JGI IMG/M metagenome (GOLD analysis project Ga0222712, IMG submission 165043) | Estuarine water microbial communities from San Francisco Bay, California, United States - C33_657D | ecosystem: Environmental > Aquatic > Marine > Unclassified | place: USA: California...
AACAGGACTAGGCCGTTTAGAAACTAAGCATCTAGTATCACTTCCTGTTGCGGCTTCTGCATCTGAGTTTATTTCATTTTTTACAATGCCAGATTTTAGTTTTATAGGCAATGTTCAAGTATGGATATCTGCTATAACCCTTGCTATTGTTGCATCTTTAGAGACACTACTAGGTATTGAGGCAGTAGATAAACTAGATCCTTTAAAAAGAGTGACGCCGCCTAATCAAGAATTAAAAGCACAAGGTGTAGGAAATATTATTTCAGGATTGCTAGGTGGATTACCGCTCACATCTGTGATTGTAAGAAGTTCTGCAAATGTAAGTGCTGGAGGAAAAACAAAACAATCAACTATTATTCATGGAATATTATTATTACTATGTGCTGCGCTTATTCCTGCTTTATTAAATAAAATTCCATTAAGTGCACTTGCTGCAATATTAATTTTTACGGGTTACAAACTTGCAAAACTTAGTTTGTTCAAAGAGTTTTATCAAAAAGGATTCAACCAATTTATTCCATTTTGCGCAACTATTATAGCCATTCTTTTTACAGATTTATTAATTGGCATTTCGGTAGGTATTGCTGTAAGCTTAGTATTCATTATTCGAAGCAATTTTAAAACGGCAGTTTTGGTGGTCAATGACAATGATAACTACCTCATTAGGTTTAGAAAAGATGTTTCATTTTTAAATAAACCCATCATCAAAAACGAGCTAGAGCAACTTCCTCAAAATGCCAATTTAGTGATAGATGTGGCCAGAGCCGAATACATTGATAAAGACGTCATTGACGAAGTAAACAGCTTTTTATGCCATGCGCACTTAAAAAACATCAAAGTTGCCGTTAAAACTAACCCAAGTAATGCCGTACATGGCTTATTTTTGAACCAACAAAACGCTAGCGCATGAAAGTTTACGAAAAACTACTCTTAGAAAATAAAGCCTGGGCAAAAGAAAAAGTAGCATTAGACCCGGCCTATTTTAATAAGCTTTCAGACATTCAAACTCCAGAATTTTTATGGATTGGGTGTAGCGATAGCCGTGTGCCTGCCAATGAAATCACAAACACGCAACCGGGCGAAATATTTGTACACCGCAATATTGCCAATATGGTTATCCATACAGATGTTAACTTATTAAGTGTACTTGAATATGCGGTAACCCACCTTAAAGTAAAACATATTATTGTTTGTGGGCACTATGGTTGCGGAGGCGTAAAAGCTGCCATGAGCAACCAAGACTTTAAACAAGTACTCAATATGTGGTTAAGGCATATTAAAGATGTATTTCATTTGCACCGTAAAGAACTCAATAGTATAGGAGACGAAAATAAAAAATTTGACCGTTTGGTTGAACTAAATGTACAAGAACAGGTTTTACATTTAGCAAAGACGTCGATTATTCAAAGGGCTTGGAAACATGAACAAAGGCCACAAATTCATGGATGGGTATATGGTTTAAAAGACGGTATCATCAATCCAGTTTGTGAATTAAACCCAGATTCAGACATCGAAGCGCTTTATAAGTACGACGACATTTAAAAAAAATTATAAATATGGATGCTAAAAGTAAAGTGACCCCTTTAGGAGCTGCTAGAAAACTTATATCCCTGCTACAGCTAGACAATAAAGATGTTTCTGCTATTTATGTATTTGCGATACTTGCTGGGCTGGTTCAATTAATCACTCCACTTGGTATTCAAAGCATTATTGGCTTTGTTATGGCAGGATCATTGTCTACTTCAATTGTAGTGCTTATAACAGTAGTTGTGATAGGTGTTTTTTTAAACGGATTGTTTCAAATTAGACAGCTTCAATTAATTGAAAAAATCAAACAAAAAATATATACAAGAGATGCATTAACATTTGCAGACCGTATACCACAACTGAATATAGAAAAACTCGATAATTACTATTTACCTGAACTCGTAAATCGTTTTTTTGATACTCTTACTTTACAAAAAGGTATTGAAAAAATATTATTAGAAATTCCAGCTGCTATCATTCAAATTATCTTTGGCATTATTTTATTGTCGTTATACCATCCTATATTTATTGCGTTTGGTATAGTACTTGTGCTTTTATTATGGATTATATTAAGAACCACATTGCCAAAAGGGTTTTCGAAAAACATGTTAGCTAGTGACTATAAGTACAAGACAGCTGCATGGTTACAGGAATTAGCTAGAGTTGTTAAAACTTTTAAATACGCAAAAAAAACCTCTTTGCACATCGAAAAAACAGACGGCTTTGTTGGCAATTATTTAAACGCACGCACAGATTATTTTAAGATACTACTTACTCAGTTTTGGAGTCTGGTTGTTTTTAAAATTATTATTACAGCAGCAATGCTTATTGTAGGCGTTTATTTACTACTCAATCAACAAATTAATATTGGACAGTTTATTGCCGCAGATATTGTGATACTTGCAGTAATTAATTCGGTAGAAAAATTAATTGTAACACTCGATAAAGCATATGATTCTTTAACAGCTATAGAAAAATTAGATAAAATTAAAAATGCTGTATTAGAAGAATCAGGAAATGAAAACATACAAACAACAGGAGGCCTTGCCATTCATTTTAACCAGGTTTCTTTTAGTTATCCAAATGGAAAACAAGTGTTGCGTGATATTAATTTAAAAATTGAGGGGGGAGAAAAAGTATTAATTGTTGGTAGTTCTGGATCAGGAAAGTCTACACTGTTAAGACTACTCACTGGTACTTTTACAAATTTTATTGGGTCTATCAGAATCAATAATATAGCACTTGGCAGCTATTCCATAGATGCACTGCGTTCTAACACTGGTGTATTAATTAGTCAGCAAGACATTTTTCAGGGTACCATCCGAGACAATATCACTATGGGCGATTCGGCAATTACGTCTGAACGTTTATTTCAAATAAGTAGAATAACAGGTCTTGATGATTTTATTGGACAACAAGAAATGGGATTTGATAGCGAAATTGATCCAGCCGGAAAAAAATTACCTGAAAAAATCAAACAAGGTGTTTTATTAGCAAGAGCAATGATTAGCAAAAGAGCGTTGCTATTATTAGAAAATCCTTTTGAAGGCTTAGAGCCAACAACCATAGAGCAAGTTAAGTCTGCTATTACAAGTATTGAGCAAACAACTTTACTTGTTACAGCTTCAGCAAATACATATCAAAATATTTTTGATAAAATTATTTATCTCGAAAACGGATCTATCGTATCGGTTGAGTCAAAAAAATAATAACCATGAACGCTTATAAAAATATTTATCAAATAGATAAGGAAAGTAAATTGACGAGGGTCTTTATCATTATTTTAATCGTAATCATCGTAGTGCTTTTTTTACCTTGGACACAAAATATTAAAGCTAGAGGGAATATTACAACACTTCAACAAGAACAGCGTAGGCAAGAAGTAAATACCATCATTGCCGGAAAAGTAGTGAAGTGGTGGGTAAAAGAAGGTGATAGCGTAGAAGCCGGTGACACCATAATGCAACTTGGTGAAGTAAAAGTTGAGTACCTAGACCCATTGCTTCTTGACAAAATGAGATCGCAAATTCAGGCTAAAAATGCTGCTGTAGAAGGATATGGAAAAAAGGGAGAAATGGCAAGTAAACAAGAAAAAGCCCTTTCCGAATTACAACTTATTAAACTAGACCAACTTAAAATAAAGCAACAACAGCAACAATTAAAATTGGTTTCTGATAGTATAGAATTAGTGGCTCAAAACAACGAATTACAAATTACAAAAAGACAAATTGACGCTGCAAAAAACATGCTAGATAGTGGGGTTATCTCATTGGTTGATTTTGAAAGAAGAAAGGTGAACTATCAAAATGCCTTTGCAAAAAAAATGGCAATTGAAAATAAGTATGCGCAATCTAGACAAGAAATGATTGCTTTACAATTTGAACAAAGAGGCATTTTACAAGATTACAATGATAAAATAGCCAAAGTGAATGGAGAAAAATACAGCGCTAGTGCAGATCAGGCAGCAGGTATTGGTGATTTGGCTAAACTTGAAAACAATTACGCCAACTATGACGTAAGAAACAAACTTTATTACATTATCGCTCCGCAATCTGGACAAATTACAAAAGCAAAAAAAGCGGGTATTGGTGAATACGTAAAAGAAGGCGAGATGATTGTAGAGATTGTGCCTAAAAATACCCAGTATGCAGTAGAATTATATATAGAACCCATGGACCTTCCGCTTATTAGCAAGGGCCAAAAAGTGAGGTTTATTTTTGATGGTTTTCCTGCTATTGTATTTAGTGGGTGGCCAAATAGTTCCTATGGAACCTTTGGCGGTGTCATTACCGTTATTGAAAATGGCATTAGCGAGAATGGAAAGTTTAGGGTACTTGTATCTGAAGACCCTACCCAAAAACATTGGCCCAAACAGTTAAGATTTGGTGGTGGCGCTAATGGTATAGCACTTTTAAAAGACGTAAGTATTGGTTATGAACTTTGGAGAAATATCAATGGATTTCCGCCAGAATACTATCAAGCTAAAGTAGAAAAGAAAAATAAATAATGAGGGCAAGAACGATTTTATTATTACTGGTTTTCATATCCACCGTAAGCTATGCGCAAGAGTATAGCTATAACAGCTTTATTGAACAAGTAAAGCAAAACCACCCAATTAGTAAACAAGCAAAAATTGTGGTAGAGAAAGCGTTGGCAGACATGCTTGGCGCCAGGGCCTCTTTTGATCCAACCATCAATTATCAAACAGACAATAAAACCTTTGACGGCAAAAATTACTATAGTTACGAAAATGCAGAGCTCAAAATACCAACTTGGGCTGGTATAGATGTAAAAACTGGCATAGAAAGCAATAAAGGTCAATTTATAAATAGTGAAGTATCAAAAGGCTACAGTAGTTATGTAGGCATTGATGTTCCGGTTATTAAAAATTTAGTGATAGATAAAAGAAGAGCAGCTGTTTTACAGGCAAAAAATTTAATAAAAGCAAGTGAACAAGAAAAGCAATCGATACTCAACCAGCTTGTTTTAGATGCAAGTATAGATTATTGGAAATGGGCAGCCCAATATCAATTACTTAAATTATATAAACAGTATGTTACCACTGCTACCAATAGATTTACAATCACTAAAATAGCCTACACAAATGGTGAACGTGCATCACTAGATACACTAGAAGCGCTTACACAATTGCAGCAATTAAAAATATTGGAGAACGATGCAGAGCTGTTGTATAAAAATGCAGGTATAGAGTTGTCCAATTACTTATGGCAAAACAACGACAGTGCATTTCAGTTAGATGCGCAAGCTTTTCCTGAATCTATAGAAAGTTATAAAGGCGATTTAAACATCAATGATTTAATAAGCCTTTCCATACTTCAAAATCCGGATGTAAAGGCTTATGATTATAAAATCAATAACCTACTTATTGAAAAGAAGTTAAAGTTTCAGTCTTTGCTACCTGTACTGAATCTAAAAACAAATATTTTAAACCAGAATTATAACGTTTTTAAAGATGCCAGTGTTCAGTTGTACCAAAACAATTACAAGTTTGGTATTGATATGAAAATGCCACTCTTTGTTAGAGAAGGAAGGGCCGATTATAAAAAGGCAAAGCTTAAAATAACAGAAACAAATTTAGCCTTTGCTGCAAAAAAGCTAGAAGTACAAAATAAAGTTCGTTTGTATGGAAACGAAAATTTGTATCAAAAAAATCAATTAGAGATTCTAAAAAATATCAACTTTAACACAAATACGCTTTTAAAAGGCGAACTGATAAAGTTTTATAACGGAGATAGTAATTTGTTTGTAGTGAATGCTCGTGAAAATAAAGTAATAGAAACTGCAGAGAAATTAATTTCTCTGCAGTTCAAAATTATAAAGTCTTATTATGGTGCTAAATGGGCCAGTGGTACCATTAATCAATAAGCGAAACGTGTGCTAGCTGCAATGTTTTACAAGCTTCATTTAGTGCCTTAATACTATTTACTATTGCATCATACTGGATTTTATAGGTATTCCACTCTTTACGTAATTCTTGAAATCTTAATAATTGACCTGCCGTTACATGCGGCGTATTGGTATCAAGCTCTCCTCGTAAAAAGATATAATTAGCACTTAATTTATTTACAAAATTAATGACATCGTCATTGGATTCAGATTTAGACTGAATTAATGCCACTTCCCAAGTATCAATCAAGTCTGAAATAGAATCGGCTGTACTTACAATGTTTTTATACCCATCCTTGTTTTCAATGCGCTCTGTAAGTCCTGAAAGTTGCTTTTGTATATTTCTCATACGCACAACAGCCACATGAATATCATTCACATCGGTAGCAATTTGTTGTAAAAGATTTGCCTGCTCTTCATAATTAGCGGCCGCTGCTTTAATTCGCGGATCTGCTAGTACATTAAATGTTTGCTCAAAAACTGTGGTGTCTATATGAAGCGCTACTTTATAAGTACCAGGTACCACGCGCGCACCGTCATAACTTCCTTCTATAAACACACCCGGGATAGAAGCAATAGATTCTTCTCGTAAATCCCAAACAAAACGGTTTAATCCTGGCTTTACATCTATGGCTGGATCATTTTCATTTTTGTTATTACTGGTGGTATTGGATGGCGGCTTAGCATAAAAAGTCCTGATTACTTTTCCTTTATTATCCGAAAAAGCAATTTTTGCTTTTGCCGTAACACTATCTGGTGCATGTACCGTGTAATAAATAACGGCACCACTTGCCTGATTGGCAGCAAGCGTGCTTATAGGCTTGTCATTTTTATCCAGTAAACCGCCCCTATCAAGTACGCTACCTCCCGAAAGACGATACACATCAGCAACTGCAAACAAACTATTTTTACTTGTATCTCTTCTGTAATTTCTTATAGGCGCTAAATCATCTAAAATCCAAAAAGCTCTTCCTTGTGTAGAAGCCAATAAATGATTTTCATGCACTTTTAAATCTGTAATTGGAACTACTGGAAAATTTAATTGGAGTTGCTTCCAATGATCTCCTGCATCATAAGAAATATAAAATCCAGTTTCGGTACCTGCGTATAAAATATTGGTATTGGTTGGATCTTCTCTAACTACACGAACAAAAGCGCCATAGGGTATTCCTGTTGTAATTGCTTTCCATGTTGCCCCGTAATCTGTTGTTTTATAAATAAAAGGTGTGAAATCATTGAACTTGTATTTGTTAACAGCAATATATGCAGTGCCTTTATTAACACTCGAAACTTCAATTGCATTGATTAAAGACTCATCAACATTTTTAGGCGTAATATTTGTCCAATGAGCACCACCATCTTTGGTGAGGTACACTAAACCATCATCACTGCCGGTATAAATAACACCTTTTTCATTTTCCGATATCGCTACATAACTAATGGTACAATAGTTTTCACCGCCTGCACCTTCATTGGTATATGGAACCCCACTCATACCCATTTTAGTAGTATCATGCTTGGTTAAATCTGGAGAAACCGCCTTCCAAGTTTTACCTAAATCAGTAGTTTTAAATAAAATATTTCCGGCATGATAAAAAGAACCGGGTTCTAATGGATCATACACAATGGGTGCATTCCAATTAAAACGGTACTTCATATCTTTTGGCTGAAGCGCTTGATACTGCACCGGATGCTCCATAATATTGACGCCTTCTTTGGTAATATTATTAAATGCTTCAATTGTTCCCTGATAAGATCCACCCATCGAATATTCTGGATTGTTTGGATCAAAGGCAACAAATGCAGACTCTCCTCCTGCAGTACTTGTCCAATCTTTATCTGAAATACGATATCCGTTTGTTACACGACTAGCCATTTTAATTGAGCTATTGTCTTGCTGACCGCCGTATAAATTATAAGGGAATAAATGATCTGCATTGACACGGTAAATTTGTGAAGTAGGTTGATTAGCTTGTGTAGACCAAACTTTGCCCGTGTTAAAAGTTACTGCTGCACCACCATCATTGGCAACAATCATGTTGCTACTATTTTTTGGATGAATCCAAAGTTGATGATAATCACCATGGGTACCACCCATGTATTCCCAAGTTTTTCCACCATCAGTAGACCTTAAACCTGGAGAATTTAAAACATACACCACATTTTCGTTAGAAGGATCCGCAAACACTTCGATGTAATACCAAGCGCGCTGCGTTAAACGGTGGTCTTTACTAATTCTATTCCAGTTTTTTCCAGCATCGTTAGAAACAAAAAGTCCACCCAATTCTTTTTCAGTATCACTTTCTACTAATGCATATACTTTTTCAGAATTAGCCCTTGAAACTGATACGCTCATTTTACCGAGTACAGTTGGCAGTCCGTTTTCAATTTTATTCCAAGTAAGTCCAGCATCTGTAGATTTATATAAACCACTACCCGGACCACCACTTTTAATTTCCCATGGTAATCTTTGATATTCCCACATGGCTGCATATAAAATGCGCGGATTGTTCATGTCCATGGCTAAATCGGCGCAGCCAGTATTATTATCAACAAATAAAACTTTAGTCCAGTGCGCACCTCCATCTATAGATTTATACACGCCACGATCCGCGCTAGGACCGTGTGTTGCGCCTTGTGCAGCTACATAAACAATATCAGGGTTAGTAGGATCAATACGAATCCAAGAAATTTGGCGCGTTAATTCGAGACCCATATGCTTCCATGTTTTTCCGGCATCGGTAGATTTATATACTCCGTCACCATAAGAACTCATCACACCTCTTGGTGCGTGTTCTCCCATACCAACATACACCACGTTTTGGTCAGATTCTGCAACAGCTACTGCACCAACGCTTCCTGTTTTGAAAAATCCATCAGAAACATTATTCCAACTTTGTCCGGCGTCTTCTGTTTTCCAAACACCACCACCCGTGGTACCCATATAATAGGTTAGCTGATTTTGCACAACACCAGTTGCTGTTACAGATCTACCTCCACGCATAGGTCCAATATTTCGCCACAACAAATTATTAAAATGCGATGGGACTAAATTTTCTTCTACTACAGTAACTGCTTGCGTTTTTGCAACCGGTTTTTTTTGTGCATCTGTTGTAGTTGTAAAAACAAGAACAGATGCAATTGCACCAACAAAATACTTAGAAAACATACATTCTATTTGAAAGGGAATTAATAAAATAAATAACGCTTAGCGCTATTGCGCCATCCAGCCTGACTTTCGTAGTCTACAAAATATATTTTTACGTCTGCTTGGCTTTCATAGTCTACAAAGTAAATTTTCTTTTTTGCCTGACTAGCATAAGCAGTAAAAAACCATTTTCCATTGTTATCTCCTGCTTGACTTTCGTACTTTACCTTATAAACTTTTAAGTCTGCTTGGCTCTCGTATTTAACAACAAAAACTTTTACATCTGCTTGAGATACATAATCAACTGCAAATATTTTTTGCGCTTGGGAGATATTAGCAAATGCTAATAAAAAAATGATAATGCCTAATTGTTTCATGTAAATGAATTTAGGCCATCAAGTTATAAATATTCCTGCAAAATAACGGTTACTTCACTACAATCTCATCCGCAAAAATCCAAGCGCCTGTACCAGCTGCATGATGCCAATAAGGTGGCGATTTCATATTTTTTCCGGTAACTCTAATAAATCTTGCTTTTTGGCTTTTTAAAGCAGTTGCAAAAACCTGTATATCATTGATTTTGCTAGTTTTTGCTAACGGAAATGCATTTTCGATGGTTTGAATAGGCGTATACACGATGCCATCTTCAGATGTCTCAAAAGTTACTGCTGTAGGGAAAAACACGACATGATTGGTAACCTGTAAAAAGGATACAGAAATTTGAGAGAAGTTTGTAAGAGCGCCTAAGTCAACGGTAGCTTTCATGTCATCTAAAAACCCGAGCCAATTGGCATAAAAGCTCCAGCCACCAAATGCACCATCGGTTAGTGCCTGTGGGTCTTCTTTGGCATATTTTACGGGTTTTATTGCCAAACTCACTTTGGCATTTTTTGCCAAATTAACATCCTTAGCACTTGCTACTAATTTTTGATACCCTTGCAAATAATCGGCTAATGGTAAACCCATTTCATTGATGATTTTAATACCCTGTGCGTTTGTTGCATTTGTAAATCTTTGCACTCGTTTTTGAATACCAGGGGCATCCGATAAAGGAAAAGTTGGTTTGTTTAATCGGTAAAATTCGAGGGTTGCAAAATCAAGTCCAATGCGCGCTTCATGCACCCTAGATGCGAGTGCAGGATTCCCCTGAACTACATTTGTTGCGCTATCAAATAGGGTATTGTAGTGTTGTAATTTTTGTTCACTTAACCAAGATTCAAAACCCTGGGCTGGATCACCATATAAGAACAAATAAAATTTAGGTGTTTCTTTAATAGCAGCGTGTAAATCATTTAAGTACCTAACAATAAATGGCGCTGCTGCTCCGTAATAATTATTTGAAAACTCCTGGAGCAAGTTTGCATAATTTAATTTGGGGTTCCATAAAAATTTTGAAAGTAGCCAACTACGCAGCTCAAAAAACTCTGAAGGATTGTGACTGTGTTGTTCAAAAATCCAATTGGCATTATTGTCTACAAATAAATTAATATTTGGTTGTAGCGTTTCTAAATTTGGGAAGGGTGCTAAAAAATTAGTGAACTGTGTTGTGTAATCCCAAATTTGAATGGTTGCACCAATAGCGCCCCATGCTTTTAAATCTGATTCAAAGTCTTTACATTTTTGTGCAATGGGTGCACTTCTATCACACTCTATGGAACAGAGTGTAATCAAAACATTTTTTTCTGGCTTGATATGAAGTGGTGCTTTTCTTGTGTATTGATACGCAAGTGTAGCAATGGTTTTTTGAGGAAAGTCTTTGGCAATGCGGTTTACAAGGGTTATCATGGTTCCGGATGGAGAACCTTCATATGCATCAATTGCTGCACATTTATCACAAGTGCAATATTGTGTGTTATCATCTTGACTTACAGATAAAACGGTTGCTGCAGGCCTGCGATTAAAAAATGCGGCCACAGAATCTTTGATGATTTGATATACCGTATCATTGGATAAACAAAGTTGTGTTGGTTGCCTTTTATTTTTTACAAGTGCATAATATGTTGGATGTTTTTCAAAAAAGTTTTTTTCTGGCAAAAATTTATTAAACGTATGTACGCGGGCTTCAGGTACAAATTTTGGGAAACCCTCTGTAGTGACTCTTCTTTTTGCGGCGAAAGAAGGATTGTCGTAAAATAATTTAGAATGAACCGTTCTGGTTTGTACAGCAGGTGAATAATGATAAGCTGCACTAACAACTACATTTTTCGAAACTGGAATTTTTTCTACAGTTGGTGACAGAAATTGACAGCCTAACATTTCTTCTAATAATACATAGACCGTTTCAAGCGTTTGATAAGGAGTTGCTCCAGTAATTTCAAGAAGATTTTTAGTGCTTGTAATGTTATATTCGTTTTTTATAAGTGCTGCATAATTTGGACAAGCTCTGCCTATATAAATAGTTTTATTATTCCCTTTATTGATGGAGGTTACCAGTATTTGGGCACCCGATATTTTAAATACATAATTACTTAGCTCGGTGGCAGCCAAATGCTCTTCTGCAGTAGCATCTGAGGGCTCAATAATGACCGATTTAACTACGCCATTTTGAACCATTTGAAAAGCTGGTGCTTTAGTAAGCTGCGCATTTATTTGCGAAGTTACCATCAGGCATAAAAAAACAAAAAATGGAACTATTTTAGATTGGTTTATTGGCTGCATGTTTATGATTTTAGCGTCCATAAATTTAATTTATTTCAATAACTGAATTCTAACCTTTTTTAACCCTATTTGAACCGGTTAAAAAATAATTAAACAGATCTGTTAATAGTGGCGTAAATTAATTGCAAATAAAAATTCATGAAAAAAATATTGTTTGTACTAGCTGTATTTTGTTCAAGTAGTTTGCTTGCACAAAATGTATTTTATTTTTCGACAGGCCTTGCTTCAGGAAATGTCCACCAATATGGCAGAGAAGCCATGTACTCAGATGCTTTAGCATATAGCTTATATAAAGGTGAAAGTAAACCAAAGGAAGGTTTGCCTGTTTCAAGTACAACTAAAACAAATTGGACATCTATCACTGCAGATAGTGCGCACAACTTTAGAAGCCAGGCACTTGCCAATGGCTATTTATATTTAGAATACAATGCCCCAAAAGCTATGACAGCTGTATTTGTTGGCACTGGACACTCGATGGTGTTTATCAATGGTGCACCACATGCAGGTGATATGTACCGTTATGGCTGGATGTACATTCCAGTTCAATTAAAAAAAGGAATCAATGAATTTTACATTCGCGCAGCAGGTGCTGGAAGATTTGCTTCCGTAAAAGCGATGCTAGATTTTTCATTTAAACCATTACAACTTAGTACCAAAGATGCTACGCTGCCATTTTTTATAGAAGGGGAAAATATTTCAAAAAAATGGGCAGGACTTGTAGTGGTGAATAGTTCAAAAAATAACACAGCTGGTATAAGTGTTACCGCAACTGTCGACGATCAAAAAATACAAACCAATATTGCTAGTATCGCTCCACAAATTGCCAAAAAAGTAGCCGTAGAAATTCCAGTACCAAAAAACGTAAGCAAAGGAAGTTACAGAGTAGCGCTTACCCTAATGTCTAACAATCAAATTATTGATACCACATCAGTACTAGTAACAGCTGTAAAAAATAATGAACATGCATCGCATACTTTTATTAGTACTATAGATGGCTCTGTTCAGTATTATGCAGTAGCGCCTCAAGCCAACGAAAACAAAAAAAATCCGAGTTTATTTTTATCGGTACATGGTGCAGAAGTAGAAGCCATTTCTCAAGCAAGGGCTTACAAACCTAAAGCAGAAGGACCAATTGTAGCACCTACCAATAGAAGACCTAGAGGTTTTAACTGGGAAGATTGGGGTAGACTAGATGCACTAGAAGTTTTTGAAATCGCTAAAAAAATATACCAACCAGATCCAGCGCATATTTATTTAACAGGACACTCTATGGGTGGACATGGCACATGGTATTTAGGCGCAACGTTTCCTGGAAAGTGGGCAGCTATTGCACCATCTGCAGGTTATCCAACCCTTGCTGCATATGGCTCTCATGATGGTTTAGTGCCTAACGACACTAGCACGCCAGTTAAAAAAATATTGACAAGAGCAAGCACACCAAGTAATGTACTGGGTATGGTAAATAATTACAAAGCAAATGGCGTTTATATTTTTCATGGTGATGCAGATGAAACAGTTTCGGTGAACTATGCTAGACAAATGAAAAAAGTACTTGCCGAATTTCATCCAGATTTTAGTTACTACGAATATCCAGGAGGTTCACATTGGTTTAGTGATGAAAGCGTAGACTGGGCACCCATTTTTGAATATTTTAAAAGACATACTATTCCTGTTAGCAGCAAGGTAAACGTGATTGATTACACATTACCTTCTACTGCAATTAGTAACACATACCACTGGTTACAAGTGTTACAACAAACAAAAGGTTTTGAATACAGTCGCGTGCAACTTACGCGCAACATGAAAACAAAAAATATAACAGGAACCACTACAAACATTAACTCTATTTCAATAGATACAAAAGATTTTGAAGTTGGTGATACCCTTCGTATTGTTCTAGATGGTAATGCGCTAACACATATAGTAAACAGTAGCGCACTTATTGTAGAAAAAAATGCAAGTTGGGTTAAAGGAACGGCACCATCTCTTACCAATAAAGGCATCCAAAGAAATGGTGGGTTAAAAGAAGCATTTAACCACAATATGGTTTTTGTATACGCTACGCATGGTACAGAAGCTGAAAATAATTGGGCCTTACAAAAAGCAAAATACGACGCAGAAACTTGGTACTATCGAGGAAACGGATCTGTTAGTTTAGTTGCTGACAAAGACTTTAATGCAGCGTCTTACCAAAATCAAGGTGTTATTTTATATGGTAATGAAACAACCAACACCGCTGCCGCTTTATTACTTACAAACTGTCCTATCAAAATTACTTCAGGAAAAATTACAATGGGGACCAACACATTTGAAGGTCAGGACTTAGGTGCTTACTTTATGTACCCAGCGCAAAATAATGGCATTACAAGCGTTGCACTTATTGGTGGTACGGGATTACAAGGTATGCAAGCCGCAGATGCCAATCAATATTTTAGTGGAGGAAGCGGTTTTCCAGATTTTATGATTTTTTCACTTGATATGCTAATTAAAGGTGAAGACGGGATTAAGGCAGTGGGCTATTTTAACAATGACTGGAGCTTAGGAAAAGATTTTTATATTAAAAAGTAAAGACGCATGAAAAAAATAGTAATTGCTATTTCATTATTATTCATTGGACATATTGCATCGGCTCAAAATGTTGTTAGTATTATACCTGAGCCACAATTTTTGAAAGTAAATGCAGGAAGTTTTACTTTTTATAAAAACACAGGGTTTATAGCGCCTGCTAGTTGGAAGCCTATTGCAAAATATGTACAGCAAATTACGAGTACATCTATTAACACGCTTCAAAAAGGAAATACGCGCATCATATTTAAAGAAAACAAAAGATTAGCCCCAAGCGAATACACTTTAGATGTCTCTTCAAATACTATTACTATTTTTGCAAAAGATTATGCGGGTGCACTTTATGGGGCACAAACCATTGTACAACTTTGGTATACAACTAAAACACCTAGCCGCATTGCTTGTATAAGTGTAAAAGATAAGCCCAGATTCGATTACAGGGGCCTTATGTTAGATGTATCTCGAAATTTTTATCCGGTATCATTTATTAAAAGCTTAATTGACGTACTTAGTATTTATAAAATCAACAACCTGCATTTACACTTAACAGATGGTGCCGGTTGGAGAATTGAAATCAAAAAATATCCGCTCTTAACAGCGCAGGCTGCTTTCAGAACACATAAAACATGGAAAGAGTGGTGGAAAAATGGAATGGGTTATTTAAAAGAAGGTGATCCGCTTGCATACGGAGGGTATTACACACAAAATGATGCAAAAGAAATTGTTGCCTATGCGGCAGCAAAAGCCATCAACGTGATTCCAGAAATTGAAATGCCTGGCCACTCCGACGAAGTGCTAGCTGCATATCCAAATTTAGCTTGCGATAGTGTTACATCCAGATCTGGAGAATTTTGTATAGGAAATGACTCTACGTTTATTTTTATGCAAGATGTGCTTACAGAGATTATGCAAGTCTTTCCTTCAAAATATATTCATATTGGAGGAGATGAAGCAGCAAAAGGACACTGGAAAAAATGTACAAAATGTCAGAAGCGAATTCTTGACAATGGGTTAAAAGATGTAGATGAACTCCAAAGCTATGCCATCAAAAGAATGGAAAAATTTATTTCAAGTAAGGGACGTTATTTACTGGGTTGGGATGAAATTTTAGAAGGCGGCTTGGCCCCTGGAGCGCGTGTTATGAGCTGGAGGGGGGAGCAAGGCGGAATTGATGCAGCAAGGCAAAACCATGATGTAATCATGACCCCAGGCGGTACTTGTTATTTTGATAAATACCAACAAAATCCGGCAGGGGAGCCAGAAGCCATTGGCGGATTTTTGCCCTTACAAAAAGTCTATGAATATGAGCCTCTTCCGGCTTCACTAGAAAAAGAAAAGCAGCAATATATTAAAGGAGCACAGGCTAATTTATGGACCGAGTACGTACCAACTCAAGAGCATGCTGCATATATGATTTTTCCTCGCATTATTGCTTTAAGTGAAGTGGTTTGGAGTAATCCTATATCTAAAAATTGGGCACAGTTTCAAGAAAAACTAGCTGCGCATTACAGTTTATTACAAGCATATAATATCAATTATTGCAGACCTTCCAATAGAGTAGATATTGTTTCAAGTATTGATACTTCTTTGCAAAATGCTACCATAAGTTTTAATAGCGAGCAGTTTAAACCTACCATCTATTACACTTTAGATGGTTCAAACCCACAGACAAGTTCGGCAGTATATACAAAACCGTTTAGTGTTGTTGGAAAAGCTACCATTAAAGCAGCTATTTTAAATGCTAAAAAATCTGCACCAGATTCTGTGCTTATTAATTTTCATAAAGCATTTAATAAACCTGTTGCGTACAATATACCTTTTAGTAAAAGTTATCCTGCAGCAGGAGCAAAAACACTTGTAAATGGTTACCGAGGAAGTTTAACCTATCAAGATGGACAGTGGCAAGGCTTTACATCCAATATAGATGTTGTTATTGATTTACAAAAAGTAGATACGATACATTTGGTACAAGCTAATTTTATGCAAATCATTGGACCAGGTGTTTATATGCCAAAATATATTGAAGTACAAACATCTGTAGATGGTATCAATTATACCAATCAGGGTAGAGACAATAATACAACTTCACCAACAGAGAGCAGCTTACTTTTTAAAGATTATAAAATTCTAATCAAGCCAACCGCAGCGCGCTATGTAAAGTTTATTTCAAAACTTCAGAATGGCTTTCAATTTATCGATGAAATTATTGTAGAATAAAAAAGCGGCTCCACTTATATAAATGGAGCCGCTTTACATTTTGGTTGTTTAGTATTTTGTAACACCTGGAACCGCTACTGGATAAAATCCATCAGGGCCAGGATTAACAGGAGCTGCTGCATCAAATGCGTACACCGATGGATGCAAGTCAAGACCAGAATTAATAGCTTTATCCCAATCTATAATTTGTCCGCTATAAGTAGCCATTCTACCAAGTATCGAAGTCATGGTTGAGTATGCTCCATTTTCTGCGTCGGCAAATTTATACTCACCCTTTGCGATAGCTGCAAACAACTCATCATGCTCGGTTTGATATGGATTGCGCTCTTTAGATTTGTCGTACTGAAATAAAGTTTTACCATGTAAATCGGTAATGCGTCCTGCGTCACAATGAATTTTTCCTTTCGTACCTACAAAAAGCTCATCTACTTTACTTGAAGTACCTGGCATATGTCTACACTGAGAATTTAAAATTGAACCATCAGCATAATGGTACTCTACATAATGGTGATCAAAAATTTCACCGTGCTCTTTTGATTTTCTTACTTGTCTTCCACCAAAACCTTGCGCTTTAACAGGATATCCCCCCTTAAACCAGTTGATCACGTCTAAATTGTGAATGTGTTGCTCAGTAATATGATCACCACAAAGCCATACAAAATAATACCAGTTACGCATTTGGTATTCCATTTCAGTTTGACCTGCCTTACGCGGTCTCACCCATACCCCATCGTTGTTCCACCATGCCTGCATTGATGTAATGTCTCCAATCATATCTTTTTTTGCAAAAAGGGCACGGTATGAATCTTGGTAATGTCTTTGCAAGCCTACCACTACGTTTAATTTCTTTTGCTTTGCAATTTTAGCAGCGGCTAAAACTCTTTGAACACCAGCTGGGTCAGTGGCTACAGGCTTTTCCATAAATATATGTTTGCCTTGCTTTACCGCTTCTTCAAAGTGAATGGGTCTAAAACCTGGAGGTGTTGCAAGAATTACAACATCTGCAAGTGGAATAGCTTTTAAGTATGCATCAAAACCTACAAATTTTCTTTCTTCAGGCACATCAATACTTCCTTTTGCGCCTGCACCTTGATTAGCAAGTTCTGCGCTAACGTTTTTAAAACAGTCATCTAAGCGGTCTCTAAATGCATCAGCCATAGCAACAATTTTTACATTTTGTTTACTAGACAAAGCTTGTACAGCAGCGCCGGTTCCGCGACCACCGCAACCAATCACGGCTACTTTAATAACGTCATC
>Ga0222712_10003273_pt1 | contig 17779 bp, 13 predicted proteins | sample C33_657DmetaG_FD_165043 | JGI IMG/M metagenome (GOLD analysis project Ga0222712, IMG submission 165043) | Estuarine water microbial communities from San Francisco Bay, California, United States - C33_657D | ecosystem: Environmental > Aquatic > Marine > Unclassified | place: USA: California...
CTTGTTCTGCTTTTTCTGCGCCATACCATTTTTGAAGGCTAGCTTTAACTTCTGCCGAGATTGATCCTGTTCTTTGTTTTTTTAGCCATACTATTCTTTCTGCAGGGTCAATAGGTGCTTTCTGCAGATTTCCGCCAATCCAAGGTAGCCACTCATAAAATTGTGATTTATGGGCATCAAGACCATATATTTTTTTATCAATAACTGAAGTAATGTCAACTGCAATGTCGGGCTGAAACGGATTAGGTTTTTTGAAATTATCCTGAAAATAAAGAAATACAGGATTTTTACGCAAAGGGGGAGTATCAGATGCAACATTGGGTACTCCAACCATAAATGCAGCATCCTGAACTAAAACACCTGTGTATCGATGGTCAGGATGGTAGTCATTGGGTCTTGGGGCAATCACTATATCTGCATTCCATTCTCTTATTCTACGTATAATTTCAAATCGGATGGCCAGAGTTGGCAATAGTTCTCCATCATGATTGTCGAGCACTTCATAGCTTACTCCTAATCGTCTTGCAACTTCTTTGGTTTCTTCAAGCCTTCTTTTGGCCAGCATTCCGCCACCTTCATTCATATGCCCTGCATCGCCATTGGTTACCGAAAGGAATTTAACGTGGTGCCCCATGGCAATAAAAAGAGCTGCAGTACCTCCACTTTTAATGTCACAGTCATCAGGATGTGCACCTATCATAATAATTTGAAGAGGTTTTTCTTGTGCATTTAATAGGCTTAGGCAACAGGTAAATAAGATGATAAATAATGCTTGAGCTTTCATTTGTTTTATGTTTAGAATCCCTTAATGAAGATAAGTATTAATTCTATAGTTGAGTATTTTAGCGTGTAAAAGTCGTTTAGTTTTGTTTTATCATCATCAATTTAATTTCAATTTTCCATTGATATTTTTGCATTGAAAAAGGTTTTATTACCTTCCAAACAAATTAAAGTCTAAATCCTGATTTTATGGGCTTTTTCACACCAAAGTATTTTAAAGGAACATCACTTCAGATTGGCTTATACGCTGCTGTGACTGTATTTCTTACCTATACTATGGTTTTTGGATTCAGAAAATCATTCACAGTGGCAACTTTTGACGGCATTACCGTAGCTGGATATAGCTATAAAACAATTCTGGTCATCTGCCAGATGTTAGGATATATGCTTGCCAAATTTTATGGCATTAAATATATATCTGAGCTAAAGCGCCATGGAAGAGGGCAAATTATCATGCTTTTGACTGTTATTGCCTGGTTAAGTTGGTTATTTTTTGCACTTGTACCAGCACCCTATAATATCATTTTTCTATTTATCAATGGTTTTCCTTTAGGGATGCTTTGGGGTGTGGTGTTTTCTTATGTGGAAGGTAGGCGCAGTACTGATTTTATTGGAGCCACACTTGCAGTGAGTTTTATTTTTGCTTCAGGCTTTGTAAAAACCGTAGGTGCCTGGCTGATGTTGAATTTTGACATTACAGAATTTTGGGTTCCGTTTTATACAGGATTGGTTTTTGCCGCTCCGCTATTACTTTTTGTTTATTTAATAGAAAAAATTCCATCTCCCGATGATAAGGATATTGCATACCGTACGGCTCGGGTTCCAATGCTTGCGCAAGACCGGAAAAATTTTATTCGGATTTTCCTTCCTGGTTTAGTTGCTTGTATCCTGATATATGCTTTTGCAACTATTTTTAGAGATATGCGGGATAATTTCAGTGCTGAAATGTGGAAGGAAATGGGGTTCTTTGATAAACCTGAACTTTTTGCAACAACAGAGACCCCGATAACGATTATTATCCTCCTGCTTATTGGAAGTATGGTCCTGATAAAGGATAGTTTTAAAGCCTTGATGCTTTCACATTTTTTTATCGGATTGGGATTTATTATTGCAGGATTTTCTTCCTATCTTTTTATCAATCAAAATATGCCTCCTATATGGTGGATGACACTTGTAGGTTTAGGATTGTATATGGTCTATATACCCTTTAATTCAGTGTTTTTTGACCGTTTAATAGCAGCTTTTAAGCATACGGGTAATGTTGGATTTTTAATTTATCTGGCCGACTCTTTTGGTTATGTAGGGAGTGTTGGTGTGATGCTCTGCAAGGAAATTTTTAAAGTTCAGTTGAATTGGGTAACCTTCTTCTCCAATAGCGTAATTTGGCTTTCGCTTGTAGGGCTTGCATTAACAATTTTTTCGTCAGTTTACTTTTACGCTAAGTATAGAACTTTAGTGCTAAAATAATCTGAACTTTGTTTTTTAGATTTATGAATTGCTTTTAATAGAAATGGAAGTAGAAATTAATGAAACGGTTTTAAGTGAATATGGATTTAAACCAGCTGAGGTTGTATTGAAATCATTTGGAACTGGCCATATCAATTCAACCTTTTTGCTTACTCAAAATAATACTGGCGAGCAGTTTATTTTACAAAGTATAAATATCAATGTTTTTAGAAAGCCTGATATCATTGCTAAAAATGTGAAGCTGGTAGCAGATTTTTTGGGAGAGCATTATCCTGAATATTTATTCGTAAAAGCTATTCCAACTGTAAAAGGTGATGAAATGGCAGTTGTAGAAGGGGTTTACTGGCGTTTAACAAAATTTATAAATAATTCGATATCCTTTGATACCTTAAGTGATCCAAGGCAGGCCTATGAGGCTGCCTTGCAATTTGGGAGGCTTAATAAGCTTCTATCTGCCTTTGATGCATCACAATTAAATGAAACTATTCCTGGTTTCCATGATCTGGGCTTACGTTATAAGCAGTTTACCGATGCATTGGAATTAGCCTCAGAAGAAATAAAACAAAAGGCAGCCAATGAAATCGGTATAGCACTTCATTACCGTTTTATTCTTGAGTATTTCAATTCATTTAAGAATTCAACCGAGTTTCCGGATAGGGCAATGCACCATGATACCAAGATCAGCAATATGTTATTTGATAAAGATAGCATGAAGGGAATCTGCGTAATTGATCTTGACACCTTAATGGCTGGTAAATTTATATCCGATTTGGGTGATATGATGCGAACCTACCTTTGCGCTTATTCTGAAAACGAACCTGATATTAGCAAGATCACTATACGCATAGAATACTTCGAGGCAATTGTAAATGGGTATTTGCATGAAATGGGTGCGATATTAAGTCCGGTTGAAAAAGAACTGATACTTTTTTCGGGAAAATACCTGATTTATATGCAGGCAATCAGATTTTTAACCGATTATCTTAATGGGAATATTTATTACCCAATTGCTTATGCAGAACAAAACCTCGACCGAACTAAAAATCAATTCAAATTGTTGAATGAGTTATATGAAAACGAGAAAACATTAGTTGATATCGTAAATAAATGTTTGAAAGAACATAAATATCAGAGCTAACTTGCTGACTGTTTGGTATCTTAAAAAACAAGCCTGATCCCCTTTATTGTTCAATTAAATTTTTTCTTTAATTATTTTTGAAATTTATATGTTTATTTATTCCAATTTATTTCACTAAATTGCAGTAACACAAAACTAATTAACAACTAAACTATTAATTAATGGAAACCGGTACAGTAAAATTCTTCAACGAGTCTAAAGGATTCGGATTTATTACCCAAGAGGATGGAAAAGAAATTTTCGTTCACGTAAGTGGACTAAAGCAGGATATAAGACAAAATGATAAAGTTGAGTTTGAAGTTGAAGAAGGCAAGAAAGGCCTTAGTGCAGTAAACGTAAGACTTGCTTAATTTATCTAGTATAATAAGATTACATCCTAAAATAAAGAATCCCTGTTGATATCATCAGCAGGGATTTTTTGTTAGTTGCCTTTTTTGATTTAATTCAGAGTTTGATCTTCTATTTTCTCGTTATTTAAAAATACAAACTGATTATCGAATACATCCAGTTTGATTTTGCTATCCTTGTCAATTTTTCCTGAAAGGATTTCTTTTGACAACTCATTCAAGATTCGTTTTTGGATAACCCGTTTCAAGGGGCGAGCACCAAATTGCGGATCATATCCTAATTGAGACAACCAATCTAATGCTTCTTCACTGGCCTCAATCTCTATTCCCATTTCAGCAAGAGTTGTTTGTACACCTTTAAATTGAAGTGATACAATATCCCTAAGTTCGTCGCGGTTTAATGGAGTGAACATGATTAATTCATCGATCCTGTTTAAAAATTCAGGACGTATGGTTTGCTTCAACAGTTCAAACAATTCACCTTTAGTTTTGGCAACCACATGGTCTCTATTCAGATCAGTTAAGTCTTTAAAATTGTCTTGAATAAGGTGCGAGCCAATATTAGAGGTCATGATAATGATCGTATTCTTAAAATCAACCAGTCGGCCTTTGTTGTCGGTTAATCGTCCATCATCCAAAACCTGTAGTAAAATATTGAATACATCTGGATGTGCTTTTTCGATCTCATCGAGTAAAATTACGGAGTAGGGCTTTCTTCGCACTGCTTCAGTAAGCTGTCCTCCTTCATCATAACCAACGTATCCCGGCGGCGCACCAATCAGTCTTGATACTGCATGGCGTTCCTGATATTCACTCATATCAATCCGGATCATGGCATGTTCATCATTAAATAGATATTCTGCCAGTGCCTTAGCAAGTTCAGTTTTACCTACGCCAGTAGTTCCAAGGAATATGAATGAGCCGATAGGTTTGCGTTTATCTTGCAAGCCTGCACGCGAACGTCTTATTGCATCAGAAATAGCTTCAATTGCTTCCTCCTGTCCTGCAACACGCTTGTGAAGTTCAGTCTCCATGTATAGAAGTTTCTCGCGTTCGCTCTGTATCATTTTAGTAACAGGCACTCCTGTCCATCGTGAAACTACTCCTGCAATGTCTTCGGCCGTTACTTCCTCTTTCAGCATCCGGTTGTCGAGCTGTGTTTCAGATAATTGTGCTTTTAATTTTTCAACCTGATCTTGTGCTTCTTTGATCTTTCCATATCTTAATTCGGCAACTTTACCATAATCGCCTGCACGCTCAGCCTGATCAGCCTCCAGTTTATAGCTTTCAATTTGCTCTCCTTGATTGTTAATGGCATCAACGAGGTCTTTTTCTGCTTTCCAGCGAGCTCTTAAAGAATCACGTTCGTTCGATAGATTAGCAATATCTTCAGAAAGTTCTTTTACTTTCTTTTCATCGTTTTCTCTTTTTATCGCTTCTCTTTCAATCTCTAGCTGCATGATTTTCCGATTCAGTTCATCTACAACTTCTGGTACTGAATCCATCTCTAACCTAAGTTTTGAGGCCGCTTCATCCATTAAATCAATCGCTTTATCAGGAAGAAAACGATCAGAAATATAGCGTTGTGATAATTCTACTGCTGCAATGATCGCTTCATCTCTGATTCTTACTTTATGGTGTGTTTCATAACGTTCTTTTAAACCCCTAAGGATAGAAATTGCATCCTGAGTATTGGGCTCATCTACGATTATTTTTTGAAAACGACGTTCAAGAGCCTTATCTTTTTCAAAGTACTTCTGGTATTCATTCAATGTGGTAGCACCTATAGCACGAAGTTCGCCACGTGCCAGAGCAGGTTTAAGAATATTGGCAGCATCCATGGCTCCCTCTCCACCGCCTGCACCTACAAGAGTATGTATCTCATCTATGAAAAGAATTATTTCGCCGTCACTTGAGGTAACTTCTTTAATAACTGCCTTTAAACGTTCCTCAAATTCACCTTTATATTTTGCTCCTGCAATCAGAGCACCCATATCAAGAGAATAAACAGTTTTAGTTTTTAAATTTTCAGGAACATCACCCTGAATTACTCTAAAAGCAATACCCTCAGCAATTGCAGTTTTACCTACACCAGGTTCGCCAATCAATATGGGATTATTTTTTGTTCTGCGCGAAAGAATCTGAATTACCCTTCTTATTTCTTCATCGCGTCCAATAACCGGGTCTAATTTGCCTGATTCTGCATATTCATTCAAATTTCGGGCATATTTATTCAGCGCATTATAGCTAGCTTCAGCATTCTGATCAGTAACCCTTGAATTTCCTCGTAATTCCAAAATTGCTTTTTTTAGGTCTACCTCGTTCATGCCGGCATCTTTCAAGATTGCGCTTACTTTGTCGCCAGTGCTTAAAAGGCCTAATAGTAGGTGCTCAACAGAAACAAATTCATCTTTAAATTCTTTTAAATAGGTCATTCCTTTCTGTAGGGCAGCGTTTGCACCTGATGAAAGATAGATTTCACTTCCACTCACTTTTGGGAAGCTCTGTATCTGAGCATCAATTACTTCTGTAATTCTATTGCTATTGATATTGAGCTTTTTAAATAGGTAGCTGATCACATTTTCATCAACACTTAACAGTCCTTTCAGAAGGTGTGCAGTTTCAATAGCTTGCTGCTGATTGCCGCTCGCTATTTCGGAAGCTTTTTGTACAGCCTCCTGTGCTTTGATGGTGAAGTTATTTAGATTCATAGTGCTTAACTAGACTCAAATTAATTGCCATAAATCAGGATGTGTAAACGAACTGTATTTATGTCTGTTAATTTTATTTTACTCTGACTAATTGTCTGATATGCAATAATTTAGCCTGATATTTTGTCGGTCTGTACAAGGTAATTCTGGGATGGATCGGGTTATTTAAAATCCCTAAAAATTGCTCAGCAAGATAAGCGGGAGTTTTTTAATATAGTACTATTAAAAGTTAAGAGCAGAATTATTTCTATGTAGAAAGTATAGTTTTCAAAGCCTGGGCTTCATGATCAACAAGTTTTTGAAGAGGGGCTGAAACAATCATTTTCATCATCATATTCAAATCAGCTGAAATGGTATGTGTTGCTTGAGTATTGCCTTCTCCATCATCAGCTAAGTTCCATTTTAGTTCAAGTTCAAATGGTGCTTCTTCAATAGGTTTTACACTAATTTCTTTGTCTTTGGTGATGGATGAAACCTTTAAAGCTAATTTGGCCATATTCTGGATAGTAAACCTAACTTCATCTTTTGTAGATGACCAATTGTAAATAGTTTCAGGCATCAGCTGTTGATGGTTATTCAAGTCAGACAAAAACTCAAAAACCTCATTTACGGGCTTGTTAATTGATACCGTACTTTCTATAATGGTCATCGTGTTAATTTAAGATTCGATGGTATTTCCCCAGGCTTCTGGGTCTTCGCGCCATTTTCTTAATATTTTGATATCATCAGTAGAAACAAAATGATGTTCAGCAGCAAATTCAATTAAAGCATTGTAATTAGATAGCGTCAAGAACCGGCATTTTGCATTTTTGAAATTTTCATCTGCTGCATCAAATCCATAATTAAATATTCCTACAAGCCCGGCAATTTCACAACCCGCTTCTCTTAAAGCCTGAACGGCCTGTAAACTGCTTTTTCCGGTTGAAATAAGATCTTCAACAACAACTACACGCTGGCCTGGCGAAAATTCTCCTTCAATCAAATTACCTCTACCATGTTCTTTGGCTTTGGCACGAACATAAATAAAGGGTAAACCTAATTCTTGGGCAACTAAAACACCTTGGGGGATACCTGCAGTAGCTACACCTGCAACAACTGAAGCCGATCCAAATTCTTCTTGAATTAAGGCAGAAAGTTTTTGGCGAATATAAGTACGTATTCCCGGGTGGGATAGTGTAATGCGGTTATCGCAGTAAATTGGAGATTTCCAACCCGAGGCCCAAGTAAAAGGATTGTTGGGTTGCAATTTAATTGCTTTAATTTGTAGCAGGAATTCGGCTACTTTCTGTTCAATTTCACTCTTATTAGTCATGGCTCAAATTTATAAAATTTATATCAACGAAGTAATTTTAATCCTGACTGAATCACTTCCTCCAAAAATAGAAGATTATCAGGAACTTAAAGTCTCAGATTTTGATTTTTTTAGCTTCTATAAGCTCATCAGTAACCATCAAAGCCCTAAAACTTTTCTTCTTTTAACCAAAGATTTTAAATCTGTTTTTAACCACATTAAGCGCTCCATGATTTTAATCAAAGCTGCCGGCGGGATAGTTAGTAATGAAGCAAACAAGTATCTGTTTATTTTTAGGAATGGGAAATGGGATCTTCCGAAGGGAAAAATAGAAAAGGGTGAGAATTCAAGAGTAGCTGCTGTTCGTGAAGTGCAAGAAGAATGTGGTATTAGGATTGACAGCTGCAGAGATAAGGTCTGCAATACCTACCATATATATGAGATGAATGGAGCCATGGTCATCAAAAAAACGGCTTGGTATTGGATGAGAGCTATTAAACAAAAAAAGCTTGTACCACAGCTTGAAGAAGGAATTACTGATGCCCGTTGGCTTTCGGCAGGAAATTTAATGCTGGTTCGACAAAATACGTATCCTTTAATCAGAGATTTGATCAACGTAATTGGATAGGGAATCAAAGTAGATCAAATGCTTCTTTAGGAATAAACTGCTTCACGTCGCCATTGTTTCTCATAATATCACGTACAATGGTAGAGCTTATGGATGAATATCCTGGTTTGCTTACTATAAAAATACTTTCAATTTCTGGTTCAAGCGCATGATTCATTTGTGCAATCGCTTTTTCATATTCAAAATCTGAAACTGTCCTTATACCTCTGATCATATAATTTGATTGGATCTTTTTACAGAACTCAACGGTTAGCCCCTCGTAAGTCTGTACCTCAACTTTGGGCTCGTTAGCAAAAACAGCCCTTAGCATTTCTTTTCTTTTTTCTAGGGTCAGATAGGCGGCCTTAGTGCTGTTTAAGCCTATTCCAATAATAACCTTATCAAATAAAGGCAAAGAGCGTTTTAATATGTCAACATGAGCTTTGGTAACCGGGTCAAATGATCCAGGGAAAAGAGCGATTTTCATTTGTTTATAATTTGGTTGTGATTCCCTTTTAATAAATAATGTTTGTTTGGGCTAAAATAATTCAATTTGAGATTTTGCACTGATCTAAATCTTTAAAATAAAGTTAACTATAAATGATGACACCTTGTTTCAATTTATAGTGCATTTTTTCCAAAGAAGCTGAATGACGAAGATCCATATTTTCTTTGCTCAAGAAAAAGTGGGTGATTATCTAATTTTTTCAAACTTGGATGCTCTATGATCAAATAGCCCTCCGGCTGTAGCAGATTGCGGTCTAATACTTTTGCTGCGATCATGTTAAGTTGAGGAAGGTCATAGGGAGGATCAGCAAAAATCAGATCAAATTTGTCTGTTTCTAATTCCAGATATTTAAATACATCTGCTTTAACAGGCTTAATGGTATTGAGTTCGTATTGTTTGATTAGTGAACGTAGGTAATTGATACAGCCAAAATCACGGTCTACTGAACATATTTCAGGAACACCACGTGATGCAAATTCTAAGGAAATATTTCCAGTTCCGCTAAAAAGATCCAATACCTTTAAATTCTCAAAATTAAACTGATTGTAAAGAATATTGAACAGCGCTTCTTTTGCTTGGTCTGTGGTAGGTCTGACAGGTAAATTAGAAGGAGGATTTAATCGAAGACCTTTTAAACGTCCACCTATTATTCGCATTGGTCAAGTGTAAGAAGGGAGAAAAACGTCTGAGAAGACACCTTGTCAAATAGTTCAGGATGCTTAATAATCAGTCTGCTGTCAGCAAATTGAATGTCTTTAAAATATTTTTCAATTCGCTGATAATATTCATCATTCTGCAGTACCTGCCCTGATAGAATAATAGCAGTATGATCAAGATCTACTTTCAAAGATTCAATGATGTTCAGGATAAAATAGTTGAACTCAATTACATTGATGCTATCAAATAGGTTATAAAATGACAATTCAGATTGCTTAAAATAAGCGAACTGAATATGTTTTTGATGAATATCAATATAAAGTGAAGGCTCTGTATTCTGTTTAAAACTCTTGAGTATACCCTGAATGAAACTGCTCGCCTGTCCATAAATTTTAGGCTGCTGAAAAATTCTGTTTAGAGCCAGGTGTAGATCTGAATTGATCGCAATAATATTTTTGATCTTTGCAAAAGGTATAGGGTTGCAAAGAATTACAGATTCTTGCTTGTTGGTAATGAATTTTGCATATTCTTCATCATTGCCAGATTGGTAAAACTCGTCGGGAATAAAGGTGAACTGGTAACTGTCAATGGATATTTTAACCTTGTTAAAGGTATACTTAAATTCTTTAGTACATTCTGATAGATTTTCAATGGCTTGAATTAAATCACCCTGATTAGAGATATTGGGCAATTCATATTCCACTAGCGCTTTCAGCTCATCTCTAACCTTGTCAATAATTGCATATTGAAATGATTCAATACCTATATGGATCAGAAGATCGCATTTTGCGGCATTTTGAGATTGAAACTCATCGTCAACTAAGTGAAGTAATTTAATCATCGATCACAAAAGTATAGTTTCTCACCTATATTTTATAAATTCTTTCTGTTTGCTGTTCAATTAATTGCAAACCATTCATTTCTTTCAATAAATATAAGCCTAAGAATTTGCAATTTGCAGCAATGAATTTCCATGATCTGATTGAGCAAAATTTCGGAAATATTCCAACCTCACAGCAAAGAGAGGTTTTTTTATTGTTGCAGAAGTTTGTCCTTTCAAGTAATGTGGATTCTTGCTTTGTTCTTAAGGGCTATGCCGGTACAGGAAAAACTACATTGATTAGTGCGTTGGTTAAAGTACTCCCACAAGTTAAGCTAAAATCGGTGTTATTAGCACCTACCGGTCGTGCGGCCAAGGTGATTAGTAATTATTCAGGTCGCAAGGCATTTACCATCCATAAAAAAATATACCGTAAAAAGGAAGCAGCGAGCCCAGATATGAACTTTGTTCTGGGGGATAATCTCATGGAAAACACTCTTTTTATTGTGGATGAGGCATCCATGATTGCCGATGAGGCACATGATTATAGCAGACGCAGTCTTTTACAGGATTTGGTCAGTTATGTATATAATGGTAAAAACTGCAAGCTTATGCTAGTTGGCGATACGGCACAACTTCCTCCCGTTGGCTCGGATACGAGTCCGGCATTGGTAAAAGAGGTGCTTAATTCCCAATTCGGACTTGAAGTATTCAGCTTCGAATTAACAGATGTGGTAAGGCAGGAAAAGCAATCGGGCATTCTGCATAATGCTACGCAGTTGCGAGAACTTATTCGGAAAGAAAAAGAAATTTTCCCTCAGTTTAAGATCAAAGGCTATAAGGATATATTCAGAATGACCGGAGAGCGCCTAGTTGAAGGAATAAATTATGCCTATGATAAATACGGCATGGAGAACACCATTGTAATTTGTCGCTCCAATAAGAATGCAAACGCCTATAATCAAAATATACGCAACCGGATACTGTATAGGGAAGAAGAAATTACAGGTGGTGATCATATCATGATTGTACGTAATAATTATTTCTGGCTCAAGCCTGAAGACAACAGTGGCGATTTTATTGCTAACGGCGATATTGCTAGGATCAGGAAAGTTAGAAGGGTAGAAGAGCAGTATGGTTTTCGTTTTGCTGAAGTAGTCATAGAATTACTTGACTATCCAGATCAGGAGCCGCTAACATGCAAGGTGATTCTGGACACCTTGTATTGTGAAACCCCGAGCCTGTCTAATATAGATAGTAAACGCTTATATGAGACGGTTTTACAGGATTATATGCACATTGAGAATAAAAAATTTAGAATGGATGAACTAAAAAAGGATCCATATTATAATGCTTTACAGATAAAGTTTGCTTTTGCAGTAACCTGTCATAAAGCTCAGGGCGGACAATGGCCTGCCGTATTTATTGACCAGGGTTATTTAACGGATGAGATGCTCAATACTGAGTTTTTGAGATGGCTCTATACTGGTGTGACCCGATCATCAGCAGAATTATTTTTGGTAAATTTTAGTGATCAATTTTTTGCGGATACTACCCAATAGCTCATTTGATAAGGAGCATATTTTTATTTTCTAGACACTTTCGGGTCAATAAATTCCCAATCCAGTATATGTGGGTGGGTATGTTCTCTTTTTACAATGGCGTTTATTTGTGAGATGATCTGCGGGTTGACAGCAGAAACATTGGTAGTTTCATTTCGGTCTTTTGAGAGATCGAACAATTCCCAGTTTTGAGATGGATTATTTCTTACATTTCTTTTGACCCCTTTCCAGTTGCCAATCCTTACCGCAAGTTGACCACCATTTTCTGGGTATTCAAAATACAGAAAGCCATGTTTTTGTTGATCTTGTTTTCTGCCACTAAGTTCTGGTACCAAAGATATTCCATCAGAATTGCTAATCTTTTTTCCACTAATTTCGGCCATAGTTGCCATGATGTCAAATTGACCTGAAACATGATCACTTACCGAATTCGCCTTGATCTTTTTTGGCCATCTGGCAATAAAAGGAACCCGTATACCACCTTCGTATAAATCCATTTTGAGCCCGCGTAATCCCGAAACGCTATTAAAAAATTTAGTATCTACTCCTGCCGAAAATGTTGCTCCATTATCACTCGAAAACATAATGATTGTATTCTCATCTAGCCCAAGTTTTTTTATTTTTTCCATGATTATTCCCACCTGGTCATCCAAGAAATTAATCATTGCAGCGTAAGTTGAAAGCGGATATTTATTTGGGGCATAACCATTCTCTCCGAAATAAGGTTTTTCATCAAACTGCCCGATATACTTTTTTACGTATTCATCAGGTGCTTGCAAGGCCAGGTGAGGAAGCGGAAAGGGGAGGTATAAAAAAAATGGTTTGTTTTTATTCTTTTCAAGAAACGCAAGTGCTTTCTGGGTCATTTTAGCAGGAGCATAATCTTTACCTCTAAATTTTTCAAAATCAGCATCTGTGGCGGTTTTGGGATCTATTTTTCCATGTACGCTAAATACGTGATTATTCAAAGCATCCCATTGATCATTTTCCCAAAGGTGGGTTGGATAAAAATTATGAGCTTGTTTTTGATCCAGGTATCCATAGTAATAATCAAATCCATGATTTAGCGGGCTTCCAGTTGTTCCGGTTACTCCCATGCCCCATTTGCCAACCAATGCGGTGCTATAGCCTCTTTCTTTGAGCATTCTGGCAATGGTGTATGCTCCTTCATGTAATGGCATTTGGCCGCCCTCTAAACTATCTGCAAAGCCACCCAATTCATAATTGCCTCTGATATACGAGTGGCCTGAATGTTTACCGGTCATTAAAATACTTCTTGATGGAGCACAAACCGGTGCTCCGCTATAATGCTGAGTAAAGCGCATGCCCTCTTTTGCCATGCGGTCAAGATTCGGGGTTTTTATCTTTGTTTGACCATAACTTCCTAACTCACCATAACCCAAATCATCTGCATAGATATAGATAATATTGGGTTTTGGCTTGATTTGCTGCCCCATTGAAATAAACGGAATAATCAAGAAGAAAAAGAAGTTCCCAATTAAACTGATCCAATTTTTGCGATGGTGAACACTTGCTTTTTTCATTCTGAATTTAGGCTATGATTATAAAAGCTAAAATATATAAAAATCAAATTTAAAATCGGCTTTAATGCAAAATGCTTTCAAAACATATTGAATGTCAATACTCCTTAATTTCTTTTCAATCTTAATATATTTTATAAATTTATAACTATGATAAAAAGAGCAACACTTCTATTTTTAAGTATACTATTGATCGGCTTTATGCCGGTATTTTCTCAAGTTTCAAAGAAAAATATTATTATTTTTCTGGTTGATGATATGGGATGGCAAGACAGTTCTGTACCGTTCTGGTATAAGCCAACAAAATTTAATTCAATTTACCGAACACCCAATATGGAGCGTTTGGCAAAAAGAGGCATGAAATTCAGTAATGCCTATGCCAACCCGGTGTGTACACCCACAAGGGTAAGTCTAGCTACCGGTATGAATGAGGCTAGGCACCGAATTACGAACTGGACTAACGTAAAAAAAGATACCCCAACTGATTATCCAGATAGCCTCCTGAACCCACCAAATTGGAATTTTAACGGATTGAGTACTGCTCCGGGCATTAGTAATTCTGTTGTTGCTACCCCTTTACCAATGCTTTTGAAGCAAGCCGGATATTTTAATATTCATTGCGGGAAGGCGCATTTTTCACCTTATGGTACTCCAGCATCTAACCCATTGACCATTGGATTTGATGTAAATATTGCAGGTACAGCTGCCGGACATCCGGGAAGCTATCTGGCAAAAGATCGGTATAGCAGTAGTCCTGATGATACACTTTGGGCGGTGAGGGGTTTGGATAAATACATAGATCAGGGCTTGAACCTTACTGAGGCATTAACCAGAGAAGCTATAGCTACACTTGAAGCGAACAAGAAAAATGGTAAGCCTTTCTTCCTCAATATGGCTCATTATGGGGTACATATTCCATTGAGTAAAGATGAACGTTTTTATCAGCGCTATATTGATATGGGTATCTCGGATACCGAAGCCCGATATGCAGCATTAATTGAAGGAATGGATAAAAGTTTGGGCGATTTGATGAATTATTTGGACAAAGAGGGAATTGCAAAAGATACCTATATTCTATTTCTTTCTGATAATGGCGGGCTAAGTACCATTCCGAACAGGGGAGGCGAGGCCCATACTCAAAACCTTCCGCTAAGGCAAGGAAAAGGTTCTCTTTATGAAGGAGGTATTCGTATTCCAATGATCGTTTCGGGTCCGAAGATTGCAGCCGCTAGCACAAGCCATCAATATATAGGTGTGGATGATGTTTTTCCAACTGTTTTGCAGATGGCAGGTTATGCAAATTATAAGACAATACAAAAGGTAGACGGCCAGAGTATAGTCCCATTTTTACATGATCAAAGCAAAATAGATAATGAAAAGGTGCTTTTGTGGCATTATCCAAACAACTGGACCAATATTAACCTCAAAGGAATTTCTTGGGGAACCGCTTTACGCAAGGGTAAGTGGAAGCTTATCTATTTTCATAAATACAGTACACTTGAACTGTATGACCTTGATGCAGACTTAGGCGAGCATAATGATCTTGCAGCAAGATATCCCGAAAAGGTAAAAGAGCTAGCTGAATTGATGACCAATGAGCTGAAAAACAGAGGCGCCTTGATGCCAACTTTAAAAAAAGACGGCAAACAGATTCCTTGGCCTAATGAGAAGTTCAGGGAAATGGAAAATTCATTCAAGTTACAGCATAGTATTCAGCCTGCAGGCAAAATGAATGATGCATCCAAAGCTTTTATTGATCCTGCAAAATTTCATGTGTACCGCCAGGGCTTGAAAAATAGCTATTTAAAATTCACCCAAGATAAAAAGGGGAGAGTAGCCTTTATGGGAGGTTCCATTACTGAGCATGGGGCTTGGCGCGATAAAATTTGCAGCTACCTGAAAACCAAATTTCCGGATACCGAATTTGAATTTATCAATGCGGGTATCAGTTCAACAGGCAGTACTCCTGGAGCCTTCAGATTAATACAGGATGTGCTTGTAAAGGGCCCAATAGATCTTTTATTTGAAGAGGCGGCGGTAAATGATGAAACCAATAATTTTAATGATCAAGCCCAAATAAGGGGGATGGAAGGTATTGTAAGGCATGCCTTACAGGCAAATAAATTAATGGATATTGTTATGCTGCACTTTGCAGATCCTTCTAAAATTGAGGTTTACAATAAGGGGCAGGTACCACCAGTAATTCGTAACCATGAAAAAGTTGCAGAGCGCTATGGTATTGGAACAATAAATTTAGCCAAAGAGGTGACTGATCGTATTCAGGCCTCAGAATTCAATTGGAAGGATGATTTTAAAGATCTTCATCCATCCCCATTTGGTCATGAAATTTATACGCGGTCTATCAGTATTTTTCTTGATCATTCTTTTGGCATTTTAGCATCTGGTGGAATACCATCTGCGCATGCCTTGCCCGCAGCTATTGACAAATTTAGTTATGCATCAGGGCAGTATTTTTCGATTAAAAATGCATCTGAATTAAAAAATTGGACCCAAGTTGTGAATTGGAAACCTATAGATGGTGTTTCTACACGAAAACAATATGTTAATCTTCCTGCATTAATTGCTGATCAGGCCGGTGCAGAAATGAAGCTTAATTTTTCTGGTACAGCCATTGGCATCTGCCTAGTTGCTGGTCCTGATGCGGGTATAATTGAATACAGTATTGATGGGGCTGCATTTAAAAAGACAGACCTCTATACTCAATGGAGCGGGGGGATTCACCTTCCATGGTATATTATGCTTAATGATGAATTACAGGATAAAAAACATTCAATCACCATCCGGACCAGTTCTGAGAAGAACACAAACAGCAAAGGCAATGCCTGCAGAATTCTTCATTTTCTGGTCAATGCACCTAAAAAATAGATTCGCTAAATTTAGAGGGATTAAATTTTTATTTTTTCAAAGAGTAATAAGCCGAAAAATCTTTGATAATTGGCTCTGCAAGGCTTTTACTGATACTTAGCCTCAAAGCTGAAACTTCCAATTCTTTAAATCTGGCTATGAACTTATGGCCAACATTAGAGCCTTTACTGATCAATTGCCAGCCATTTTTTGTTTTGCCCTCGATCTTAAATTCCCTGATTCGCTCACCTTGGGTAATATCTTCCATGAGTATCATATGATCGATTTTTTTGTACGTTTTTAAATTTAATGTAAGGCTGTTACCCTTCCCTGCACCCTGTGCAATTGCTGAAGAGAAACGCGTTTTGATCTCTTTACCAAATTCCTTTAATCGGTTCACATCAGGTTCTGGAATTAGGCCTTCAGCATTTGGGGTGATGCCAAGAATAAGTGTTGAATTTCTACCAACAGAGCCATAATACATCTCCATCAGGTTTTCAAGTGGTTCTATATGATCTTCATCGCCAGGCTCCCAAAACCATTCATGACGGCCCTTATAGCCGCGCAATGGGGCATCACTCATTGCCGGCATATAATACTGACCCTCTGGATCGCCCTCCTTAAGTAGCTGGAAATCATTTTTGAAGATTACTTTTTGGTTCGTGGAGTGGGAGTATGGGAATGGAAAAGTTCCATAGCATGGATAATTGACCATTCCTGTTTCACTACCTCCCCAACGGATATCGGCACGCTGTGTATTATGATAGAAAATAATATTGGGCTGATATTTTTCTACCATAGGTAGAATGTTAGGCCCTCCTAGTTCAGGGCCATGAGCACCCCCGTCAAACCAGACCATGGCCAGTTCACCATATCTTGACATCAGTTCTTCAGTCATTTTTTCGCAGAGCTTGTTATAATGCTGCTGTCTGTTTTTTGCAAAAGGAGAATTGTCATCAAGAACCTTGAAATCATAAATTCCATAATTAGAATTCCATCGGATACCAATATAAATGCCAGGTAAAATTCCATATTTTCGGCATGAAGCAACAAAATCACGAACTATATCTCCCTTTCCATCCTGAAATGTAAGTGCTTTCATAGAATAGGGGTTAACATCTGACTGGTAAAGTGCAAACCCGGTTTCATGCGTTGCCGTTAAAATAGCAATTTTCCCGCCCATATCTTTAACTGCCCTAATCCATTGATCAGTGTCCAGTTTTACAGGATTAAAAATAGAATAATCGGCAATGGGATTGATCCTGTTGTATGCCTGATTATACCTTTTTCCGTCAAAAACATGCAGATCATATGAAATTAATGCAGTAAGCTCTGCATCCTGCCAGGTAAGTTGGTTAGCTTTAGGAAGCGGAATGTTTTTTTGACCAATGGCATTGTTTGATAGTAAAAGTACCAAACAAGTAATAATTAAAGTGACGTAATGGTTTGATTGCTTAAATTTCATTTTGAAAGTATTTGATATTT
>Ga0222712_10003274_pt1 | contig 17773 bp, 15 predicted proteins | sample C33_657DmetaG_FD_165043 | JGI IMG/M metagenome (GOLD analysis project Ga0222712, IMG submission 165043) | Estuarine water microbial communities from San Francisco Bay, California, United States - C33_657D | ecosystem: Environmental > Aquatic > Marine > Unclassified | place: USA: California...
CGGAGGGCCGGCGAGGCGGCCGCCACGGTCACAAAACCGTTCTGGTGGATGCGGTTGGACATCAAAGGACTGGTATCCGTCATGTTCACCGTTGACCGAAGGGGAGGCAACCCGAAAGGTCTGCCCACCCCTGTCAAAGGGGGCCATATGTCCGCTCAGCCGCTCAAAGAAGTCCGTATCTTTTCGCCTGCCACCGTGGCCAACGTGGCCTGCGGTTTCGACGTGCTTGGCTTCTGCATCGACGCCCCGGGTGACGAGATCGTGGCCCGGTTCTCCGCGACCCCCGGCCTGCGCATCACCAAGATCACCGGCGACGACGGCCGTCTGCCCCTCGATTCCAAGAAGAACACCGCCGGCGTCTCGGCGCACGCGCTCCTCCGCCACCTCGGCAAGAGCGACCTCGGCATCGAGATGGAGATCCACAAGAAGATGCCCTTCGGCAGCGGCCTCGGCTCCAGCGCCGCGAGCGCCGTCGGCGGCGCCTTCGTCGTCAACCGCCTGCTCGGCGATCCGCTGACCCGCCGTCAGCTCCTGCCTTTCGTGGTCGCCGGCGAAGCCGCGGCCGACGGCGCCTGGCATGCCGACAACGTCGGCCCGTGCCTCCTCGGCGGCATCACCCTTATCCGTTCCAACGCCGAGCTCGACGTCATGGACGTGCCGATCCCGGACCGTCTCTGGGCCGCGGTCGTGCACCCGGACATCGTGGTGCTGACCAAGGTCGCCCGCGAGATCATGCCGCGCCAGGTCCAGCTCGAGACTTCCACGCAGCAGAGCGGCAACCTCGGCGGCCTGCTGTGCGGCTTCTTCAAGAGCGACTACGCCCTCATCGGCCGTTCGCTCCACGACCTCATCGCCGAGCCGCATCGCCATCGCCTGATCCCCGAGTTCTACCGCGCCAAGGCCGCCGCCATGGCCGCGGGCGCGCTGGGCTTCTCGATCTCCGGCGCCGGCCCCAGCGTGTTCGCGCTCTGCGACGGCGAAGAGACCGCCCGCAAGGTCGCCGCCGCCGTCGCCGCCGTGTTCTCGTCGGTGCCGATCAAGGCCACGCCTTACGTCTCGCGCATCAATCCCAAGGGTGTCCATGTCCTCTCCGAGTCCTAAGCTGGAATTCGTCTCCACCGCCGACGCCGCCTGCCGCGGTTCCCTCCGCGAAGTGCTGCTTTCGGCCATGCCGGCCAAGGGCGGCCTCTGGGTGCCGACGCATATCCCGCAGATCGCGCCCGACTTCGTGGAGCGCCATCGCGACGCGTCCTACGCCGACCTCGCCGAGGCCGTCGTGGCCCCGTACTTCGCCGAGGTCCTCGGCCCGGCGGTCCTGCGTCAGCTCTGCCAGGAAGCCTTCAACTTCCCGGTGCCGCTCATCTATCCGGAGAAGCTCAGGGGCACGCCGGCCGAACGTATCGGCGTCCTCGAGCTCTTCCACGGTCCGTCCGCGGCCTTCAAGGACTTCGCCGTCCGCACGCTCGTGCGCGTCACCGCGCGCGTGCTCGGCGACGAGTTCCCGCAGCTGACCGTCCTGGCCGCGACCTCCGGTGATACCGGCGCCGCCGTGACCGAAGCCTGCGCCGGCGTCCCCGGCGTCCGCGCGGTCGTGCTGTACCCCCGCGTCGGCGTCAGCGGCGTGCAGGAATCACAGATCGCCCGCGCCCGTCCCGGCGTGGTGGCCCTCTCCGTCGACGGTACCTTCGACGACTGCCAGGCGATGGTGAAGCGCGCGCTGGCCGACGAGTCCCTGCGCCGCCGCCGCCCGTTGCTGACGGCCAATTCCATCAACCCCGTCCGCCTGATCGCGCAGGTCCCGTTCGCCTTCCACGCCAAGCGTCTGCTGGCGCCCGGCCGTCGCATGGGCGTCGTGGTGCCTTCGGGCAACCTCGGCAACGTCGGCGCCGTGCAGCTCGCCCGCCGCATGGGCCTCGACGTCGCCGCGCTCGTCGCCGCGACCAACACCAACTCGCCGCTGCCCGAACTCTTCGCCACGGGAGAGTATCGCCCGCGCCGCGCCACCCCCACGGCGTCCAATGCCATGGACATCGGCGACCCGAACAACCTCAGCCGCCTGCTCGCCTGGCGCGAGGGCGGCCCCGCCGTCAGCGCCGTCACCGTCGACGACAAGGCGACCTTGGACGCCATGCGTCGGGTCCGTGAGGCCAGCGGCTACGTCCTCTGCCCGCACTCCGCCGTCGGCTGGAAGGCCGCGGAAGACCTCCTGGCCCGCGAAGGCGCCAAGCTCGACGACGTCGTCGTCTTCGGCACCGCGCACCCCGCCAAGTTCCCCGACGTCCTGCAGGAAGCCTTCGGCGACGCCAACGCGTCCCGGTTCCCGGGCGAGCTGCCGGCGCCGGCCCCGATCAGGATCGGCAACGACTTCGAAGCCGTCCGCAAGGTCCTCGAGTCCGAAGCCGGTTTCGGCCGCTGAGGCTTACTTCGAGGTGCTGTCGGGGTTCGGTTTCGCCGCGGCCTTCTTGGCCGGGGCGGCTTTCTCGGCGGGCGCCTGTTCGATCACGATGATGCAGCCCGAGAGGGCGAGGGTCACGAGGGCGAGCGTGGCGACGAGGACGGTCTTCATGGCGGCAAGCATGGGATGGGCGGCGGGCTTGGCAAATCCGCAAAACAGAAAGGCCGCCCGGAGGCGGCCTTCGGACGACGCCTGCCGGCCGCTTATTCCGTGTCGGACACCGCGAACGTGACGTTCGAGATGTTGGCCTTCGCGAGGCAGTCGAGGACGTTGATCACGCGGTCGTAGCGGGCGTTCTCTTCGGCCTGGACCGTGATGAGGAGCTTGGTCTTGGACTGCTCGGCAGCCTGACCCATCTGCTTCATCTGGTTGTAGAGGTTGTCGAGGAGCTTGTCGCCGGGGGCGCCGACCGGGTCTTCGTTGAGGGTGACCTCGCCGGTCTCGCTGACGCCGATGGTGACCTCGTCGGGGAGTTCGGTCTCCTTGGCCGTCTCGGCGTTGCCGGGGAGGGTGGTCTTCAGCTCATGTTCGACCTTCACGGCGCCGGCCATGACCATGAAGAAGAGCATGATGACGAAGACGACGTCGATCATCGGCGCGATCTGGAAGCCCGGGGCGGCTTCGGCCTGTTGTTCGCGTTGTTTCATGGCTTATTCTTCGTGGTTGAGGCCCGAGAAGGCGATGTTGTCGATGCCCGCTTCGGCGCCCCATTCGAGGGCCTTGGAGATATACTTGGCATGGCACTCCTTGTCGGCGCGGATCAGCAGGCGGTATTTCTCGTTCGAGCCCTTGCGGTCGGAGAGTTCCTTCGCGATGCCTTCCTTGTCGTTCGGGTCGAGCTCGCGGTCGTCGATCTTGTACTTCGCCTGGCCCGTGGTCTTGTCCCACGAGATGTTGATGAGGCCGGCGGCGGCCTTGTCGTCGCGCTTCACGCCGTTGGCGGCGACGGGCAACGAGATGTTCTTGTCGACCTTGAGCACCTGCGACGAGGTGATGGACATGAAGAAGATGAGCAGCACCAGGAGCACGTCGATCATCGGCGCGACCTGGAACTCCGGTTCTCCTTCTCCGCCTCCTCCTCCGCCTGCCATGGCTGTGCTGTGGGGTTAGGGGTGGAAGGGGCTCAGGACTGGACGTTGGAGGACGCGGAGGCGCTCCAGTCCGGCTTGCCGGCGTAGATCTCTTCGTCGCCGACCTTGCGGCCTTCGACTTCGTCGTAGGGGAACGCGCGGAAGAGGCTGGTCACGATCTCGGTGATGTCGTGGATGCCCTTGTTGATGCGGTTCGCCAGGAGGTAGTAGGACATGAACGCCGGGATCGCGATGAAGAGGCCGGAGGCGGTCGCCACGAGCACTTCGCCGATGGCGCCGGAGAGCTTGGAGGGGTCGCCCACGCCGGAGGTGCGGAGGGTTTCGAACGCGCTCATCATGCCCGTCACGGTGCCGGTGAGGCCGATCATCGGGGTGCAGACGCCGATCACGGAGAGGTAGGAGGAGCGGCCCTTGAGTTCGGCGTTGATGCGGGTGATCTCGGAGATGATGGCTTCTTCGGTCATCGTCTTGCCATCCGGGGTGAAGGCGACGCCGGCGCGGACGACGTCGGCGACGGGGGAACCGGCGGTCTTGGCGAAGCTGTAGGCGCCGACGTAGTCGCCCTTCTTGAACAGCTCGCGGAGCTGGGTGACGTGGTCGACGGGGTAGAGCTTGCCGGCGCTCGTGCGGATGAAGCCGTCGACGATGAACCAGATCATCGCCACGGAGCAGAGGGTGATGGGGTACATGACCCAGCCGCCTTCATGGAACAGGTCCATGAGGGTCTTCTTGTGGACGGCGCCGGCCGCGGCGGCTTCCTGGGCCGAGGCGGCCATGGTCATCAGGCCGAGGAGGACGGCGCTGAAGGTGGTGGAACGGAGGTTCATCTTCATGATGATGGGGTGTAGGGTGATTTTTAGGTTAGGTTTTGGAAAGGGGCAAGGACTCACTTGTTGCCTTCGACCTTCTCTTCGTCGGCAAGCTTGGGTTTGGCCATGATGACGCCTTCCGGGAGCGGGCCGCCGGCGGCGATCTTCTTCTGATCGGCCTCGGCCTTGGCGCGTTCTTCCTTGGGGAGCATCTTCTTGGCCTCTTCGGCTTCCTTGGAGACCGGGTAGGAGACGATGATGTCGTAGAGGTAGCGGTTGGACACCGCTTCGAGCTTCTGGTCGCGGAGGGCCGGGCTGTCCATGCCGCGGAAGGCGCGGGCGGCGCCGAGCAAGGCCTTGGGGATGAATTCGGTCTCGGAGCCGAAGAAGACCGGGACCCGCAGGTAGGTGGTCATGGCGGCCTCGTATTTCTTGGCGGCGAAGAGGGAATTGGCCTTCACGATGTGGAGGCGGGCCTGGAGTTCGGCGCTGTCCACCTTGGCGAGCAGGTCGGTCGCTTCCTTGACGACTTCGGCGTGGTCGCCTTTGCGGGCGCGCTGCATGAGTCGGGCGAGCTGGATCTGCGTGGCGACTTCGGGGAGCTTGGCGGCTTCCTCCTTCTCGAAGGCGTCGAGGAAGGCGGCGGTCGCGGCGTCGTTCTCGAGGCGGTCGAGGGCGTCCAGCTTCACGATGGAAGCCTTGACCCACCAGGAGCCGGGCACGTTCTTGAGGGGCTCGAAGAACTTCAGGACCGCCTCGACGTTCTCGAGGGCCTTGGCCGGCTCGCCGCGGGTGACGTTGGCCTGGGCTTCCCGGAGACGGGAGGGCATGGGCCAGATCACCTCGGTGACTTCGGAGAGCTTGCGGTTGAGGGTGACCTCGAAACCGCCGGCGTTGCTGACGCGGTCGACGGTGCCCTTGATGACGTTGATGGTGCCTTTTTTGGCGTCGACGACCGGCTTGGGCGGGATGGAGTTGTCCATCTTGAACGGGTCGTTGATCTCCCAGCGTTCGGTCTTGAAGACGAAGGTCTGGGCCGGCGACGACGCGGCGGCGACGAGCGCGAGGGCGGGCAGGAGGAAGGTGAGGCGCATGGGGGTCAGAGTCCGAGGAGGAAGGCTTTGGCTTCCTGGGCTTCGCGGGTGTCCTTGATGCGGTCCTTCTCGAGCATCTCCTTCAGGAGCACCTTGGCGGCGTCCTTCTGGTTGAGCTTCGTGGCGAACAGCTTCGCGGAGGCGAAATAGGATTTGGCGGCCCAGACCTCATACTTCTTCCAGGTCATGTAGCAGCGGCGGTAGTACGCGATGGCTTCGTTGTAGCCCTTGTCGTCGGTCGCCTGGCGTTCGGCCATGAGGCCCAGCCAGTAGAGGGAGGCGGCGGTCTTTTCGCCGCGCCATTCCTTGGTCTTGGCGATCTCCTCGAACTCTTCCTTGGCCTCCTTGTACTTGGCGAGCTCCGCGAGGGAGCGGGCGCGCGTGAAGCGGAGGTCGAGCTCCTTGGACATCAGGATGTTGTTCTCGATCGCCTCGTTGCAGAGCGAGAGGGCCTCGGCGTATTTCTTGTTGGCGAAGGCGATCTCGGCCAGGCCGGCGAAGCCGTAGTCGGCGTATTCCGACGAGCGGGAGTGTTCCAGGATGTAGCCGAAGTAGTCGGCGGCCTTCTTGTGGTCGCCCTTCGCGAGGAGGCTGTCGCCGACGAGCCCGAGGATCGTCGGGTTGAGCTCCTCGGCCTTGTAGTTGGCGGCGATCTTGGCGAAGTTGGCGGCGGTCTTCTCGGGTTCGCGGGTGAAGACGGCGAGCTGGCCGAGGGCGAAGAACCCGCGGGCCTGGGCCACGAGGGAGTCGCGGTGTTCCTCGAGGCGGAGCAGCTTGACCATCTCCTTCTCGGCTTCGGCGCTGGTGTAGGCGCCGGGTTCGGGCTTGGCGCCGGGCTTCACGCGCTTGATCTTGCGGGCGAGCTTCTCGGCGAGGAAGACGATGAGCTTCTCGGTGCCTTCCTGGGTGCGGTCGTTGATGGATTCGGAGACGGCGTCGGACAGGATCTTGAGGGCGCGCTTCTTCTGGTCGGCGATGGACACCTGGCGCTTGGCCTCGACCTTGGCGAGCTCGGCCTCGAGCTCGGCCGAGAGCTTGCGGACGGCTTCCTTGGCGGCGTCGATCTCGGGGCGGGTCACGCCCTGCTTGCGTTCGACCTGGTCGACGGCCTTGCGGGCGTCGGCGAGCTGGGCGCTGAACTTCTTGCGGACCTTCTCGGCTTCGGCGGCGAACTCGGGCATGTCGCCCATGCGTTCGGTGGAGCGGATGACCTCGTAGAGGTAGGTCATCGCCTTCGGGTCGTTATGGTTCCAGTCGAAGATCTCCTTGAACAGGTCGCGCATGCGCTTGTGTTCGCCGCGTCCGGGAAGGAGCTTGCGGAGTTCGCCGAGGACGAATTCCAGGGCCTGGGGATTGGTGCGGGCGCTCTTGGCGGCGGCCTCGTAGGCGTCGATGGCCTTGTTGGTGACGGCTTCCTTCTCCTTCTCGAACTTCGTCTTGATCTCGACGAACTTGGCCTTGTCCGGGGTCTTGGCGTTGAGGCGGACGTCGATGTCGGCGGCCTTGACCTTCTTGTCGATCTCGTCGGCGAGGGCGATGTTGGCGTCGCCGATCAGCGTGTAGACCTCGGGCATCTGGGCGATGACCTCGTCGGTGTTGTTCTTGGAGTAGTCCTTGAGCCAGTCTTCGCAGAGCTTGATGGTGCCGGGGATGTCGCGCGGGGTCGTGCCGAACTTGACGATGGCCTGGCGATACCGGACGTCGGGGATGAACTGGCCCTTCGGGTATTCCTGCTCGTAGCGGTCGAAGTCGGCCTTGGTCTCCTTGTACTTGCCCTGGAAGAACGAGCAGAGCGCGGTCATGTAGAGCACCTGCTGGCGGACCGAGGAGCGTTCGTACTTCTTGAGGAATTCCTCGAAGGCCTTCTGGGCGGGCGCCCAGTCCACCTGCGAGAAGAGGCAGGCGGCGATGCGGAAGTCGATCTCTTCGGCGATCTCCGGCGTGAGGGTCTTCACGTTGGCCAGCACCCACTTGTAATGGCCGATCGCCTCGGGGAATTCTTCACGCTCCTGCGAGATGTCGCCGAGGATCAGCGCGATGGAGGAGACCTGCTCGTCCTTGGGGAACTTCGAGATGAACTCCTTGCACTTCGCCTGGGCCTCCTCGTTGCGGCCGATGCGGCGCAGGGCGAGGATGTGGTAGTAGTAGGCGCCGGAGATGCGGCTGAAGCCCGGGCTGTTCTCGAAGATGTCGAGGAAGGCCACGTGGGCCTCCCACGGGCGCTTGAGCTCGAGGAGGCAGAGGCCGATGCGGTAGGAGATGAACGCGTCGTAGTCCTTGTTCGCGTTGAACTCCTCCTGGATCTTCTTGAACTGGGCGACCTCCTGCTTGGCCTTCTCGATGTTGGCGGCCTGCTCGGGGTTGGGCTTGGGGAAGTTCTTGGTCAGCGTCTCGACCTCGGTCTGCTTGGCCTCGATGGCGCGGCCGAACGAGGTGCTGAGGTTGGCGCGGCGCAGCGTGCCTTGGTAATTGGTGAGGGCCTGGCGGTAGAAGTCGGCGCGGAAGGCTTCGTCGGCGGCCGATTCGGCGGCGGAGAAGCGGGCGTCGCCGATCTCGAGGCGCTGGAAGTTGGACCGGACGACCTCGACGGGCGAACCGTTGCTCTTCGCGTCGATCTCGTTCTTCAGCTGCGTGGCTTCCTTGGTGAGGCCGAGCTTGGTGTACATCTCGACCAGCTTGTAGGCGGCTTCGCGGCGTTCCGGGGTGCCGATGCCGTCGGCGGTGGCCTGCTTGAGCAGGGCGATGGCCTGGGCGAAGGCGGCCTTCTTGACGTCCTCGGGGCTGCTCTTGGCGCGGTCGACGACGATCTGGGCGGAAAGGGTGAAGGCGTTGACGCGTTCTTCGGGGCGGGCGAGCGTGTTGGTGCGGATCTTCTCGAGGCGGGCCAAGGCGAGTTCCCACTTGCCCTGCTTGGACAGGACTTCGATCAGCAGCAGGTCGGCGGTGCCGCGCCGGTTGTCGCTCTCGGAGAGGAAGTCCTCGGTGCCCTTCGGGTATTTGTCGAGGAAGCCGGTGAGTTCGGTCTGCGCGCGCGGCCAGTCCTTGATGAAGAAATAACAGAGGGATTTCTGGAAGGAGAGGACGGCCTTGAGCTTCAGCTCGACGTCGACGGCCTTGCCTTCGAGCTCCTCGAACTGGGCCAGCGCTTCCTTGTACTTCTTTTCCTCGAAGCTCTTGACCGCGGCCTTGTAGAGCACGGAAAGAGGGTCTTCTTCCTGCTTCTGCGCGCCGGGGAGAGGGCGCGTCTGCGCCTGCAACATGCCGGTGACCGGGGTCACGGCGAGGAGGACGGCGAGCAAGGCGGCCTTGGCCAATTTATAGGTGCGGGACTCTTTGGTAAGCATCGGGTGAGGGGAGCGTTTCGCTCCGCATCGGGGGTGCATTGAATTAGCCCAGACGCCCAAGGATTGCCAAGCAATAAGCCCCTTTTTAACCGCCGATTTCTGGGCGTAAAAGACCCCGGCGGAGGCCCCTGTGAATAACTCAGGCCCCGGGCTTCCTGCCGGTGGCCAAAATGGTCTCAAAACAGGGCTCTTTGACCTCTTTGGCGACGACCCGCACCTCGGACTGCCCGAAGCCGGCTTCTTCGATCCAATCATGCAGCTCGTTTTCTTTGAAACCGAGCCAGCGGTCGGCGTAAAGCTCACGGGCTTTCTCGAAACGGTGGGCGCGCAGGTCGAGGATGAGCAGGCGGCCGCCGGGCTTGAGGATGCGGAAGGCTTCCGCCAAGGCCTGGCGGGGGTTTTCGGCGTGGTGCAGGGCCTGGCTCAGGAGGGCCAGGTCGATGCTGCGGTCGGGGAGGGGGACCTTCTCGATGTTGCCCAGCACGTAGGTGAGGTTCCGCAGCTGCTCCTTCTTGGCCAAGGCGCGGCCGACCTGGACCATCCGGGGGGAGTTGTCGACGCAGTGGACGCTTTCCGCCTGGCGGGCCAGCAGCCGGGAGAGCGTGCCGTCACCGGCGCCGAGGTCGGCGATGCGGACGCGCGGCGTCAGCAGGAAGAGCATCTGGCCGATCGCTTCCCAGGACCGGCCGGGGCAGTAGTGGCGACCGAGGCGGTCGGCCACGAGGTTGAAGTGCTGCTCGGCCTTCTGGCGGCGCTTCTCGATGATGCGTTGCAGGGCGCGTTGGTCGGCGGCGGACCTCGGCTCGCGGGCGCTCGCGGCCAGCGCGGCGTCCACGATGCCGGCGACGCTCACGGGCAGGTCGCGGGCCAGCGCGTAGAAGGACTTCTTGCCGTCGCGGCGGTCGTTCACGAGCTGCGCCTTGCGCAGCAGGGCGAGGTGCGTGGAGATGCGCGACTGGGGCAGCCCGAGGATTTCCTGAAGTTCGCCGACCGCCAGTTCGCCGCGGTGCAGCAGGTGGAGCATGCGGGACCGGGTCGGGTCGGCCAGGAGGCGCAGGGTTTCCCAAGGGTCGGACATGCGGGCAGGTTGGTGCGCGCCGGCGTCCGTGTCAAAAGAGGAAGCCCCGTGGCCGGGGCTTCGTCAGGGGGCCGATCGGCAGGCGCTTAGCGCTTATCGACCCAGCGGGTGATGCGGACGACGGTCCAGGACTCGGCCTTGCCGTTGATGTTCGTCGTGAAGGTCTCGCCGGCCTTGTGGTTGAGGAACTGCTTCGCGAGGGGCGAGATGTAGGAGAGGATGTTCTTCTCCGGTTCGCCGTCCCAGGCGCCGAGCAGGTCGTAGGCGATCTCCGTCTGGTCCGAACCGCGGCGGAGGACCACGCTGGAGCCGACGCTGATGGTTTCCGTGTTGGCTTCCTTGAAGTCGGTGACCTTGGCCTTCTTGAGCAGCGCGTCGAGCTCGGCGCGGCGGGCGGCGAGGGTGTCATGGTCCTGACGGGCCATCTTGTATTCGGAATTTTCCTTCAAGTCGCCATGTTCCTTGGCGATCTGGATGGCTTCCTTGACCGCGGGGAGGCGCACCTTGACGATGTCCTCGAGCTCACGCTCCTTTTCCTCCTTGGAGGCCTTGGAGACGAGGAGTTCCTTTTCCTCGGCTTCGGAGCCGGAATGCTTGGACTTAGCGAGGCGCTGGACGTGCGGCTCGATCTTGGCGAGACGCGAGAGGAGGGCCTTCTTGGTCATCTCGTCGAAGCCCTGGCTGCTCATCATCGTGCGGGTGAGGTCGAAGATGGTCTCGCTGTCGGCCTTCTTGCCGTCGGCGGGGACGAGGATGTTGGCGATGAGCTCCTTGTCCTTGATGAGTTCGTTGGCGAGCGGGATGCGGGCCGTGGAATTGGACTCAAGCGACTCCGTGTCGATGGACGACAGGATGGCGCCGAGGAGGGAGGGATTGATCAGGCGGCCGACGATGTCGGCGTACTTCTTGGAGTCGCGGTTCTTGATGACCCAGATGATGACGGGGGCGCGGAGTTCGCGGGTCTCGAGCCACTGCGCGAAGCGGTCGGCCACGACGGCGGCGAGCTCCTGGTCGCAGAGGTAGGCGATGGATTCGGAGACGAGCTTGGCGGAGCCGCTCTTGGTGCCGCCGATATCGCGGTTGCGGAGCAGGTCGAACGCGCGTTCGGCCCAGTTGTCGCCGTGATGGGCGCGCACGAGGTCGAGCAGGCTGCGGATCTTCTCGGTGGTGTGCGGGATGTTCAGCGCGACGAAGGCGAGGTCGCTTTCGGTGCAGAGGGCGATGATCTCCGAGGCCGTCGGGCTGGCGGTCTCGACGTTCTCGACGGCGGAGCGGAAGAACTTGTCGCGGTTCCAGATGCCGCCGAGGATGGCGGGCAGGTTGTCGCGCTTGCGGGCGGTCTCGAGCTTCTTGATCTCCTTGGCCAGGTCGGCCGAGACCTTCTCGAGGTTGGCGGCGGTGGCGGCCGAGCGGGTCTCCGCGGAGGCGCTGCCGGCGAGTTCTTCGAGGAGGACGAGCTTACGCTCGAAATTCGGGGCGCTTTCGTACTGGGCGAAGAGGTCTTCGCCGAGGTCCTTGGGGGCCTCGAGCAGGGCGTAGAGGCCGCCCTTGCGCTCAGGGACGAGGATGGCGCGGTCCTTGCGGAGCGCGGCGCGAGCCTTGGTCCACCAGGACTTGAAGGAGGTGGCGCGATCCTTGCCGGCGGGCAGGGAGGCGAAATAGATGCGGTCGAGGTTGGCTTCGAGGGCGTAGGAAGTGCACTCACCGGTCGGGTATTCGGCGAGGAGGGCCTTCACGACGCCGGCCGGGTCGTTGGCGACCAGGTTGGCGATCTCGGACTTGGTGGCGTCGGCGTAAGCCTTGGCGACGATGCCGTTAGGATTGATGACCTCGATTTTGCCGAGGAAGAAGGCGGCGTCCATGGCGTGGCCCTTCTTATTCTGTTCCGGGAAGTCGACGGTGAGGCGCTTGGTGGCTTCGTCGTAGGCTCGGATGACGCCGATACCCCAGGCTTGGTGAAGGCAGAAGGCCGGCTGACCCGTGGCGACCAAGTCGATGGCGGCCTGCAGGGAGTTGATTTTACCACCTTGTGGGTTGGGGGCCTTGTTGCTCATTGCAAAAGTGGGTTTTGGGCATAACAATTCTCACTTGCAAGCAGGAAGGCGGGGGGCTTTGGGGTCTATGCCTCACAGGTCCTCCTGACCTGCGTCCCTCATGGCCTTTAAGCCCGAAAAACCCTCAATCCACGGCGAAACTCCCGAGACCCTCGGCGAGCGCTTGGTCGCGGACGGCCATCCCCGCTACCGGGCTGGTCAGGTTTTCGAGTGGCTCTACCCCCGACGGGCCGAGACCCCCGAGGCGATGACCAACCTGCCGGCCAATCTCCGGGCCTGGCTGTCGGCCCATTACGACTTCGAGGCGACCTCCCTGGTCCAGCGTAAGGCCTCCTCCGACGTCACCCAGAAGATCCTTCAGCGCCTCCGGGACGGCTCCCTGATCGAGACCGTCATCATCCGGGCCCCCATGGAGGGGGTGGGACAGGAGAAGTCCCGCCGGACGATCTGCATCTCGACCCAGGTCGGCTGCGCCTACGGCTGTAAGTTCTGCGCCTCCGGCCTGGAGGGGTGGAAGCGCGACCTTTCGGTCGGGGAGATCGTCTCCCAACTCGTCCAGGTCTGCCGCATCGAGGACAAGGCCGACCCGGCCCGCGCCGCCGAAGGGCTGGCGTCCTTCGACAACATCGTGGTCATGGGCATGGGCGAACCGCTGGCCAACTACGACAACCTCCTCGCCGCCCTGCGCATCGTCAACGCTCCCTGGGGCTTCGGTTTCGGCGCCCGTCGCGTGACGATCTCCACCTCCGGCGTGGTGCCCAAGATCCTCAAGCTGGCCGAGGAGCCCTTGGGCTTCCGCCTCGCCATCAGCCTGCACGGCGCGACCAACGAGGTCCGCAACCAGATCATGCCGGTGAACAAGAAGTTCCCGCTCGAGGAGCTGATCCCCGCGGCCAAGGCCTTCGCCCGCAAGCATGGCCGCATGCTCACGCTCGAGTTCATCCTCATCGAGGACATCAACGACTCCCTCGAGCAGGCCAGGAAGCTCGCCGTCATCGCCCGCGAGCTGCACGCGCACGTCAATCTCATCCCGTATAACAAGGTCGAAGGCCTTCCGTGGGTCCGCCCGTCCCTGACGCGTCAGGACCGCTTCGTGAAAGAGCTGCGCGCGCTCGGCGTCACCGCGACGCTGCGTCGCGAGAAGGGCCACGACATCGACGCGGCCTGCGGTCAGCTCCGCCTCCAGAAGGAGAAGCAGGAACGCCTCGAACCGCCGCCCGCGGCGGCTTAGGCCGACAACGCGGCCGCGAAGGCCTTGCGGTCCGGCGCCTTGAAGAAGGCCGTGCCCGCGACGAACGTGTCCGCGCCCGCCTCGCGGCAACGCAACCCCGTCTCGACGTTGATGCCGCCGTCGACCTCGAGGCGGAAGTGCGCGCCGCGCTTGGCGCGCTCGGCGGCGATGAAGCGGATGCTGTCGAGGACGGAAGGGATGAAGGATTGTCCCCCGAAGCCGGGGAAGACCGTCATGCAGAGCACGAGGTCGACGGCGTCCAGGTAGGGCAGCACGCGGCGCGGATCGGCGTCGGGATTCATCGCGATGCCCGCCGTCAGGCCGCGGGCCTTGATGGCGGCGAGGGTCTTGGCGACGTCGTGGTCGGCCTCGACGTGCACGGTGATGCGTTCGGCGCCGGCCTTGGCGAAGGCGTCGACGTAACGGTCCGGATGGCTGAGCATCAGGTGCACGTCGAAATGCAGCTTGGTCAGCGGACGCAGGTCGGCGACGACCTGCGGGCCGAAGCTGATGTTGGGCACGAAGTGCCCGTCCATGATGTCGACGTGCAGCCAGGTCAGGCCGGCCGCCTCCACCGCGCGGACCCCCTGCGCGAACGCGCCGTGGTCGGCGGCGAGCAAGGAGGGGGCGACGACGGCGGGGTTCATGCTTACCAGGCGGTGGTGGCCGCCTCGCGGATCTGCGCGGCGATGTCGCCGAAGAGCGTGGGGCCGAGGCTGAGTTCCTCGGCGGCGGGATCGCCCGAGACCTGCAAAGTGGCGACGGAGCGGAAGACGCGGTCCTTGAACAGCACGCGCTTGCCGCCGTCGGTCGTCAGGGTGCAGCGTACCTCGAAGCTGACGCGATAGCTGGTGAAGGCGTAGGCGTCGCCGGTCTTGGTGGTGAAGCCGTCGCGCTGGTAGCGGGTGACTTCGGCGTCGAGGACGGCGCCGCCCGGGCCGACCTTGACGCGCGGGTCGGCGGCGAGGGCTTCGACGATCTTGGAGTGGAGCACGGCATGCGTGCCGGTGCGGGCGGTGGCGTTGCGGATCGGCGCGACTTCGATGCGTTCGAAGGCCGGCTTCGGGCCCCCGAGACGATAACCGGAGCAACCGGCGAGGACGGCGGCGACGAGCAAGGCGAGGAGGCGCTTCATCGGCGGTCTCCTCCCGTGGCGGGCTTGGGCGCTTCCTTCTTGAAGCCGAGGGCGTCGAGGTCGTCGCCGACGGCCTGCGGCTTGGCTTCGGCGGCGGTGCGCGGGCGCGGGTACGTGCCGAGCAGGCGGTCGGCGAAGGTCTTCGGGGGGTTCGGGTCGCGCTGGATGCGGGCCAGCAGTTCCTCGGCTTCCTTGGCGGCGGCCGTCTCCGGCGCGATGTTGCGGCAGGCGTTGGCCATCAGCTTGGCCGCTTCCGGATTGTTGCGGTCGAAGAAATAGAACTTCGCGAGGTTCAGGCGGGCGCGGGCGGCGCGGTCGCGGAGGAGGGCGATCTGCTCGATGGCCTGCTTCGCGCGCGGGTCGTTGGGGAACTGGTCGGCCAGCGTGCGCCAGTGGTCGGCCGCTTCGATCGTGGTGGCCTGGTCCCAGGCGGGTCCGAGGGATTCCTTCGCGCGCATCGTCGCCAGCATCTCGAGCGCTTCGGCGGCGAACTTCGAGGTCGGGTAGTCGCTGACGAGGCGTTCGAGGGCTTCGGCCGCCTTCGCTTCGAGCCCGCGTTCCTGGCCGAGGCGCGCGGTGCGGATCAGGCACTCGTCGGCGTACGGACCGTTCGGCGCGAGACGCAGGGTCTTCTGCCAGAGGGTGATGGCGCCTTCGGGGTCGCGGAACCACGGGAACCAGCCGCCGAGCTTGCGGCGTTCGCCGGCGGCGAGCCGGTTCGCGATCTCGAACTGCAGCTGCACGGCTTCGGCGAAGCCGGCGAAGCCCGAGTGGCGGGCGTAGAGGTCGTCGATGAGTTCGGTGGCGCTTTCGAATTCATGGCGGCTCGCGTGCAGGCGGGCGCGCTCGAGGAGGGCGAGGGCTTCGGCTTCGGTGCCGACGTTGGCTTCGGCGATGATCGACCACTCCTTGAGGGCCGCGCCGGCGTCGCCTTCGGCGGCGGTCTGCGAGGCGTGGTCCATCGCCAGGAGCACGATGGGGAGGCGGGAGGCCGGGGTCACGTCGTTGACGGTGCCGGGCTTGACACGCCATGATCCTTCGAAGCGGACGTATTCCGCGTGGGCGAGGGGGCCGAGCAGGAGCGCGACGGCGAGGAGGGGTTTAGCGAGTAGGTTCATGCCAGCGGAGAAGGGTCGCGCCCCAGGTGAGACCGGCGCCGAAGGCGACGATCAGCACGAGGTCGCCGTGCTTGATCTTGCCGGCGGCCCAGGCTTCTTCGAGCGCGAGAGGGATCGAGGCCGCGGACGTGTTGCCGTAGCGGTCGAGGTTCGAGGGGAAGCGGTCCATGCCCACGTTGAGCTGGCTCGCGACGGCCTCGAGGATGCGGATGTTGGCTTGGTGCGGGATGAACCACGCCACCTGCGCCGACTGCACGTCGCACTTGGCGAGGACGCGTTCGCAGGACTCCGCCATCACGCGTACGGCGTGGCGGAAGACCTCCTTGCCGTTCATGCGGAGGAAGTGCTTGCCCTCGCGGAGCGAGTCGGCCGTGGCCGGGGCGGCGGAGCCGCCGCCCGCGCAGTGGAGCAGCTCGGCGTTGTTGCCGTCCGCGCCGAGCAGGTTGCCGAGCAGGCCGACGCCCGGCAAGGTCGTGGTCTCGAGCAGCGCGGCGCCGGCGCCGTCGCCGAAGAGCACGCACGTGGTGCGGTCGGACCAGTCGACGACGCTGGAAAGTTTTTCGGCGCCGACGACGAGGGCGCGGCGGTAGGCGCCCGAGCGCATCATGTCCTTGGCGACCTGGAGCGCGTACACGAAGCCCGAACAGGCGGCCGAGACGTCGAAGCAGGGGATGTCGCGGCGGAGGCCGAGCTTGGCCTGCAGGAGGCACGCGGTGGAGGGGAAGGGGACGTCCGGCGTCATCGTGGCCACGATGAGCAGGTCGACGTCCGCCGGGGTCAGGCCGGCGCGTTCGAGGGCCTTGGCGGCGGCCTGGGCGCCCATGTCCGAGGGGTTTTCGCCCGGGCCGGCGATCCGGCGTTCGGCGATGCCGGAGCGGGTCTTGATCCACTCGTCGGAGGTATCCACCATCTTGGACAGTTCGGCATTGGTGAGCGTGCGTTCCGGGGTGTGGACCCCGATGGCCCGAATGAAGACTGAAAGCTCAGCGCTGCTCATCGATGCGTGAGAAAAGACCCCTTGGGCGGGGAAGGGAACACTAAAACCTCAGGCTTCCTCCGGGGTGGAGGAAATCACCGCATTCGCCTCGGCCAGCGAGGTCAGCATGCGGTGGCCCGCGCCATGTCCGAGGGCTTCCAAGCCGAGGCGGATGGCGCTGGCGATGCCCTGGCGGTTGCTGGAGCCGTGGGCTTTCATGACGAGTCCGGTGAGGCCGAGCAACGGAGCTCCGCCGTAACGCTCGGGCTTCAGCTTGCCTTTGAGGTCGCGCAGGAGCGGGAACATGGCGATGCCGCCGGCCAGGTAGACCGGATTGCTCTTCACCTTGCTGCCGACCATGTCGCGGACCATGTACACGAGGCCTTCGAGGGTCTTGAGGATGATGTTGCCGGTGAAGCCGTCGGTCACGACGACGTCGCAGGCGTCGCCGAACACGTCGAAGCCTTCGACGGGCCCGACGTAGTTGATGCGGTCGCCCATGGCCTTGAGCAGGGCGTGCGTGCGGTTGATGCGCGGGCCGCCTTTGCCTTCTTCGGTGCCGACGGTGAGGAGGCCGACGCGCGGTCTCGCGATGCCGAGGGCGCTCTGGGCGTAGATGGCGCCGAGGACGGCGTTATGCACCAGCTGGGCGGGCGTGGCCTCGGGGTTGGCGCCCACGTCGAGCATGATGAAATGGCCTTCGCGCCGCGGCATGATGGCCGCGAGGGCGGGGCGTTCGGCGCCTTCCATCGGGCGCACCTTGATGGTGCCGGCGGCGACGAGGGCCTTGGTGTTGCCGGTCGAGACGACCGCGTCGACTTCTCCGGCCTTGAGCATCTCGAGGGCGATCACCATCGAGGAGTCGCGCTTGGACTTGAGGACGGCCATCGGGGCGTCGTCCGGGGCGACGATGCTCGCGGCGTGGCGATAGGTGACGCGGAGATTCTTCAGCGCGCGGTGCTCCATGGCGAGCATGCGCAGGTTGTCCTCATGGCCGACGAGCACCAACGTGTCGTCCGGCCCGATGATGCCTTCCTTGAAGGCGAGGGCGGCGGCGGCCACGGCTTCCGAAGGGCCCATGTCGCCGCCCATGCAATCAAGGGCGATACGGTGGCCTTTCTTCGGGGTGGCTTCGCTCATGCGATCGGGCTGAGCCCGGGGTGGAGCTTAAGCTCCGGTGTCCAGCACCTGGCGACCGCGATACTTCCCCGTGGTGGGGTCGACGCGGTGGGAGCGGCGAAGAGCGCCGGATTCGGCGTCTTTGACGAGTTTCGGGGCGCGGAACTGGTTGGCGCCACGACGGAGTCGGCTGCGGCGTTTGGACTGTTTACGTTTCGGATTGGCCATGGTTCTACGCTTGGATGAGGGTCGGTTCTACCCCTCCCGCC
>Ga0222712_10003276_pt1 | contig 17751 bp, 16 predicted proteins | sample C33_657DmetaG_FD_165043 | JGI IMG/M metagenome (GOLD analysis project Ga0222712, IMG submission 165043) | Estuarine water microbial communities from San Francisco Bay, California, United States - C33_657D | ecosystem: Environmental > Aquatic > Marine > Unclassified | place: USA: California...
TGCTAATCCTTAAACAAAACAATATAATATCATTCGTATAAACTGATAAAACTTGTAAGTGCTGAAAAATATGCGGGAGTCTAGTTTATTTCAGCAAACCTTTTATTGAATTTGCTTATTCGATAAAAAAAGACCCCCAACTTAAATGAATAAATTGAGGGCATACTAACCAGAGACCTAAGACCTCTAGGTGTGTGAATTTAGTAAATACTTTTTAAGAAATATTAATTTGTGTAGAGTTGCGAATCAAATGAGGAAATACCTTGGACAAACGATAGATTTTACAAAGAAAAAACCTCACAAGTAATTGTAAATCAAATCATTATGAGGTTTTAAAAGTTGCCCGACCTGGATTCGAACCAAGACAAACAGAACCAAAATCTGTCGTACTACCATTATACTATCGGGCAGCGCAATGGGACGCAAAAATAAGTGATTTCAAAAGAAGATCCCAAAAATTACAGATAGAGTTTAAAGCACCCTATGATTGTTTCACTAAATGATGATTTTTCTTGCCTCGCTGTACAACAATATAACTCCCTGCTACTAAATTGGATGAATTGATTATCAAGCCGGCATCAGTAACTTTTTCCATATTGACACTTACCCCTCCGCCCTGGACCATCTTCCTTGCTTCCCCTTTGCTTGGAAATATTCCTGTATCTGCTAAAAAAGATATTACGTCTATTCCACTTGTAATCAACGAAGATGGAATGGAATGCTCCGGAACACCTTCCATGGCGCGGAGCAATGCCGCCTCATCCATTTCTTTTAGATTGATCTCTTGCTTTTTTCCAAACAATTGTTCTGTTGTCTGTTTTGCGGCTTCACATTCTTTTTCACCATGAACAAAAGTTGTGATGGCCTCGGCCAATCTTTTTTGCAAGAGCCTTGCACCAGGATCTTTTCCATGCTCGGAAATAATTTGGTCAATTTCTACTCCATCTATCAGGGTGAATATTTTAATCCATTTCTCGGCATCTGCATCCGCAGCGTTGAGCCAGAATTGATAGAATTGAAACGGTGAAGTTTTCTCTGGGTCCAACCAAACATTGCCTTTCTCGGTCTTTCCGAATTTTCCTCCGTCTGCTTTGGTAATCAGTGGGCAAGTAAAGGCAAATGCTTCGCCAGCGGCCTTTCTTCGAATCAACTCGGTACCTGTTGTTATATTTCCCCACTGATCGCTTCCACCCATTTGAAGTTTGCAGTTCTTGTTTTGGTACAACCAATAAAAATCATATCCCTGCATCAATTGATACGCAAACTCAGTATAGCTGATGCCAGTATCTCCTTCAATTCTCTTCTTGACACTGTCTTTTGCCATCATGTAATTGACAGTGATGTGTTTTCCTACATCCCTCAAAAATTCAATGAAGCCCAATCCTTTGAACCAATCATAATTGTTTACGATCTCTGCACAGTTCTTTTTGGAAGTATCAAATTCAAGATACTTTTCCAATTGCTTTTTAACTCCTGCAATATTCTTTTGCAGGGTTTCTTCGTTCAACAAATTTCTCTCTTCACTCTTTCCGCTTGGGTCGCCAACCATGCCCGTTGCACCTCCTACCAGGGCCAATGGCTTGTGCCCAGCTCTCTGCAAATGATACAGTAATAAAATAGGTACCAAGCTTCCAATGTGCAAGCTGTCTGCCGTCGGGTCAAAACCTATGTAACAAGTGGTTGATTCCTTTTTCAACTGTTCCTCTGTTCCAGGCATCATGTCCTGAATCATACCCCTCCACTTTAATTCTGCAACAATGTCCATCTCGTGAATATTTCTGCAAATGTAACAAGGAATCAAAACATGCCCTAGATGCAATATTTCCCCCTTTATTACGTTGTTTTTCTGCGTGTTATGGATATTATTTTGAATTAACTTCGTATCCTCCAATATCCAGTAGGAATACCAAATTCAATCATTCTTACAACCCAACCTATCTGGCATTGGATGCTCGTTCACATATCTCAATAAAAGTCGGATGCTCTCTTCTGGCTCTTATTCTTTCCCTTCATGGTTTCGGCCAGTTCAGAAAGTATTCCAATGAATTCATGAACATCGGTGCAGGTGCAAGGGGTCTGGCTATGGGCGGAGCACAGGTTGCCACCACCGAAGATGCCTATGCTGGTTTTTGGAATCCAGCAGGACTCTCAGAACTCAAAGGAGCTTCCTCTTTTTCCATGATGCATGCGGAATACTTTGCAGGTATTGGGAAATACGATTATTTTTCCGCAGCCACTCCGATAGGAGATCCTGCAAAAGCTACATCCGGTCTCGGTATCAGTTTGTTGAGGTTCGCAGTGGATGACATTCCTAATACATTGTATCTCGTTGAACCAGACGGCAGCATCAATTACAACAATATTCAATCTTTCTCCTCTGCTGATTATGCACTGTTGATTTCATTTGGACAAACAATCTACAGCGACAGTAAAAGAAACTTCTCTTTCGGAACCAATGCAAAACTTATTCATCGCTCTGTTGGAAAATTTGCAAAGGCCTGGGGTGTTGGACTGGATGCTGCGTTGCAATACCGCTCTGATAAATTAAGTTTTGGTCTGGTAGTAAAAGATATCACCACTACTTACAATGCTTGGCGCTTTTCATTCACCGAACGTGAAAAGGAAATGCTTTACCTCGCCAAAAATGAAATACCTGTTAAATCAGTCGAATTAACTGCCCCGCGATTGTACATAGGAGCGGCATACAATACCGATCTAAACGAACGTTTTTCTTTTATGGGGGAAATCAATTTTGATGTGAGCTTCGACGGACAAAGAAATGTACTGTTGAGTTCAAAAGCTATCAACATGGATCCCCGAATTGGTGTAGAGCTTACCTATGCAAAAACTATTGCGCTGAGAACAGGTGTTTATAATTTTCAAAAAGGTTTGAAAGACGGAGATACCACGAATCTTTCAAAAGTATGGATTTATCAACCTGGAGTAGGGGTAGGGTTTAATATAAAACAGTTTAGGATCGATTATGCTTTTACCAATTTAGCAAATCAGTCCAATCCTCTTTATACACATGTATTCTCTCTTCATATACGTCTTCCGGTTAAAAAATACACCTATTGATGTTGAAGAAGTATTTACATATCATCCTTGCATGCTTTTTATTTGGCTCGTTACAAGCACAAAATAATTACGGCAACGAATGGATCAACGATTTTTCCAAGAAATACTATTCTTTTAAAGTAGGAAAAGATGGATTGTATAAAATATCCTACAACGCATTAAAGTCAATCGGACTGGAGGGAACCAACGCAGATAATTTTCAGCTTTGGAGAAATGGCGAAGAAGTTGCTCTTTACACCTCAAGTTCAAATGCCCCATTACCATCGGATGGTTATATAGAATTTATCGGTAAGATCAACGATGGAAGTTTCGATAAGCGCATGTATTCCAATGTGAAAAATCAAACTTCCGATCATTGGAGCTTGCTCACAGACACTGCAGTATATTTTCTTACCCTCCATACCGCCTCTAAAAATCTACGCTACCAATCAAAGGCAAACAATTCTACTACAAGCAATTTAATCCCCGAAGAGTATTTCAATTACACGTACCAATATGCTTTCAAAGAGAATATTAATCCGGGTAATCCAAATGTAATTGCCGGTGTCAATGTCTATTCTTCTTCGTTTGATGAGGGTGAAGGATGGACAAGCAAAGGAGTGACATCCGCTAAACCATTTACGCTTCAAATTCCAAATTTGCAAGCCGCAAATGCCGGTCCAGATCCATCATTCCGCGTTAATTTCATTGGTGGGGCATTCAATACACGACCAGTGAGTGTTTCCATCAATGGAACCTCTATTTTGTCAGCTTTCAATTTATCGGGTTACAGCAGCGTCGATACTACTATTACATTTTCTAAGACTAAATTATCTTCTACCAATCAATTGGATTTTATAAATGCAAGTCCCTCTATATTTGATCAATATGTTGTGGGGCAAGTATTGATCTCCTATGCCCGTAAATTTCATTTTGGCGATTCCTCAAAATTTGAATTCAATTTAGGTCCCTCAGCAACGGAAAAATTAATAGAGATCAGTGGATTCAATCATGCAGCTGTTTCACCAATTTTATACGACAGAACGAATCAGTTTCGTTATCAGGGTGAATTGAAAGGAACAGCTGTTAGATTTCTTCTACCTGCAGATGCCAAGGGTAGAAGCTTTGTTCTCCTGAGTGCAGCAAATGATCAAGTGAATTCGATCAATGCACTTCCCCAACACCAATTTTTAGATTTTTCCAATGCATCGAACCAGGGAAACTACATCATCATCACTGATTCAATCCTCCGTAAAAGCGCAAAAGGTGATGCCATTGATAATTATAAAAAATACAGGTCGAGTATCGAAGGCGGTGGTTTCAAAGTTGCTGTAGTAGATGTTTCGGAGTTGGTCGATCAATTTGCATTTGGTATCAAGAAGCATCCAATGGCGGTAAAAAATTTCATCCAATATGCGATAAGCAGATTCAAGCCTCAAAATATTTTACTTATTGGGAAAGGGGTAACCTATGATCAATACAGATTAAACGAATCATCACCCTACGCAAACCAGTTAAACTTGGTTCCCAGTTTTGGTAGCCCCGCTTCCGATCATATACTTGCCTCAAAAGATCTGAGTCCACTTGTGGAAGTACCCATTGGTCGACTTTCAGTTGTCAATGGCGATGAACTGAATGCATATCTCGATAAACTCAAGCAACACGATGATTTATATAATACAACTACAGCCTATCAGACTCTTGATAGAAAAGGGTGGACTAAAAATGTGCTTCATTTAGTAGCCGGAGGAGCTGTTCAGCCAATCGTTTCATCCTATATGAGGGAGGCGGCCAAAAAAATTACAGATACACTGTTTGGTGCAAAATTGACAACAATTGAAAAGTCTACCTCAGCTGTTGTAGAGACGGGGAATGTTAGTCAAATTGATCAGCTTTTTGCTGATGGATTGGGATTGGTGAATTATTTTGGACACTCTTCTTTGAATGCAATGGAATTCAATCTCGATGACCCAGGACGATTCGGCAACCAGGGCAAGTATCCGTTGTTTATTGCAAATGCTTGCACGGCAGGAAATAATTTTTTTTATGATAGTCTTCGAATTTCGAGCGATAAAAAATCCATTTCAGAAAAGTACATCCTGGAAGCTCAAAAGGGAAGCATCGGTTTTATTGCGAGCACACATTATGGTGTGCTGATGAATTTGAATGAGTATATACAACGTTTCTATAACAGGATTGGGAAAGTTGATTATTACAAAACCATCGGAGAGATTCAGAAAAATACGATGTTGGAATTGCAGAACGATTTTGGAAATCTTCAAAACAATGTTACCACCATGGAACAAATTTTGTTGCACGGTGACCCTGCCATTAAATTATATCCGCATCCAAAGGCGGATTATGCAATCGAAGAGTCAATGGTGAGTGTCTCTCCTCAGCCGCTTTCCATCGCAGAATCTTACTATGATATAAAGATGAACGTAAGAAATCTTGGTAATGCACACAATGATTCTGTGAAAGTGGTCTTCAAGAGAGATCGCGGAGATGGGTCGAGCGAATTGATTACACGGATGATGAAGTCGCTCAATTATGGTGATTCTATTTCTTATAAATTTTTATTGGATCCCAAAAAAGACTTAGGCGTACAAACTATCTCTGTAACGGTAGACCCCGACAATCAATTGGATGAAATAAGTGAAATCAATAACAGTGTTATAAAAAAGATTACAATCGTAGACAATGATGTGAAGCCAGTTTATCCTTATGAGTTTGCACTCGTTAATAAGTGGCCTGTAAAACTATCAGCGAGCATTGGTAGTTTCAGCACAGTCGGTAATCAATATATTTTTCAAGCGGATACTACTGCTAATTTTAATTCACCTCTATTGGATAGTGCTATCGTATCATCCAACGGTGGTTTGATTGAGTATCAGCCATCATTCACAATTGCCGACAGTACGGTAATCTATTGGCGGGTTTCAAAGCGGCCAACTCAAGGGGCATCCTATAATTGGTTCAATTCTTCCTTTACATATATCTCCAATGCAGGCGAAGGTTGGAGTCAATCCTCCTACTTCCAGTTTTTAAAGAATACCTATACCAATATCGATTTCAACGAAGGACGAAGTTTGAATTTCTCAAAAAAGAACCTGGTGTTGTACGTCCAATCACGCTTGCGATCAAATCCCTCTGCAAACAATACAGTCGAGGTAGGCAATACAGTTGTTTACAATCAGAGTTGTGATGCGGCTTTTGGATCGCTCGAATTCTCTCTTATTACAAAAAGGACTGGATTGGCAATAAAAAATACCACACCACCTGGCAGTCCCCGATACGGGAGTTTTGTGCCGTCGAATTGTTTCTCCAATCTTGATTTGTATCAGTTCTGGTTCAGTTACAATACCCAGCAGGGCAGAAACAATGCAGCAAACTTTTTCGACTATGTTCCGAATGGAACTATATTGGTGATGAATCACTGGAATAAATCAGAGGATACTCAATTAAAAACAGTCGATCAATGGAATAAAGACGCTCTTTACAACAAACTAATTGGAATTGGATTTTCACTCGTCGATTCATTCAAGTCGAACGTGCCTTTTACGTTGATTGCCTACAAAAACGAAACAGGTAGTTGGAGTGTTTTGAAGCAACGTATGGGAAAAACATCCGATGATACACTGTTTTCTCAAGTGCCTGTTGAGGCTTTGCAAACATCAGGGCAGATTGATTTTCCTGTGATCGGTCCTTCAAAAAATTGGAAATCTATTTCGCTAAAATCTGCTGCTGCAGAGTCTTCTATTGGAGACAATCTTTCCTATAAGATCATCGGTATAACAAAAGATTTAAACGAAGAGCAGTTGTACGTTGGATCTGTGCCGAAAAATGGATTCAGTCTCACGAAAGATACCAGCTTGGCGTTCATCGACGCAAATAAATATCCTTGGATCCGGATTATGCAAACCAACAGTGATGGCGTCAATCAAACGGTATCACAACTTAAGTATGTTCAGGTGAAATACGAGTCGCTTCCTGAAGGCGGATTAATGGGCGTCAATCCAACCACTCTGATTCCAGTGCTCGACATAGGAAGTAATTATCAATTTCAGGTCAGTTATAAAAATGTGAGCAATGCCGTATTTGATAGCATAAAAGTTATTTGGAAAATAACCAACGATAAAAATAAAGACTCGATTTTGTTTGACGGATTTAAAAAGAAGCTGATCGCCGGAGATACTATTCAATTCACTCGGAATTTGAATACACGTTTATTGTCGTCCGATAATTTGATTTCATTAAGCGTCAATCCTCAAAATGCACAACCGGAGCAATATATGTTCAATAATTATCTTCAAACCCGTTTGAAAGTAAACGCCGATAAGATTCCACCCAGTTTGGATGTTACATTTGATGGAGTTCATATTTTAAACCGAGACATTGTTTCTTCTCGACCAGTTATTTTAATTGAGTTGAAGGATAATAACAACTTTCTCCCATTGAATGATACGTCTCTCTTCAAGATACGTTTGCGCTATCCCGACGGTTCTATCAAATCCATCAAGTTCGATAATGATACGTTGAAGTTTTCGCCTTCCACCAATACCCCTGGTAGCGGAGAAAATGCAGCCAGTATTTTTTATAAGCCTGTGTTGCGCATAGATGGTGAGTATGAGTTGCTGGTATCTGCAAAAGACCGAAGCGATAATCCTTCGGGCAGTTCGGATTTCAGCGTGATGTTTCAAGTGATCAACAAGTCGATGATCACTAACTTATTGAACTATCCCAATCCATTTACAACTTCCACAGCATTCGTGTTTACATTGACGGGAGCTGAGCTTCCAACGAATATGCGGATTCAGATTCTAACCATCACGGGTAAGATAGTCAAAGAGATTACACTTGCTGAATTGGGTCCGTTGAAAATTGGAAACAATATCACCCAATACAAGTGGGACGGAAGAGATCAGTATGGACAACAATTGGCCAATGGTGTTTATTTGTACAGGGTACTGACCGATATGAAAGGAAAGAAAATTGACAAATTGAATACTGGTTCATACAATACAGATCAATTTTTCAATCGTGGGTACGGTAAGATGTATTTGATGAGATAAGAATTATGAGGGAAGAAATGGTGGCAGTACTTTTCAAGTGGCTGCTAGGTGTGTATCGGGAGATTGATTTGGATGAAGCGGAGCTGCTGAAATTGTCTGAACGGCATAGAGTGGATTCTCTACTTTATCCGCGTATAAAAGAGATCTCTAACTTTTCTTCAACTTTTAAATATGCAGTAAAAACTGCTTATCTGAATAACTTTCACCGTGTTTCGGTTGCCCAGAATTTCTTGCATGAGCTGGATGATTTTTTTCAAAATGCTGGAATAATAGGTTTGGTCTTGAAAGGCATAGTTCTTTCAGAGAATTACTATGATGATAGAGTATCTCGACATGCCAGAGACCTTGATTTGCTGGTGGATCTCCGACACGTGGAAATTGTTCGCAATTGGTTGCTGGGAAAAGGATTTTTTTCGGATACAAACTTTACCAAGTATAATAAAAAGCAACAGGAGCAATTTTTTAGATTGAATCATCATTTGGTGTTTTATGGGAGCGATCCAGTTCATCCACGCGTGGTTGAATTGCATTGGAAACTACGATCAGACGATGATGCATTCGGCATGGACCCTTTCAATAATAAATCTGAATTGTTAAGCACCCGTTACAAGTGTTTGTTTGCATTGAATCATCTGGATCAGTTTATTTATTTATGTGTTCATGGCAGCGAACATGCATGGTATAGGCTGAAGTGGTTGATGGATCTCCCCATGATATTGATGCACAAACAGTTTGGGTGGAAGAAAATGGAGCAACGAGCATCCGAATTGAATGCAGTTGAACACCTGCAACTCGCCTTGTATGTACTATGTAAAATATCAGGTCAACTGTTTGTAGATGGATACGAACCAATGAAAATGAGCAGAAACATCAAGCGGAAATCGGGGTATGTACTGTTAAAATTGACGAAGGATGATTTTATAGAGTTGGGATATAAAACTGCTTTTGAGAATCTTTTGTTTATCGCCGGTTTCAACAAACGAATGCTGAGTTTACGATTTTGGAGTAGCCGATGGATTACTTCAGCCGACTGGTTAAGATTTCCTCTGCCAGAAAAATTCTTTTTTCTTTATTATCCTATGCGTCCATTTTTTTGGTTGATCCGAAGATGTTCAAATAATTGATATGTATTTCTATTGGGCCTATGGCTTGCGTGTGAAGAGTGAATTGGAGTTCCCGGAGTTGTTTTCATTAGAGGTTGACTCAGAGGTAGACGTTGAAATTCTTTTAGGCGAAGAAGGAATATCATTTACAGAATTGGATATTTCTAAACCTTATTCCTACTTCATCCAGCAATCTGATTTCAAAATGAATGTATACGGGGTTGCTAGCTATCATGTAATCAGTGGCTCCAGCATAATCGTATATCCTTCTCCAGGAGCTTGTGTCAGCGACATTAGGATTTATTGTTTATCAAATGCCTTTGCGGCTATCCTGCATCAACAGAAAAAAATACCTCTCCATGCAGGGGCTATCCACTGCGATGATCAGTTGATTCTTGTCATGGGTGATTCTGGCGCGGGAAAAACAACTTTGCTATTCAACTTACTTCAGAAAGGATACAGAATTTTTTCCGACGATGTTGTTGTATTGTCTGAAGATCGGAACGGATCTGTGAACTGCATCTCTTCTTATCCAGTAATGAAAATTTGGAAGTCGCAAGCAGAACAAATCGGTAATTCTTCGGGGATACCCATCCGAAAAGGTGTTGAGAAATATCCACTTTATTTTCACGATAAATTTGATTGCAGATCACTCTCGCCAATGATCATTGTAGTCCTAAAAATATCTTCCTCAATCAATGATATTGAATGCAAAGAGTTCCAAGGTGCTGATGCTGTTATGGAGTTGCTCCATCATATCTACCGAAGAGAATATTTATCGCACTATGAAATATTTTCTATTCTGCCCTTGCTATCACGACTGGCAAATCAGTGCAAGTTTATAGAAATCACTCGTCCCGCATACTTAAACAAAGAACACCAATTAATGGAATTTTTCATCAAGAAAATAGGAGGTTAAAAGTCGTATTCTGGTTGATAATACAGTAAAGGATTTATGTTATAAAATAGATCGTAGACTAATTTGCTTGCATGAAAATGTACAAGAGAAACGATGCGATTCACTTTACTATCGTCAACGACGAGGTGATAATGATCGATCTGGAAAATAGTAAATATTATGGACTCAAATCAACGGCAGCATTTATTTGGAAGAAGCTTGAAATGTTCTCCAGCACTGACTCTATACACGATGCGCTGCTCGAAAAATACAATGTAGATGAGTTGAAGTCAAAGGAGAAGTTGGAGAGTTTTATTCAGTTGTTAGTTGTCAATCAATTGGTGCTTGAGGAAGATAATTAATCGCAAAACTATTTACATACTATTGATATCCCTCCTGCATGTGGGTGTCTTTGTGGTTATTCAAACGATTCCTTTTCGATTGTGGAATGCCGGTTTGTTATTCTTTGAAAGATGTTTCGCAGGAAGTTCGCAGAAATCAAAAATGGATAAATATTCTAAATGCATCGACTATTACATGAAATATTCTTGGTTCAAGGAGTCAACTTGCATGGAAAGGGCGTTGGTAAAAAAAATATTTTTCATTTTAAGAGGTATTCGCTCAACGATTTGTTTAGGATTGAAAATCGAGGGAGATCGATTGATAGCGCACGCTTGGATGGAGCATGAGTCGGACGTTAGTCAATACGAAGATGCTGCCGAATTATTTGTTCGGATATATCCTTCAATACATATACAGAGAAATTGAAGTTCTCAGGCAAATTCGACGGATTAAACTTTGTGGCGGACGAAGGAGTTGTTCATCGGTTAAAAGACTATTATTTACTTGGGAATGTGCATTTGCATTTTCGTGATGAATTGACAGATAAATTAGGGATTCGACATCTTGATGCCGAAGTAATTTCCGATCATCGGTTGATATTGATGGCCTATAATAAATGGGGCATTGATGCATGTAAGCATTTGGAAGGGGAGTGGTCATTCTCGCTGTTCGATGCCTCAAGGAAGTGCTTGTATTTGACTCGAGATCCATCTGAAAACTGCAGCATCTTTTTCATGGTGTATGAAAGTTGCTTGTATTTCTCCAGCGGCACTAATTATTTCCAAGAACAAATTCCTGATGGATTGGAAATAGATATGCGCGAATTCTCAAAGGCGAGTTTGAGATTGATGGGTACAACCAATGGGAAGACGATGCTCAAAGATCTTTTTTACATCCCTCCTGGAAGTTATGGTTGTTTTAGCACCGCATTGGTTTATCGAAGAGGAAAAATCCATGTAAAAAATAAAGAGCAACTACACTATAAATTTGAGAAGGATTATTTGCTTCGTTTTCGATCGCTTTTTTCCAATGCTGTCTTGGTTCGAATGCGCACCATCGATCGTGTCGGTATTTTTTTAAGCAGCGGGCTAGACTCTACCAGCGTCGGAAGTTTTTTATCAACGTCAGTTAGCTCCAACAAGCGGATCAATGCCTATACATCAATACCGTACTATGTTGATTCCACTGATAAGCATGAGCTTGTTTCAGAGAAGCCGCTGGTGGAGGAATTTCTGGAGCGTTATCCAAACGTGAATGGAAATTTTTTTGATTTCCCCGATGCTTCTTGGATGGATTGCTTTCGAAAACAGGAGCATGTAAATTTATTTTATCCTGTGGTGCATTCCAATACCATTTGGATCAATGGAATCTTAGAAAAAGCCAACGCGGATGGAGTCGAATTGATGATGACAGGTCAGATGGGCAATTATTCTATTTCTTTTAACGGCCTGCATCCGTGTTTTGGAATTTCTTTTCATTCAATTCTTTATTATTTGAAGTACAGATTCTTTGGAAAATATTTGTTCCAGAAGCAACAATCAAAGTACTCCATAATGAACAATCGTGTGATTAATGATACAGTGCGAACTTATTTTCAAAAGGATGAATTGATTTTGGGGTATAGGTATTTTTTTAGCAGATCAACATTTAAAAAAGAAGCGTTCAGGAAATTGCATGCTTTTGCTTCTACCTGCTGGTCGCTCTATGCGCAGGAGTACAACATACGAGTAACGGATCCAACAGCTGATTTTAGATTGGTGCAATTCTTACACACGCTGCCATCGGAGTTGTATTATAAAAATGGCATTACAAAATATCTTCTTAAGCAATCCATGTGTGACATTCTTCCGCCCAACATAGTAAACAATCGATTTCCCAAGCCTCAAACGGCGGATTTAGGGGCACGTTTAAAGAAAGAGCATTTTCTCGCCACGCTTGTTGAAAAACTCACCGATCGATTTCAAAACAATTGTTTCTTTGATTGCGAAAAGTTGAAAGCAGTTTTCCGTGAACTCCAACAAACTACCAGTAAGGGGAGGCAGCATCAACTTGGTTTTCATTTACTTTTTATGATATCAATGCTACATTTTTATGGAAAATTTGAAAAAAGAGAACAAGGAGGAGGAGAAAATTGACTGGATTGATCCAATATTAATGGAGTTAAAACTGCGTGAAACCAGTAAGAATTTTATTCAATGCGATGGAATAGGTGTTCCGGGGGAGGATTATGCCTGTTTCTCCTGAGGTTGGCTGGAAAAATTCTGTTGGATATTGATTTTGTTGAAATAAACTCTTTCTATATCTTTGCACTCCTTAAAAAACAGGAGAATTCATATGTTAATCATTGATTCAAAAGATTGCGAAAACATTGACAAGGCGTTAAAGAAGTACAAGAAAAAATTCGAAAAAGCAAAAGTTCTTCTACAACTTCGTGAGCGTCAATCCTTTACAAAGCCTTCCATTAAGCGTAGAGGAGAGGTTCTCAAAGCGATCTACAAGCAAAAGATTCAGAACGGAACGATCGAGGCGTAAGCTCGAAACGTCTATTATATTCAAGTAGTCATAGGGTTCACTAACTTTATGGCTACTTTTTTTATGCCCACACCAATCGAACAAGCCGTTTCTTCTTATTTAGACTTTATCAAGTTTGAGAAGAGGTATGCGTTGCATACCATTCGGGCATACCACGATGATTTGGAGCAGTTTTCTCAATTCTTACTTGCTCAATTCGATACTTCAACTATACAGGAGGTTACGCCTGCCATGATCCGTTCCTGGATGGCTGCTTTCACTCTGCAAGAAATGTTGCCTCGTACGATCAATAGAAAAGTTTCCACCCTTAAGTCTTTTTTCAAATTTTGTATGGTGCAGGATTGGTTGGAGGTGAATCCAACCAAAACAATTCATGTGCTGAAAACCAAGAAAAGGCTACCCAACTATGTGGAGCAAGACCAGATGCAGCAGTTGTTGGGAAATGATTTTTTCCCGGATAATTTTGATGGAAGAATGGAGTACCTGGTGGTTGCATTGTTGTACCAAACAGGAATGCGTGTAAGTGAATTAGTGAATCTAAAAGAATCGCAAATTGATTTTTCTAGATCTCAACTAAAAGTACTTGGAAAAGGAAATAAAGAAAGAATTATTCCAATGGGTGATGAGCTGAAAAAGATCGTTCAAGCCTACGTGGTTGAGAAAAAAGAATTTTCTCCCGAAAACGATATTCCGTATTTACTGCTCAATACAAAACAACAGCATCCATCTGCTCGGCAGCTATATACGATTGTGAAAAAATATCTTTCCCTTGTAACTACAGCTGACAAGAAGAGTCCCCATGTGCTTCGCCACAGCTTTGCAACCCATTTAACGAGCAATGGTGCTGAGCTCAATGCAGTGAAGGAGTTGTTGGGGCATAGCAGTTTAGCAGCCACACAGGTATATACGCACAACAGCATAGACCGGTTAAGGGACATACATAAGAAATCACATCCCAAGGGATGATTTCGGTTTTATTTAACACAGCAGATTTTACAGACCTTCCGTTTCTCAGTAACTTAATAGTGAAGATTTTTAATTCATTCATCTACTAAAAAAGTTGGTTTATGACAGTGAACATACATGCACTGCACTTTGTGGCAGACAGTAAATTGTTGGAGCACGTAAACAAAAAAATTTCCAAATTATCCAATCACCACGATAGGATCATGACGGTGGATGTCTATTTGAAATTAGACAATGTCATGCACCAGATTAAGGACAAGGTTGCGGAGATTCGAATAACCATTCCGAAGCATGAATTATTTGTAAAGCAGACCACTAAATCTTTTGAAGAATCCTTTGATTTGGCACTGGATGCTGCCTTGGTACAAATCAAGCGAGTCAAGGAGAAACAGGAGGCTGTATAACCTTGGTGGAATTCTTTCTAAAATTCCATCTCAAAATTTTTGCATTTGACATTTTCCGTTACCTTTGCATTCCCCAAAAAATGGGGTAGTTCTTTCTTTGTTCAACTATAACCGGTAAAGAAGTCAAGGTGAGTTTTCCCTCAACACATTAAGCCAGAGTAGCTCAGCTGGTAGAGCAGCTGATTTGTAATCAGCTGGTCGGGGGTTCGAGTCCCTTCTCTGGCTCCAGAAATGGCAGCCATTTCAATTGCGGAAAACTAAGCGGGCAGGTTCCAGAGCGGCCAAATGGGGCGGACTGTAAATCCGCTGTCTTTCGACTTCAGTGGTTCGAATCCACTCCTGCCCACACCAAGCAGAATGGGTTCTGCTTTTTTTTACCGGATTTATGCGGGAGTAGCTCAGTTGGTAGAGCGATAGCCTTCCAAGCTATAGGTCGCGGGTTCGAGCCTCGTCTCCCGCTCACAACCGCCTGGTTATGCGGTACACAAGCCGTTGTAGCTCAGTGGTAGAGCACTTCCTTGGTAAGGAAGAGGTCGTGAGTTCAATTCTCATCAACGGCTCCAAAAATACCAGGGAAAAAATACTTTTTTAAATCGTCTCAAAGTCAATAACTTTGCGGCCGTTTCATTAGTTAAGTAAAAACATAAAAACAGATAACAATGTCTAAAGAGACCTTCAAGCGGGACAAACCCCACGTTAACATCGGTACAATCGGACACGTTGACCATGGTAAGACAACACTCACTGCTGCCATTACTGAGATTCTTTCCAAAAGAGGTCTCGCACAGGCAAAGAAGTACGACGAAATTGATGGTGCACCTGAAGAAAAAGAAAGGGGTATCACCATTAACACAGCTCACGTTGAATACGAAACAGCTTCTCGTCACTATGCACACGTAGACTGTCCAGGTCACGCTGACTATGTTAAAAATATGATTACTGGTGCCGCTCAGATGGACGGTGCTATCCTTGTGGTTGCCGCTACTGACGGTCCAATGCCACAAACAAAAGAACACATCCTTCTTGCTCGTCAGGTAGGTGTACCTCGTATCGTGGTATTCATGAACAAGGTTGACCTTGTTGACGATCCTGAATTGCTTGACCTCGTTGAGATGGAAATCCGCGAAGAGTTGACCAAGAGAGGTTTTGATGGAGACAACACTCCAATCATCAAGGGTTCTGCAACTGGCGCATTGGCTGGTGAAGAAAAGTGGGTAACATCTGTAAACGAATTGATGGATGCAGTTGATAGCTATATCCCATTGCCTCCTCGTCCTGTTGATCTTCCTTTCTTGATGTCTGTTGAAGACGTATTCACTATCACTGGTCGTGGTACTGTTGCTACAGGTCGTATCGAGCGTGGTAAAGTGAAAGTAGGTGAAGGTGTTGAAATCGTTGGTATGCAGGAAGACAAACTTGTATCTACCGTTACAGGTGTTGAAATGTTCCGCAAGTTGTTGGACGAAGGTGAAGCTGGAGACAACGCAGGTCTTCTACTCCGTGGTATCGAGAAAAAAGATATCCGTCGTGGTATGGTTATTTGTAAGCCAGGCTCTATCACTCCACACACCGAATTCAACGGTGAAGTATACGTATTGAGCAAAGACGAAGGTGGACGTCACACTCCATTCTTCAATAAATACCGTCCTCAGTTCTATTTCCGTACTACTGACGTAACAGGTGAGTGTGAACTTCCTTCAGGTACTGAAATGGTAATGCCTGGTGATAACATCAACTTGAAAGTGAAGTTGATCCAACCAATCGCCATGGAAAAAGGATTGAAGTTCGCGATCCGCGAAGGTGGCCGTACAGTGGGAGCTGGACAGGTTACAGAGATTCTTAAATAATACTTTATCGGTTGACCTCGCCTGAGATTAACCTCAAAAGTTATAATCATTAGCAAAGTACCTGGAGCATATCCGGGTACTTTGCTTCTTAAAGACGGGCATAGTTCAATGGTAGAATAGAGGTCTCCAAAACCTTTGATCTGGGTTCGAATCCTAGTGCCCGTGCAAAACAAAAACTTTGGGTAACTTTACTATCCTCTGTAGATAAATAGAAAACGCATGAACAAGATCCAAACATATTTCAGAGACTCTTACAAGGAGCTCATGGAGAAAGTGACCTGGCCGAACTGGCAACAACTTCAACAGTCTACCATGATTGTTTTGGTTGCAACATTGGTCATCACTGCAATCGTATGGGTTCTAGACCTTGGAAGCAGTACGGCACTCAAATTCGTTTATTCATTGTTTAAGTAATGGAAGAAATAACAACACAACAGGAAACCAAGTGGTACGTACTCCGCGTTATCTCCGGAAAAGAGAAAAAAGTAAAGGAGTATCTAGATAAAGACATCGTGCGCAATGGCTGGGACAAAGCCATCAAGCAGGTTTTCCTTCCTGTAGAAAAAGTATACAAAGTGCAGAATGGCAAGAAGGTTATGCGCGAGCGTAACTTCTATCCCGGTTATGTGATGATCGAATGCGTAGGTGGAAAATTGCACGACGATATTATCACTGCTATTAAGAATACCACCAATGTGATTCACTTCCTCGGTAAAGAGAATCCCATTGCACTAAGAAAATCGGAAGTAAACAAAATGCTGGGTAAAATTGATGAGATGAGTGACGCTGGTGGAATGACCATGAGCGAGCCTTTCATCATCGGTGAAACCATCAAGATCGTAGACGGACCGTTCAATGATTTCAACGGCGTAATAGAAGAAGTGAACGATGAGAAAAAGAAATTGAAAGTGACCGTTAAAATTTTCGGCAGATCAACACCTGTTGAACTGAATTATATGCAGGTGGAGAAAATTTCTTAATTGAAATGAATCGCATAAAAAAAGGGAAGCAATGCTTCCCTTTTTTGTTTGAATGATTTTTTAGAACAAGGAACCTTGTTCTGTGTCTGCAGGAGTCGTTGGAGTTTCTACCACTACCGCTGCAGGAATTGCTACAGGAGCGGGTTTTGGCTTCACTGTTTTTTTAGCGGGACTCTTTTTTACTGCTTTATTCACAACTTTTTTTGGAGTTGCTTTCTTTGCTGTTTTTTTCTTTGCAGCCTTCTTGCTTGATTTCGCTGCTTTTTTTACAGTTTTCTTTGCTGCTTTCTTTGCAACTTTTTTGGGGGCGGCTTTCTTGGCTGATTTTTTAACAGCCTTTTTCTTTACAACTTTCTTGGTTGCTTTTTTAGCTGCCTTCTTTTTTGCTGCCTTTTTTACGGGTTTTTTAGCAGGGGCCTTCTTGGCCACTTTTTTCTTGGATTTTTTTGCTTTTGCCATCTGTAAGAACTTTTTTGTTTGAGTTTGTTAAGTGGCTTTAAGTTACATTATAAACTCCATCTCTAGCAATGTGACGATGAAATTTTCATCA
>Ga0222712_10003277_pt1 | contig 17748 bp, 13 predicted proteins | sample C33_657DmetaG_FD_165043 | JGI IMG/M metagenome (GOLD analysis project Ga0222712, IMG submission 165043) | Estuarine water microbial communities from San Francisco Bay, California, United States - C33_657D | ecosystem: Environmental > Aquatic > Marine > Unclassified | place: USA: California...
ATCAAGAATGAATCCGTCGACATTGTCGCTACGCACGCGACCGCCAACACCATCTGATGCCTCAAGAAGAACTGCTGAAATTCCGCGTTGCTCTAAAACTCGAGCAGCAGTGAGCCCTGCAAGGCCCGCGCCGACAATGACGACGTCGGCCTGTGACGGAAGGGGAGGCATGCTCACTTGTTCAGTAATGCGCGAAGTGCAGATTCAAGAGTTGGATGAGCGAATTGGAAGCCATCGTTTGAAAGAACTGATGGCACAACTCGCTGACCAGTGAAGAGCAAGGCATTGGCGAGTTCTCCACCGAGTAACAGTTTCGGCCCGAACGAAGGGATGGGAACTATTGCTGGTCGTGACACGACTGATGCCAAAGTGCGAGTGAAGTCAGAGTTGGTAACAGGTTGAGGTGCGGTGAGGTTGACTGGTCCAGAAACTGATGAAGTGAGCAGATGAATGATCGCATTGACTTCGTCTGTGATGGAGATCCAACTCTGCCACTGTTTGCCGTTGCCAAATTTGCCACCAAGACCAAGTTTGAAGAGTGGCAATTGTTTTTTCAGAGCGCCGCCCTTTGGTGACAACACGATTCCGGTGCGCAACAACACGGTGCGGATTCCGGCCTGAGTTGCAGGAGCTGCGGCAGCTTCCCAATCTCTGCATACGTCGGCAAGAAAACCTGAACCAATGGCTGATTGTTCTGTGAGTTCTTCGTCATCGCGTACGCCATAGATGCCGATGGCTGAACCAGAGAGAAACACTGATGGCTTTACTTCTAGTGAAGCCATTGTTTCGGCGAGTAAGCGCGTGCCACGTGTGCGGCTTTCAAGAATTTCCATCTTGTAAGAGTCGGTCCATCGTTTGTCGCCAATTCCGGCGCCGGCAAGATGAACTACTGCGTCGACTCCTTGGAAGGCGTCAGGCGACATCACACCAGACTGTGGATCCCACTGCACTTCGTCATTTCGACGAGGTGAGCGGCGTACGGCTGCAACCGTGGTGTGACCGCGTGCGATCAGTTCTTTTGAGAGGGCTTGACCGATGAGGCCAGATGCCCCTGTGATGAGAATTTTCATATCAGTCATAGTCAACAGCAATGCGTCTCGGATTGTTCCGTGTGTGGGGCGTAGTGTGGAAATGCATGAGCACACGCAAACTCATCCTCTCAGCGATTCTGTGCGGCCTGGCCATTGTGTTGGCTGGTGGATTTAAGTTGATTCAGGTGGCAAACGAAGACGTCACGGTGGAGCTTCTCTCATTGGGCACCTCGCAGACATTGTCTGAAATGACTGTGGCAGTTGAGAAAATGGAGCAAACCGCCTTGGCCACCGTGGTGACGGTGACCATGACCGGGGTGGATGGGTCGAACGCTACAGAAGGCTGGAGACTGCTGGCCGACGGCAAAGTCCTTGGCCCATCAACTGTTCCCGAGGGCGCTGGTGTGCCGTGTGACACGACGACTGCCGATGCGGTGGTTCGGTGTGTTGTTGGTTTTGCCCCCACCAAGGGCTCAGTTACCGTGGCGTACCTACGTGCCGGTGAGCAATCTCAGTGGGCTACTAAGTAGTAACGGCTACCGTTGTATGTGGATACAGCGTCGTATTCACTTGATTGGAGATAACCCCCATGGCAGACCAGTTTGACCTCGTCGTCGTCGGTGGTGGGCCTGGCGGATATGCGTCGGCCTTCTACGGAGCATCTGCAGGACTCAATGTCGCCCTCATTGAAAAAGACACATTGGGTGGCACGTGTTTGAACCGCGGATGTATTCCTGCAAAAGCATTTCTCGAAACTGCAGCTGCACGTCGTCATGTGCAACACGCTGGTGATTTTGGAATCTCTGCCACTCTTGGTGAAACAGATTTTGCAATTGCTCAAGCGCGCAAGCAAAAGATTGTTGATGGTTTAGTAAAGGGTCTGACTGGGCTCGTGAAATCAAAGAAGGTCACGTACTTTCTTGGAGTCGGCACACTGAATGACGACAAGTCGGTGACGGTGACAGCAGGTGACGGAACTGTCACTCAACTGAATGGCAAGAACGTCGTGCTTGCAGCAGGAAGTATTCCGCGCGTCATCCCCGGTTTCGAACCCACTGGTCCTGTGATGACATCTGATGAAGTCTTGATGCTCGATCGCATTCCTGCGCGCATCGCCGTAATTGGTGGCGGCGCAATTGGATGTGAATTTGCCTCAACGTTTGCTGACCTTGGTGCTGAAGTCACCATTCTCGAAGGGCTTCCCAAAATTCTTCCTGGCCTCGACGCCGACCTTGCCAATGTGGTTGTTCGTTCTTTTGGAAAAAAGAAGATCAACATCAAGACCGGTGTTGCTGTCACAGGTCATAAGCCAACAGGTAGCGGTTCTACCGTCGTGTCGTTTGGTGACGGTGAAACTCTTGAAGTTGACGCAGTGATTGTTTCGGTTGGTCGTCGACCATTTCCTGATCAATTGGGATTAGCAAAAACAAAAGTTGCCGTTAGCGACCGTGGCTTCGTGGAAGTTGACGAATACTGCCGTACGTCTGTTGCCAATGTGTTTGCAGTTGGCGACTTGATCAACACGCCACAACTTGCACACGTTGCTTACGCAGAAGCGATTCTTGTGGTGAAGCAGGTTCTAGGTGAGACTGCGATTCCAGTTGATTACGACCGAGTGCCATGGGCAATTTATTGCAGTCCAGAAGTTGCATGGTCTGGCCCCAGTGAAGAGGCCGCAAAAGCTGCGGGCTACGACGTTGTGGTGGCAAAGCATCAGTTCCGTGCAAACAGTCGCGCAATGATCATCGGTGAAACTGATGGTCTTGTAAAAATCATTGCGAAGAAAAACCCAGACGGATCTGCTGGTCAAGTTCTGGGAGTGCACATGGTTGGTCCGTGGGTGACAGAACAATTGAGCGGTGGATATTTAGCCGTCAACTGGGAAGCCACCGTGGAAGAAATCGCTCACTTCATTCAGCCGCATCCAAGCCTCTCCGAACTATTCGGTGAAACAGTCATGTCATTGACTGGCCGTAGCATTAACGCATAAGAACCTAGGACACACACAATGGCAGAGATCACACTTCCTCAACTCGGCGAAACCGTTACGGAAGGAACCATTACAAAGTGGTTCAAACAAATCGGTGACACTGTTGCTGAAGACGAACCATTGTTCGAAGTCAGCACAGACAAAGTTGATACTGAAGTGCCATCTCCTGTTGCAGGTGTTCTCACCGAAATTCGTGTTCCCGAAGGTGACACTGTTGCCGTTGGAACCGTGATTGCAGTTGTAGGTGCCGCTGGAAGTGCGCCAGCTGCCGCTCCTGCTACAGCACCAGCACCGGCTCCGGCTCCGGCACCAGCACCCGCTCCCACTCCGGCACCAGCACCCGCGCCTGTTTCAACACCTGCGCCAGCGCCAGCTGCTGCGCCAGTTGTGAGCGCTCCGGCTCCTGTCATTCCGCCGCTTCCCGCAGCGCCTGCTGCTTCTACAGAAGGTCTCGTGTTGTCTCCAGTGGTGCGCAAGATCATCGCAGAGAATGGCCTGAATGCTGCATCGATTCGTGGTACCGGCCCTGGTGGTCGTATCACTCGTGAAGATGCACTAGCTGCAATTGGTTCTGCACCAGCAGTTGCGACTCCTGCTCCAGCAGTTGCTTCACCTGCTGTAGCACCTGCCGCTGCACCTGCTGCTCGTCCAGCACCACGTGTTGTTGCTGGAGCGCGTGATGAAGTCGTTGCGTTGTCAAAGATTCGTCAGGCCACCGGTGCACACATGGTGGCAAGCATGGGCACCAGCGCAACAGCGTTCAGTGTGGTGGAAGTGGACTTTGCAAATGTTGACGCCACACGTGGCCGCGTCAAAGAGGGTTTCAGAGCGGACGAAGGATTCGGTCTCACATACTTGCCGTTTATTGCGCGTGCAGTTGTGGATGCATTGGCGGAATTCCCACACATGAATGCATCGATGGGTGACAAGGAATTGATTGTTCATCGTTATGTTGATCTTGGAATAGCCGTTGACCTTGACTACCAGGGCTTAATCGTTCCCGTGATTCGCGATGCAGAAGGAAAACGTCTCCGTGCAATCTCACGCGAGATCAATGACCTCGCAACTCGTGCACGTAGTCGCCGTTTGGGACCAGATGAACTTGCTGGCGGAACATTCACCATTACGAACAATGGATCTGCCGGTTCGGTATTGACAATGCCCATCATTAACCAGCCACAAGTTGCCATCTTGTCAACCGATGCGATTGTGAAAAAGCCAGTTGTTATCGAAGTGCCTGGTTACGGCGAGAGCATTGCAATTCATCCGGTGGGAAATCTTGCGATGGCATGGGATCACCGTGCATTCGACGGTGCATATGCGGCCGGATTCTTATCTCGTGTCAAGAAAATTCTTGAGACACGAGATTGGTCTTCAGAGGTCTAGAAAGACCTATGGACAAAAGTGTTCCCGCGACCATGAACACCTCGTCTGATCTACAAGTTCGTTGGTTGGGCTCTGTCCCATACGCCGAAGCACTGGCCATACAAGAGTCCATGTTTCGCCATGGCAGAGATAATCGGCTTCTTTTGCTCGAACATCCACATGTGTTCACATACGGACCATCTGCCGATCTAGAAAAGAACTTGAAGTGTGACCCTGTTGCAGTCGGTGCAGATTTTGTGTCAGTCAATCGCGGGGGCGACATTACGTATCACGGCCCCGGACAATTGGTGGGCTATCCGTTATTGACCCTCAGAGGGAAACATGGGGCAGATACTCCTCCAGACTCTCCGGCATATGTGCACGCGGTGGAACAAGTTGTCATTGATTCATTGCGTGAAATTGGACTTTCCACTGCAGACCGTTTCGAGGGTTATCCCGGCGTGTGGATTGATGTGCACACGGATAATCCACGAAAGATTTGCGCAATAGGTGTTCGGGTTGGGCGTGGTCGCACCATGCATGGTTTTGCTATCAACGTACGCACAGATCTTCAGTACATGTCTACAAACATTGTTCCGTGCGGAATTGCTGACTATCCCGTGACATCAGTGGAAGCAGAAGGAATCACTATCTCTATGAAAGAGATGGTGGACGTTGTTGCACAACACGCAGCTCTTGCATGGAGTGATGGACAGTTTGATCGACAAGATGTTGCGTGGAAACAAATGCCCACAGACCTTTCGGCGTTCTCTCGTGGTGAAGGCCCTGGTAAGCCAGTTCGCATGCTCGGGCGACTAGCACGCGCTGGTGTGGAAGATGCCATTGAGTTGTCTGAGCGAAAGCCTGATTGGATTCGTCCGCATGTTTCGCACGGTGCAGAAGTAATGACGTTGAAGAAGACATTGCGAGACCTTTCACTTGTCACAGTGTGCGAAGAAGCAGGATGCCCCAATCTTTCTGAGTGCTGGAGCGATGGAACTGCAACGTTCATGGTGCTTGGTGAGCGTTGTACGCGAGCATGTGGTTTTTGCCTCATCGATACGCGTAAGCCAGAAGCGCCGGATGCAAACGAGCCAGCACGAATTGCTGAGGCAATCAAGAACATGAAGCTCTCGTATGCGGTGCTCACGATGGTTGCCCGCGATGATTTGGCAGATGAGGGTATGGGACACATTGCTGAATGTGTTCGAGCAATTCGCGAACTAGATGCATCTATTCAGATAGAAACTCTTATCTCAGATGCTCGAGGAACAGAGTCATTAGACATCATTCTTCAGGCCGCTCCCGATGTTTTGAATCACAACATGGAGACTGTGCCGCGCTTGCAGCATGCTGTACGCCCTTCGGCAGGCTATGCGCGCAGTTTGTCTGTGCTAGCTCGCGCTAAGCGCGATGGTCTCACTGTGAAATCCGGCTTGATTGTGGGAATGGGCGAGCGCGATGATGAAGTGTTTGGTGTGCTCGCAGACTTGGCGGCAATTGGTGTAGACATCGTCACCATTGGTCAATATCTGCGACCAACTACTAATCATCTTCCTGTGTCTCGGTGGGTGGAGCCGGCCATGTTCGACACATATAAGGCAGTTGGCGAGTCTTTGGGGATTGGTCACGTGGAATCAAGCCCGTTGACTCGTTCGAGCTATCACGCAAAGGAATCGGCTGCGCATGCCGTACCTGTCAAGATTGGTGCACGATGAAATCACTTACGTCTGAGTCCACATTCCGGTCACGTCTCGATCGCGTGCGTGCAGAAATGGCTCGCACCGGAGTTGATGCTCTGATTTTGTCGTTGGGCCATGACCTGCCGTATCTCACTGGCTATCTTGCGATGCCGCTCGAACGATTGACATTGTTGGTCGTTCCGCGTGACGGTGAAGCGTCGTTGATTATTCCGCGTCTTGAAGCACCACGCGTGACCGAGATGCCCACAGTGTTCTCGCTCGCACCATGGAATGAAACAGATGATCCTGTGGCATTGGCCCACAAGTTGTTGGGCGCGGCGCGCACTATCGCCGTGGGTGATCAGATGTGGTCTCGTTTCCTAGTTGATTTGTTGAAGTTCCGACCTGATGCGAAATATGTTCGCTCGGTGGTCGTGATGGAAGCGTTGCGGTCACGCAAAGATGCTGCAGAAATCGCAGCGTTAGTGGCAGCTGGTGCTGCTGCAGACAGGGTGGCTGCGCAATTACAGGGTGGCGAGATTGCTCTTGTGGGTCGCACTGAAGCACAAGTCTCCGCAGATATTTCTGCGCGACTTCTTGCCGAGGGTCATCAGATAGTGAACTTTGCAATTGTTGCTGCTGGTGAAAATGCCGCGAGCCCTCATCATCACGCAGGAGATCGAGTGATCAAACATGGTGAAATTGTGTTGTGTGATTTTGGTGGCACGATGAACGATTATTGCAGCGACATCACGCGTTGTGTTCATCTTGGTGAGCCACCGTCTGACATTGCCGAGGCCTACAACGTGTTGTTCGAGTCGCAAGCAGCTGGTGTTGCAGCAGGCATCGTTGGTTCTTCGTGTGCCGGAGTTGACGCTGCTTCACGTGGCGTTATTGATGCGGCTGGGTTTGGTGAATGGTTCGTGCATCGCACTGGTCACGGCATTGGTATGGAAGCCCACGAAGATCCGTACATGGTGGCTGGAAACGAGACTCTGATTGCTGCCGGACATGCGTACAGCGTGGAGCCAGGCATTTATATTCCTGGCAAATGGGGTATGCGCTTAGAAGACATCGTGGTGGCCACAGAGAATGGTCCACAGCCCGTGAATCATGTCAATCATCATCTTGTTGTTCTCGATCGATAGAAAGACAACACAGTGATCAAGCTCGACGCAGCAACAGTTCTTCTTCAATGGGCTACAGGCGGTCTGTTGTTCCTCTGGTTCACGACCCGTAAGCACGAAATGAGTGCTGGTTACAGCTGGCTTATTCGTACGTCATTCTTGGTGCTCGCTGCAGGTGGAGCAGCAGCTGGAATTGCTACCGACTTTCTTCCCATACGAGATATCTGCGCAATCGCAGTTGCAGTCGTGTCGCTTCTCACTATTCGACGCAAGAACGTGCACTTGGATCTGGTGGCACCAGCGATTGGTGTCATTGGTTTGATTGCAGCCGCAGTTCACGCAACAGATGGGGCGAGCAATATCACCGTGAATCTATTGCGCGTATTGGTGGGCACCGTCTTCTTGGGTGCAGTGAGTGATGCCATGCTTCTTGGACATTGGTATTTGGTGCAGCCAGGACTGCCACGTTCCATCTTGAGTGAATTAGTAACGGCACTGCGCTGGGTGCTCCCGCTTGAAGTCGCGGTTATGTTGTTGCCAACAGGCATGTTCAGTGTGTTGTCTGGAGCTGTAGACGATGGTTGGAATGGAACACTCGGCTGGTTTTGGGTTGCATGTGCTGTAACCACTGCAGTACTGATTGAAGTCACGCGAGCTGCCTTGCGTGAGCGTAGTTATTCGGCCGTAATGGCTGCCACGGGTCTTTTGTACTTGGCGATTCTCACAGCTTTTGGCACCGACCTCGTGTCTCGCGCAATCTTGGCCTAGTTTGGCGAAGTGGAAACTTTTGAACGCACCATCTATAACGCAGAGCATGAGCAATTTCGGGCAGCATTTCGCCAATGGCTCGACAAAGAAATTGTGCCTAACCATGAAAAGTGGGAAGCCGATCAGATCGTGCCGCGTGACATTTGGTTACAGGCAGGGTCATTGGGTTTCTTGGGTTACCACGTGCCAGAGCAATACGGTGGTGGTGGAGTAGACGACTACAAATTTGGCGCCATCATGCAAGAAGAAGTGTCAGAGACTGGCGTCATTGGAAGTGCAAATGGAATGACATTGCACAACGACATCGTGTTGCCGTACTACCTCGGTCTTGCAACTGATGATCAAAAGCAGCGGTGGTTGCCAAAGATGGTGCGCGGTGAATTGATTGGTGCTCTTGCCATCACCGAACCAAATACCGGAAGCGACGTGGCAAACGTGCGCACTTCTGCAGTACAGCGTGGCGATGCATGGATTGTGAACGGTTCGAAGACATTCATTACGAACGGAATCAATAGTGACCTCGTTATTACAACAGTGCGTACTAATGACCAGCCAGGTCATCGTGGGCTGTCCTTGTTAGTTCTAGAGCGAGGCATGAAAGGTTTTGAACGTGGTCGCAACTTGAACAAGTTGGGAATGCACGCGCAAGATACGGCTGAGTTGTCTTTTATAGATGTAGAGGTGCCTGCAGAAAACATGTTGGGTGTAGAAGGACAAGGCTTTGTGTACCTCATGCAAAACCTCGCTCAGGAACGTCTCGGTATGGCAGTGGGTGGCGTCAAGGTTGCGTCTGCAGCTCTGAACTGGACTCTCGATTACACGCGCGAACGAAAAGCCTTCGGACAATCCATCTCAAACTTTCAGAATTCTAAGTTTGTTTTGGCAGAACTTGCAACCGAAGTGCAAATTGCTCAGGTGTATGTGGATCGTTGTATTGAATTGCACTGTGAAGGAAAATTGTCTGCAGAACAATCTGCTGCCGCAAAGTACTGGGTCACAGAGTTACAAAACAAAGTTGTCGACAAGTGCCTGCAACTACACGGTGGTTATGGATACATGTTGGAATACCCAATTGCTCGTGCATGGGCCGACAGCAGAATCCAAACGATTTATGGTGGAACAACTGAGATTATGAAAGAGATTGTGGGACGCAGTCTCACAAAATGATCTTGCGGCTTTATTGCCGAATCAGATTGGAGCAGATGGCGCTGTCAATGGCCACGGACGCTCGCGTTCTAGAACATGAGCTAATTCCAATAGCACTTGCTCGCTGAAATGCGGTCCGATGATTTGCAAACCAACAGGTAAGCCATCAACAGTTCCGGCTGGCACAGAGATGCCAGGATTTCCGTGCAGGTTGCAGGGGAAAGTGAGCAAACCATTGTTGCCCGCACCAGCCTTGACGCCACCGAATGTATTGGGAAGTGGTCCTTCAGCGATGAATGCAACATCGGGGTTTGAGGCGGTGATGACAAGGTCGACTTGCTCGAAGATCTCTGCCATGCGCATGTTGACAGCGGCACGGCGGGCTTCGATCTTTGCTCGTTCTGATGCGTTGTAACGACCTTCGGTCAATTGCAGTCCCATACGCATTTCTGGTGTGAGGTCATCTGCGCATGCTGGCCACATATCGCCAAGTGCAGATGCAATTTCAATCATTCCGCTGATGCTCCATGCTGCGCCCATGCGCGGTAATTCTGTGTTGACGCCATCAACGCGACGCAGTTTGGCTGAGGTAACAAGATGATCAGCTGCTTCCAGCAACACATTCCACATTGCAGGCGAGACAACTGCGCCGCCCCAATCTTGAACGATGGCTACTTTGAGACCAGCGACAGGAGTGCTTCCTAATCCAGCTTCCCATCCTGAGACAGTCGGAAGGCTCAATGGGTCTGATGCGTCGTGTCCATTACAGATGTCGAACCAGCGCGCTGTGTCGCGCACACTACGCGTCATGCCGCCAATAGTGACGGTGAGGTTTCCATATTCGGCATGCGGCCCGCGCGGAATGCGACCGTATGTGGACTTCAAACCGACAAGGCCGTTGAAGCCAGCAGGAATTCGAATAGAGCCGCCACCGTCACCGCCTGTACCCAATGCAAAGAGGCCACCAGCAACGCCAGCTGCGCCACCGCCAGATGATCCACCTGGAGTGCGTTCGAGATTCCATGGATTACGTGTGACGCCGTTGAGAACAGTGCGTGTGACGTTGACGCCACCAAATTCACTGGCAGTAGTGAGGCCAAAATGATTTGCACCTCCTCGTTCGATGAGACGTGTCACCATGGTGCCGGTGTAGGTGGCTTTACGATCTGCAAACGGAACAGAAGCTTCTGTTGCTGGCCAGCCGGTCACATTGTCGAGTTCTTTCACACCCATGGGGATGCCACCGAATGGCAATGAGATGTCGGCACGAGAAGCGCGTTCAAGTGCGCCTTCCTCGTCAACAAATGAGACAGCGTTGAGTTTGCTGTTCTTTACCGCTTCGAGTGTTGCCTGCATTTCTTCACGTGGCGACCGGCGACCGGCCCTAAATTCTTCGACCAGAGAGCATGCATCGCCAAGCCAGGGTGTATTTGTCATATGTTGAACTTAGTCCAGGCAAAAGTCTCGACCCCTACGGAAAATTTGGCGCGAACTAGGGTGGGAGAGCCCATGGACAGTCGCGCTTTTCTCGGTCTCCAGCAGACACATAATCCTTTTCGATGGTTTCTTCCTGTCGATTTGCGTTTGTGCACTGGCGGCAACTTTTTGTACGGCGGCAGTGCATTAGGTGCCGCAATTTCTGCACTTGAAGGCACAACCGGGAGAAATGTCATCTGGACCACCGCGCAATATCTCAGCTACGCGCGCCCTGGCGAAGTGATGGACATCGATGTGTATGTGCCGGTTGAGGGTAATGCGATTACACAAGCACGCGTGATTGGACATGTGGGTGAGCGCGAAATCATCACTGTGAATGCTGCGCTAGGCGACAGAGATTTTGAATACGGGGGCCAGTTCGTGACTGCACCCGAAGCTGGCAGACCCGACGAATACAAGAATTGGCGCCATCGTCATATTTCTGAAGGCACGATCCATGACTTCATGGAAGAACGTGTGGTGAAAGCACGCACCGAAGAACAATTAGATGGCACTCCAGGCGACGGACAAACGGTGATGTGGGCCCGACTCCCACAAGTAATTGAAGGTGTGGATGCAGCGACACTTGGTGTCCTCGGCGATTTTGTACCACGGGGTGTTGGGCAAGCATTGGGAATCCGTGGTGGCGGCAACTCACTTGACAACACGCTGCGGGTGATGAACTTGGTGCCGACAACGTGGGTGTTGCTCGATATTCGGGTTCAAGGAGTCGCGCGTGGCTTTGGCCACGGGTTGGTACATATGTTTGCGGAAGATGGAACCCTCATGGCAACGGCCAGTCAGAGTTGCATCGTTCGCATGTGGAAAGGTGATTAATCATGAATGCATACGGAGCAAAAGGTCAACACGGATTGCCGGTGCGCCCAGGAATGACAGTTCCACTGCCTGGTCACTTGCATACTCACAAAGACAAGTTGGCTGAGCTGGCAGATATGGGTTACACCGACATCTGGTCTGCAGAGGCCGATGGCGCTGATGCGTTTACGCCGTTGGCGTTAGCTGCAGCTTGGGAGCCACGCTTGCGATTGGGAACTGCAATTGTTCCTGCATACACGCGTAGTCCTGCTTGTTTTGCACAATCTGTGGCAACACTGGCTGATGCTGCGCCAGGCAGATTCGCAATAGGTATTGGTTCGTCAAGCAATGTGATCGTGCAACGGTGGAATGGCATTCCATTTGAAGAGCCTTACAAGAAAGTTCGAGACGTGGTTCGGTTTCTGAACGACGCTCTGACTGGTGAAAAAGTCACCAAGCAGTACGACACATTCAATATTGATGGTTTCCGTTTGGGTATTCGCCCTGAAGCAAAGCCTCAGATATTGGTTGCAGCATTGCGTGAAGGAATGTTGCGCCTTGCTGCTCGCGAAGCAGACGGCGCAATCATCAACTGGCTGAGTGCAGAGGATGTGACTCGCGTTGCAGAAGTAGTGCACACGGCTGCCGAAGGAACTCCCAAGGAAATTGTTGCGCGCATCTTTGTGTGTCCTTCCGAGAACAAAGATGTCGTACGTGCAGCAGCTCGTTTTGCCATTGCGGCGTATTTGAATGTTCCGGTGTATGCAGATTTCCATGCATGGCTGGGTCGTGGTGATGAACTACAGGGAATGTGGAACAACTGGAAAGCAGGGGACCGCAAGGCGGCGCTTGCTGCAATTCCAGATGAGGTTGTTGATGCATTGATCGTGCACGGGTCTCCTGAATACTGTCGTGATCGCATTCGTCAATACTTTGACAATGGTGTCACTACCTCCTCGCTTGCCATGATGCCGTTCGACCCAGAACTGAACTACTGGGATGCAGTGAAATCGCTTTCACCTGCAGCACACAAGTAATCCATGACAGAAGAAACGAAGGGTGTGACACGAGAGGGCTGGCGCCTTCTTATTGCGACCCTTCGGTTACAGGTACGTGGCCTCAGCATGGGCGCTGGTGTTGGCTTGGCTTGGACCTTGGGAAAGGTCGCAGTTCCCCAACTCACACGACTAGCTATTGACAAAGGCATCGAAAAAGATGGCTCACTCATTTTCTGGACCATGTTGATTCTTGCTGCAGCAACAGTGGCGGGATTCTTTGCAGCATGCAGGCGTTATTTCGCCTTTCGTGAATCGCGTTTAACAGAAACTTATTTACGTGAGCGATTGTTTGCTCAAATTCAGGGGCTGCACGTTGGCTTCCATGACAAAGCACAAACGGGTCAACTCATGAGCCGTTCGTCGAGCGACCTGCAACAAGTGCAAGGGTTTGTTGTCAACATTCCCATTTTCGTGTCTCAGATCACCATGGTTCTCGGTGTCGTCGTCATCTTGTTCTTGTCTGACCCGATTCTTGCTGCGGTGTCATTGGCTCCATTGCCATTCATCAATATTTCCGCCCGTCGTTTCTCCAACAAGATTCACCCCGCAGTGTTGGCAGTGCAACAAGAGCAGGCTCAATTGGCCAACGTGGTGGAAGAAACTGTTTCTGGCGTACGTGTGATCAAGGGCTTTGGTGCAGAAGGGGTACAGCAATCCAAGTTGCAAACTGAAGCCGATGACATTCGACGCGAATCGATGAAGGCCGCGTACATTCGCAGTCGCTTCTTGCCAGCTATTGACTTGCTTCCATCACTCGGGCTTGTTGCAGTACTTGGTCTGGGTGGGCATCGCGTGATTACAGGTGATATGACACTTGGTGGGTTGGTTGCATTCAACACCTACCTCACAATGCTTATTTGGCCGATGCGCAACATTGGTATGACGATTGCTTTTGGCCAACGTGCAGCTTCTGCGTTACTTCGTGTCAATGAGATTTTGTCGGAAGAACCAGCAATTACAGATCCGTCAAAACCAAAGCGACTTCCAAAGACAGGGCTTGCGCAGCCCACTGGTGCGTTGAGTTTTCAGAATGTTCGTTTCGGATACGACATTGGGCATACAGACGTACGTGTGCTGGAAGGATTGACATTAGAAGTACAGCCCGGAGAATCTGTCGCAATTGTTGGTGCAACAGGTTCGGGAAAGTCCACTATCGCGCGACTGCTGCTTCGTTTCTATGACCCACAAACTGGTGGCATTGCCCTCGACGGGGTAGATCTGCGCGAACTGCGACTATCCGAGTTGCGTCGTTCTGTTGGTGTGGTCTTTGAAGACACATTGTTGTTTCACGACACGGTGTCATCAAATATTGCATTCGCTAAGCCTGGGATTGACTCAGACGTTGTGGTGAGGGCTGCAAAACTGGCCGGCGCTCATGAGTTCATCATGCAGTTACCCGAAAAGTACGACACTGTGTTGGGAGAACGTGGGTTCTCGTTGTCTGGTGGCCAACGTCAACGTATTGCGATTGCGCGAGCAATTGTGGCTGATCCACGTGTGTTGGTGCTCGACGATGCAACCTCTGCTGTAGACCCCACGAAAGAGCACGAGATTCGCGATGCACTTGCCACCGTGATGCGCGGACGCACAACATTGGTGATTGCGCATCGTCCCGCAACAATTGAATTGGCCGACCGGGCAGTATTGCTAGATGAAGGCATCATCGCGGCATCTGGAAGTCATCATCAGTTGTTAGAAACCAATGAGAAGTACCGTGAAGTACTTGCTGCAATGGCAACGCCAAAGGTGGTGGAGTAATCATGTGGGCTGGCGGCGGTGGACGCGGCGGCGGAGGTCGCGGAGTTGAAGACGACGACAAATTAGACAGGTCACAGACACGTGTGGTGTTGATGCGTTCCATTCGTATGGCGGGCGAGTTTCGTCGCCAAGCATTGTGGGCGATGATTCTGGTGACCATCTCCACTATTTGTACTTTGGCTGGTCCTGTTCTGGTGCGGCACGGCATCGATGCAGGCATCAAGGCCAAAGATGAGCGCGCGCTGAATTTCACAGTTGTGGCGTATTTGGTGGTTACTGCCATTGCCTATGTAGTGGGGCGTGCTCAATATGTGTCTTTGAACTCAGCAGGCGAAGGCTTCCTCCGTATTTTGCGCGTGAAGGTATTTGCGCAGTTGCAACGGCAGTCAATGGCCTTCTTCGATCGAGAGAAGGCGGGTGTATTAGTTGCACGCATGACGGCCGACATTGAATCAATGGCTGAATTGGTGCAGTGGGGTCTCATGCAGTTCTTGTCTGCATTCTTGCTGCTTTTCCTGGCATTCTTCTTGCTGTTGAGTTTGTCATGGCAACTCACGTTGATCACGTTGATCGTGTTCCCATTTCTCATTGCAGCTTCTGTGAAGTTTCAGCGGGATTCCAGTAAGGCCTATCTCGAAGTGCGTGAAAAAGTAGGTGCCAACTTGTCAGCGTTGCAAGAGGGCATTACTGGTGTTCGTGTTATTCAGGCCTACGCACGTGAAGACGAACAGATTCGTCGATTTGAAGAATCAAACCGTGCGCTCTTTCGCAGTCACATGCACAGCGTAAAGGTCAGCACTTGGTACTTCGGCCTTATTGAGTTCGCAGGCATCGCGTCGTCTGCGCTCATCATTGGCATTGGTGGTTGGTTGGTGCACCGTGGGTCGGTTTCGCTCGGAACGGTCGTTGCTTTTGTTCTTCTGCTCGCAAACCTCTTCGACCCCGTGCAGCAACTGTCTCAGTTGTACAACACCTTGCAATCGGCAGCGGCAGCTCTTCATAAATTATTTGGCATCTTGGACGCAACGCCAGATGTTGACGAGGTGGCAGCACCAATGGAACTCCCGGCAACTGGCGATGTAGTTGTCAACAACATCACGTTCTCGTATGCGGCTGGTTCACGGCCGGCTCTGGAGAATGTCAACTTAACTCTGACTGCTGGAACGAGACTCGCGCTGGTGGGGCCGACGGGCGCTGGTAAGTCCACTCTTGCCAAACTGATGGCACGGCTGTATGACCCACAAAGTGGTTCGGTGACATTCGGTGGTGTGGATCTGCGTCAAGCATCTATGGAAGATCTGCGTCGACGCATTGTGGTGATTCCGCAAGAAGGTTTCTTGTTCGATGGTTCTGTTCGCGACAACCTTCTGATTGCTAAGCCGACCGCAACCGAAACTGAACTTCTGCGTGCTCTCGACAACATTGGGTTACGCGAACGCTTTGAAGCACTTCCTGAAGGACTTGACACACAGGTGCGCGAACGTGGCTCGCGTCTCTCGGCTGGTGAGCGTCAATTGGTTGCACTGTCACGTGCGGCGTTAGTTGACCCCGCCGTGTTGGTGTTAGATGAAGCAACGTCGAACCTCGACCCAGGTACCGAGATGTTGGTGGAAGCGGCTTTAGAGAAATTGATGGTTGGTCGCAGTGTGATTGTGGTGGCACACAGATTGTCAACGGTGCAACGCGCAGACAAGATTGCAGTAGTTGCAGATGCGAAAATCTCAGAGATAGGTACACACGACGAACTGATTGCTTTGAACGGCCACTACGCACTGCTCGCTTCAACGTGGAACAAAACCCAACCCCACTAAGTGGGGCTCTTCGGCTAGTTGTTTTAGTCGCGAGCGACGAAGTACTTCGACTTCGGGTGATGACAGATAATCGCTGAAGTCGTTTGTTCTGGTTGGTACTGCCATCCAGTTTCTTCACTCACTTCAATACCAATTCGGCCTGCCTCAAGTAGTTCGGCAACGCGTGCGTTGTCTTCTAGGTCTGGACATGCGGGGTAGCCCCAGCTGTATCGGCCACCGCGGTATTGCTGACGGAATAGTCCGGCAATAGTTGGTCCGTCTTCCTCGACGAAGCCCCATTCGGTACGAATGCGATGGTGCCAGTATTCAGCGAGTGCTTCAGCCATTTCTACACCGATGCCGTGAAGCTCGAGATAGTCCTGGTACTTGTTTGCTGCGAAGAGTTGGGCAGCCTTCTCACTGACGGGTTGACCCATAGTGACAATGTGGAACGCTGCATAATCTGGCTCGCCAGATTCAACAGAGCGGAAAAAGTCAGAGATGCACATAAATGGTGCAACTTTTTGACGGGGATAATGGAACCGTGTTTGTTCTGTAGTGCGAGTGTCGTCGGTGTAGACCACAAGGTCATCGCCATCGGCATTAACAGGGAAGTATCCGTACACAAGTTGTGGAACGAGAACGCCACTTGCCTTTGCGTCAGACAACTGTTGACGCAGGATGGGGCGAATACGTGATTTGAAGTCTTCGTCGGTCTCGCCAGCATTAGGGCGGTATTGCCATTGGTTGCGGTAGAGGGCGGTCTCGTTGATGTATTCAGCAATCTCATCAATACCGATGCCCTTCACAACCTTTGAGCCAAGGAATGGAGGGGTAAACACTGTGTTGTCTGTTTCAACCTCTGGTGAACGTGCAGGCAAAGTGGAGGGATCTACTTCAACCTTTTCGCGACGAGGGATACGGCGTTCGCCTACCTTGCGACCGAAATCTGGGTCATCAACGCCCGACTTCTTGATGTCCATCAATTTGTCGAGAGTGGAGAGGCCCTCGAAGGCATCTTTGCCATACAGGACGCGACCGTTGTAGATCTTGCGCAAGTCTTGTTCCACGTAACTACGCGTGAGAGCTGCGCCACCAAGAAGTACTGGAATGTCGCTGAGGCCCTGCTCGTTTAGTTCGAGGAGATTGTCGCGCATGATGATGGTGCTCTTTACAAGGAGACCACTCATTCCAAGAGCGTCTGCTCCAACTTCTTTGACTTTCTCAATCATTTCGTTGATACCAATTTTGATACCAATGTTGTGCACTTCGTAACCATTGTTGGTGCAAATGATGTCGACCAGGTTCTTGCCGATGTCGTGTACGTCGCCCTTCACGGTGGCCAGTACAAGTTTTCCTTTAGATGTACTTTCGCCGGTCTTTTCCATGAACTGTTCAAGGTGGGCAACTGCGGTCTTCATTGTTTCGGCGCTTTGCAATACGAAAGGCAATTGCATACGGCCAGAACCAAAGAGTTCTCCCACTTCACGCATACCATCGAGCAATACTTCGTTGATGATGTCTAGAGGTGCAATTCCTTGGCTACGTGCAGCGTTGAGGTCGTCGATGAGTCCTTCGCGGTCGCCATCAATAATGCGTTGACGCAGAATCTGTTCGATTGTCCAGTCGGTGCGATCCTCTTTGACTGCATCGATAGTCGAGACGTCAGCGAAAATCTCAAGAAGTTTTGTCAGCGGGTCGTAGCCCTGTGAACGGCGGTCAAAAATGAGGTCTTGGCAGA
>Ga0222712_10003278_pt1 | contig 17747 bp, 15 predicted proteins | sample C33_657DmetaG_FD_165043 | JGI IMG/M metagenome (GOLD analysis project Ga0222712, IMG submission 165043) | Estuarine water microbial communities from San Francisco Bay, California, United States - C33_657D | ecosystem: Environmental > Aquatic > Marine > Unclassified | place: USA: California...
CTGTGCTCATTGGCTAATCATCTCATTACATTGGTGAGAGAAATTCCACCGCATCTGCTACTGAAGTCACGATTTCAGCAGCTCGCTCACCGATTAAGCGATGACAACCTTCGCTTACTGGTGAAGTTATTGGTCCTGGAATCGCCATAACTGGGCGCATTAATTCCGCCGCATCGCGAGCAGTTCTAAGTGAGCCACTACGAAAAGCGGCTTCAACAACTAGCGTCGCATTTGATAGGGCCGCGATTAATCGATTGCGTGTTAAGAATCGCGCCGGCATTGCTTGAGTTCCTGGCGGCACTTCACTGACCATGCAACCAAGTTCTGCTATCTCGGCAAATAACCGGGCATGTCCAGCGGGATAGTTAATGTCTATCCCGGTTGCAATGACTGCAACGGTGGTGCCTTCGGCAACTAGTGCGCCTTTATGTGCTGCTGCATCAATGCCGTATGCACCACCACTAATAATTGACCAACTTCGATCCACAAAGCCAGCTGCAAAATCTTGTGCAATACGGACTCCGTATTGGGTTGGATTTCTGGAGCCTACGATGGCTAGTGAATTCCCAGTTAGAAACTTGGGGTCGCCTTTAATAACTAGTGCAATGGGCGGTGAAGTTAAATCATTTACCTGTTTTGGCCAATCAGGATGATCCGGTGTTAATAATTCAGCTCCAGTTGCGGCGATACTTTCAAGTAGTTGGTCTGAGTTAGAGCTGGATATCTTTTCAATACTACGTGCGTATTTAATTGGGTCATATCCCCCATTAAGCGCACGATCTAAAACATAAATAGCGCCATTACTAAATACTTCACGCGACCAGAATGAAGATCCGCCTTCGATGGCCGCAAATAACCTTGCTCGGGCAGTTAGCTCTTGGGTTACAGTGTTCATAAACCCAGAGGTTAAAGAGCAAGCCTGACTAATTTATTTTGTTTGCACTACCTTGTGGCCAGATAACAGCTGTGGTTACTTAAGTAGGGCTGCCACATTTGCAAAAGAACGTCGATGTTCTATGCACGGGCCATTTGCACTTAATAACTGACTATGGCTGGCAGTGATATAGCCCTTATGCCCAGCAAAACCATATGCGGGATATTTCTCATCGAGTTGACGCATGATGCGATCTCGATAAACCTTTGCCAGAATTGAAGCGGCGCTAATTGTGTGAACGACTTGATCGCCTTTCCAAACCGCTAAGTTTGGTAGTGCTAATCCAACAATTGCATATCCATCAGTTAAAACATAAGCAGGCACAACTTTTAGCGCTTGAACTGCTCTGCGCATGCCATCGAGGTTCGCCGCATGCACGCCACGTGAATCAACTTCAGCAGCTGGAATTTCAATGATGCTGTATGAAAGTGCGTGGTCAATGACTAGATCAAAGAGTGCTTCACGTTTATTTTCTTTGATCTCTTTGGAATCACGCACTGGTGCTAAATCAGGATGAAATGGATCTTTCAATACAACTGCCGCCACTACTAACGGTCCAGCGCATGCCCCACGGCCAGCTTCATCAACGCCGGCAATCGGTGAGATACCAGCATCAATTAGTAGCTGTTCGATCACCTTCATAAATATTACTTAGTTTTAGTTTTAACTACTGGTTGATTTAACGCATCAACGTTTGGTACCAGTGAAATATTCTTAATTGGCCAGATAACTGCAAGCACGCGACCAGTAACTCGATTAAGCGGCACAAAGCCCTTATTTATATCCTCTTGGTGATATCGGGAATCAGCACTCGCACCACGATGATCGCCCATTACCCAAAGCTTGCCTTTAGGAACAGTGACATCAAAGTTCATGTCACTTGGCACATTGCCATCGAATATGTATGGCTCAACCATCTCTTGGCCGTTAACCGTAATTTTTCCAGTTGTGGTGCAACAAATTACGTGATCACCTGCAACGCCCACAACACGCTTAACTAAGTACTGTTTAGCTGGGTTTGGCAAAACACCAACAGCAACAAGCGCGGCCTTGGCTTTAGCGATTACAAAAGGCGCAGTTTCAACATCTGCTGCTGGTAACCAATTATCTGGATCGCGGAAAACAACTACATCGCCGCGCTTTATGTTATTTGAGATAAATGGCAGACGATTAACTGCTACGCGATCATCAATCTGAAGTGTGTTCTCCATCGAACCTGATGGAATAAAGAAAAACTGAACCAGGAAAGTTTTAATGAAAAGTGAGACGACGAGTGCAACAACAATTAGAACTGGAAATTCTTGTAAGAAAGACCGCTTGCGTCTCATCTGCGCAAACCGCGTTTAACTTTAAAAGTTATTCGGCTGGCTTGTCTTCGGTTGCAACAACTTCAGCTTCAACTACAGCTTCTGGAGTCGCAACTTCAGCTACAGCTTCGGTTTCAACCACAACTTCTGGAGCCGCAACTTCAGCTGGAACCTCGGACACAGCAATCTCTGCTACTGGTTCGGACGCTGGAGTTGAAAGAATTCCGTCGCCGTAACCTTCAACGCCATCGCGCTTTTCGCGAATCTTGGCAGCCTTACCGCGTAGATCGCGCAAGTAATAAAGCTTGGAGCGACGTACATCGCCCTTCTTTACTAGTTCGATCTTTTCAATAACTGGCGTGTGTACTGGGAAAGTACGCTCAACACCAACGCCGTAAGAAACCTTGCGGATGGTGAAAGTTTCGCGAACGCCATCGCCTTGGCGACGGATTACGATTCCCTGGAAAACCTGAAGACGGCTCTTGTTACCTTCGATAACGCGAACTGAAATCTTGAGCTCATCGCCGGCACGGAATTGCGGGATGTCTTTGCGCAGGGATGCTGCATCAACGGCGTCAAGAATGTTCATTTTCGTCCTCTTTATCTAGATCTAGTCGCGGCTTAAATAACCACGGCAGACTGCGTATCTTGCCATAGGTGACCGCTTAAGCGTAAATCGAGCGTGAGCTCGCTATTGGGCCAGACGGAAGGAAAGCGTGGCGTGCAGCGCTGGGGCTGCGGCAATCGTGGTGCCCGCAACGGTTGTGACCTTGGCGCCAGCCTCAGTTGCGATCAATCCACCAGCTGCTAGATCCCACTCCTGCAGGCCTTTTTCAAAATAGCCATCAAGGGCGCCCATCGCCACATGACAGAGGTCAACCGCGGCTGCCCCATTTCGACGAATATCGCGAATTCGGGTGAGCAACTCTGAAAGCTGGGCTAATTGGGCTGGCCGAGCATCAACATCGTAGGCAAATCCCGTTCCCACTAGTGCGCGATTAAGTTCGACACCTTCGTTGCAAGCAATCGCTTGATCATTTAGGAAAGCACCGCCGCCACGACTGGCCGACCAAGTCGAATTAATCGTTGGCGCAATAACTACGCCCACAACAACGCCGGCAGAATCTTTTGCCGCGATGCTCACATTCCAACCAGGCAGGCCATATAAATAATTAACGGTGCCATCGAGTGGATCAATTACCCAAGTAATTCCTGATTTTGAGGTTCGTTCAGAACCTTCTTCACCGATGATGCCATCGCCTGGGCGGATTTTTAGAATTTCGGAAACGATGTGGTTTTCGCTCTGGGAATCCATCTGTGTGACCACATCGATTGCAGTGGACTTGGATGTAACCTCAAAAGCTGCTGGTCGGTTTTGTAGCAATTCGCCCGCTTCGCGCCCTACTCGTTTCGCTAACTCCAGAAGTTCTGCGATCAACTTTGCATCGGTCATTACTCAATTCTACTCCTTCGAAATCCCGCTAATGTCACGGCTCATCGGTTAGGCTCTGAAAACTATGAGCGAACTGCGCGTGAACGGCAAGTCTGAAGATGGCCTATATCTGTCTCTACTAGATAGCGATGGCAAAGAATTCAGCGTTCGAATTAGCGACACCTTACGCTCGACTGTTAATCAACCGCGTTTAATGTCTGTGCAAGACGAAGAAGCTGCGCCGATTTCTGTTAAAGAAATTCAACGTCGTTTGCGTACTGGTGAATCACCAGAATCAATTGCCCAAGATGGCAATATCACCGTTGAAAAAGTAGATCGCTTTAGCGGGCCAATTTTGCAAGAACGTCAATTTATTATTGACCAAGTTGCCACAGTTATTGTGCGCAAAGAACCAGGACGCGAACCAGTTAATTTCGGCGATGCAATTGTTCTGCGCCTTGCCCCACGCGGTGTTGATATCACGCAGATTAATTACAGCTGCTGGCGAATTGAAACTGGTGTCTGGACAATTAAAGTTTCTTATCCAACTTCTGATGGTCAGGGCGTTGGCCAATGGGAATACGATCCAACTCGTCGTTCGCTAAACGCACTCGATGACAATGCTCGTTGGTTACTTGGTGAAGAAACGCCAGCGCCGCGCGCACCACTGGAACCAGGTTTGATTTATACCGAACAAGTTGACCGTAACCCTCGCGCAACTGAACCTGTGCGCGAGACTCCACGTTTAGTTTCAATTCGCACCGATTCCGATACAGAGTCCGCAAAAGATGGTGTGCAAGGTCGCGCAAAGGTGCCAAGTTGGGATGAAATTATGTTTGGCCAGAAGAAAGACGAAGATTAATTAATCGTCTTTTGTAATAATGGCACGTAATTCTCAAGTTCAGTAAGTGCACCATGATGACCAACCATTGAGCTCTCTAAACTTTCTCGCTCTTCCTCGATTAAAATTACGCCGCCTTTAGCAATCGCAATAATTTCGCCCATGCGATCGAAGGTATCAGCACTGGGGTTTGGGCCGAATAATCCAGCAGTTAGTGCGTCCTCACGGGTATAGATATCGGCGCGATCGCCTAAGAATTCTTCCCACCGAGATTTAACTTCATTTCGCGCGGCTTCTGAATCAAGAGCGGCATCTAGATATAAATGGCGGGCACGAGGCTCCCCCGCAATCGTGGCAATGCCAGTTAGTAATTGATTATCGCGACCCATCACAATTTTCTCTTCGACATTAACCATGCCGTGGTCAGCAGTTAGCCAAATACGAGTGCCTTTCGGAAGCTCGATAATCAATTGCTTCGCCATGTGATCCAGCATCGTTAACGCGGCTAACCATTTATCAGAACCAACGCCGTCGTTGTGGCCCGCGGAATCAAGATCATTCATGTAGAGGTAAACCAGTGCTGGCGATTTAGCCAACGCTAATTTTGTTTGGGCAACTAATTCATCAACTACATTTGCGCCACGATAAGTTGCCCCGCGAAAAACAGCTTGAGTGAATCCAGTATTTTCATAACGCTTAGCTGCAACGTGTGAAACATTTACACCCGCAGCCGTTGCTCGCTCAAACAAAGTCGGTACTGGTTGCCAATATGTTGGATCAACCCGGTCATCCCATTTCAGCGCATTTAGAATTCGACCATTGCTACGTGGTACTCGCACTGTGTAACCAAGCATTCCGTGAGCACCTGGCAAAGTTCCGGTAGTAAGTGTGGCAAGTGAGGTAGCCGTTGTTGACGGAAACGCAGTTTGCACTCGCCCGCTTCGAGTAAAAGTTGAAAGTGTCGGAATGTATTCGGCGTACTTATCGATTACCTCATCGCCTAAACCATCAATTAAGAAAAGTACTTCGCGGCCACTTGGTGATTGACCAGCTGCAATTTCATCACGCGCATCTAATACCCCAAGCCCGGCAACAATGGCCGGCAAGATTTGGTGAAGATGCATGCGTTAAGGTTAGGGCATGAAATCCGCACTTGTCTTTTCGCCCGAGGTTGCAGCTGCGCTAGCGAGTAATTCGCCGATAGTTGCCCTCGAATCAACGATTATCAGCCACGGATTACCGCGCCCATCAAATTTGAATGTGGCCCGCGAAGTTGAAGCAATCGTGCGCGAACATGGTGCAACACCCGCCACAATTGCAATTCTTGATGGCATAGTTCATATCGGATTAACTGACGATCAACTAGTTGCTATCGCTAACCGCGATGACATCAGCAAAGCATCTAGTCGTGATTTAGCTGTTTTAGTTGCGAGCAAGAAGTCAGCTGCAACCACTGTTGCGGCCACTGCTCACTTAGCGGCGCAAGCTGGCATTAAAGTTTTTGCAACTGGCGGCTTAGGTGGCGTCCACCGTGGCGCTGACGAATCATTCGATGAATCTGCTGACTTAACTGCGCTCTCCAAGCTAGACATGACTGTGGTTTGCGCTGGCGTTAAATCAATTCTCGATGTTGGTGCAACGCTAGAACGGTTAGAGACGCTAGCTATTGGCTTAGTCGGATATAAAACAACGGCGTTTCCTGGTTTCTATTTAACTGATTCCGGTTTCACGATCGAACACCGTGTTGATTCAGCTGTTGATATTGCAGCCGTTATCAAAGCTCGTGAATCAGTTGGTACTAATGGTGCTGCCTTGCTAGTTGCCAACCCAGTTGTGAAAGAGATGAACCGCGCTAAGCATGATCAAATTTTAGCTACTGGTTTAGCAAAGGCAGAGGCTGCTCATATAACAGGTAAAGATGTAACACCGTTCTTGCTAGAGCATTTCCATACGACTTCACAAGGTGAATCACTTTCAGTAAATATCGAAATCATTAAATCAAATAGCGCACTTGCCGCTGATATTGCAGTTGCTAGTAAGTCCTAGAGTAAGTAACTGAAGATGTCGAAAATACTCTGCATTGGTGAAGTCAATCTCGATGTAGTTGCCATTATTTCTAGCGATATCAATTACGGCAGTGATACCGCGGCCAAAGTATCTACTCATGGTGGTGGCGCAGGCGGAAACGTTGCTGCTTGGCTACGTATTGCCGGCGCACAAAGTCATATGTTGGCGCGCATTGGCAAAGATGCTGCAGGCGTTGCCGTCCGCAGCGAATTCGATCGCTTAGGCGTTACTTACTCTGAAATTGATGTTCATGGCGCACCTACCGGAATCGTGGTTGTCATCGTCGATAAAGATGGCGAACGCAGCATGTTTCCGGATAATGGCGCAAATAGTGGTTTAACTTTGGCTGATCTACCTGAACTCAATTCTTTCAATGCGGCCTACATTTCTGGCTACGCGCTACTTGATCCGAAATCACGCCCTGGAATTCTGCAGATGATCGGGAAAATAAAAGCTGCTGGCTTAAAGATCTATTTAGACCCTGCAACAGTCGGCGGCATGGCCGGAGTGCCAATCGCCGAAATTCGGGCCTGGATTAACCAAGTGCATTGCTTATTGCTCAATGAAGATGAAGCAAAATATTTATCGTCAACTACTGAACTTGAGTTAGCAATCGCAGATTTATTGCAGATCTGTCCCACCATCGTGATCAAACGAGGATCACATGGCGTTATTGCAGCAAATCGTGGCTCTGCTTCAATTTCATTGCCCGCAGTTTCTGCTCAAGTAATTGATACAACTGGTGCTGGCGATAGTTTTGCGGCTGGATTTATCGCTGCCGACCAAGCCGGACTTGATTTCACGCAATCACTAGGTGCTGCTCTGACCATTGCCGCAAAGTGTGTTGCAATCGTGGGGGCGCGCCCAGCCCTAGATGCGCAGGTTTAGCCCAACTTATTGGCAGAATCACCGCCATGGCTACGGCAAAGACACCCTCTAAGAGCGCCGCAAAATCGAAAAAACCAGTTGGTCCTAAAGCTGGCGAGTACCCCGGCAAGATTGTTGACGTTGATGTTTCATCTGAAATGTCAGAATCATTTCTCGAATACGCATATTCGGTAATTTATTCCCGCGCACTTCCTGATGCCCGCGATGGTTTAAAGCCAGTGCACCGTCGCATCCTGCATCAGATGTCTGAGATGGGTCTGCGTCCAGAACGTGGTCACGTAAAGAGTGCTCGTGTAGTCGGTGAAGTAATGGGTAAGTTGCACCCACACGGTGACAGTGCAATTTATGACGCCCTAGTTCGTATGGCACAAAGTTTCTCAATGCGTTTGCCACTTATTGATGGCCACGGAAACTTTGGTTCACTCGATTCTGGCCCAGCTGCAATGCGTTACACCGAATCACGTTTAGGTAGTGCGGCAATGGCGATGGTTGCCGAGACCGATGAAGACACCGTTGATTTTGGCCCAAATTACGATGGCCAACTTCAAGAGCCACTAGTTCTGCCTGCGGCATATCCAAACCTGCTAGTTAATGGTGGCTCTGGTATCGCAGTAGGTATGGCTACCAATATGGCGCCACATAACTTAGGTGAAGTAATTGCAGCAACTAAATATTTAATTGAAAACCCAAAGGCAACGCTTAAGCAGTTAATGAAGTTTGTGCCAGGTCCAGATTTTCCTACTGGTGGCGAGATTGTGGGCATCGAAGGAATTCAAGATGCTTATGAAACTGGCAAAGGTTCAGTAAAGGTGCGCGCCAGCGTTGAAATTAGCAAAGTAACCACCCGCAAGATGGGTATCACCATTAAAGAACTGCCATTTAATATTGGTCCAGAAAAAGTTGTTGAGCGCATTGCCGACCTAGCTAAAGCCAAGAAGATTCAAGGTATTTCCGACATCATCGATTTAACTGATGGTCAGACTGGTACTAACGTGGTTATTGAAATCAAAAATGGTTTCGAACCAGAAAAAGTACTTGAACAACTATTTAAGTTAACGCCAATGGAAGATGCTTTCGCGATCAACGCGGTGGCACTTGTAAATGGTCGCCCACAAACTCTGGGACTCAAGAAGTTGCTGGAAGTATTTATCGAGCACCGCATCGAAGTTGTGCGTCGTCGCTCAGAATTCCGTAAAGCCAAGGCAACCTCACGTTTAACTCTGGTCGATGGCTTACTTAAGGCAATTATCGATATCGATAAGGTAATTAAGATCATTCGCGGCAGCGATGATGCAGCTGCTGCTAAAGAGAAGTTGATCAAAGACTTTAAATTAAATGACGAACAGGTCACATATATTCTCGATATGCCGCTTCGTCGTCTAACCAAGATGAGCAAAATTGAATTAGAAACTGAAGGCAAGGAACTCAAGAAGACTATTGCTGAATTAACAGCGTTATTAAAGTCTGAAGAGACCATCAAAGCTCAGGTTTCACTCGAGTTAACCGAGGTCGGCAAAGCATTTGCTACCCCTCGTAAATCTCGTATTTCAGCTGCCTAATCTTCAGTTAGACTGCGACGTGATTTCAACTCAAGCCCTTGAACTACGCGCGGGCGCACGCCTGCTTGTTAAGGGCGTAACCGTGCGAATTAACAATGGCGATCGCATCGGTTTCGTTGGTCGTAATGGTGCCGGCAAATCAACTCTGGCAAAAGTATTAGCTGGTGAAAATATGCCTGCAGGAGGTGCGGTAAATCGCACCGGCAAAATTGGTTATCTGCCCCAAGACCCCCGCGTTGGCGAAGAAACTGGCAGCGTTATCGAGCGCATCTTGTCGGCTCGTAATCTTGATCAAATTTCACACCGCATGCGCGTTGTTGAAGAAGAGATGGCAACTTCTGAAGGCGAAGCACTAGAAAAAGCAATGGATCGCTACACCCGCGTTGAACATGAATTCAGTGCAGCCGGTGGCTACGCCGCAACGGCAGAAGCTGAAGCAATCGCCACATCGCTCGGCGTTACCCAAGCAGTTTTCGATCACGAACTTGCCACGTTATCTGGTGGTCAACGTCGTCGTATTGAACTTGCTCGCATTCTTTTCAGTGGCGCCGAAACACTTCTGCTCGATGAGCCAACGAACCACTTAGATGCAGATTCGATCAACTGGTTGCGTGATTATCTTTCCAAGTACTCAGGCGGCCTAGTAATCATCTCGCACGATGTTAACTTGATTGAAACTGTGGTTAATAAAGTTTTCTACCTAGATGCTAACCGCAACGTAATCGATGTTTATAACTTAGGCTGGAAAGCTTATTTGCTTCAGCGCGAACAAGATGAGCATCGCCGTAAGAAAGAACGCGCTAATGCTGAAAAGCGTGCTGAGATTCTGCAGAAGCAAGGCGAGAAGATGCGCGCTAAAGCATCTAAAGCAACTGCTGCCCAAGGCATGTTACGTCGCGCCGAGAAGCTTCGTTCTGGCCTGGAAGATGTGCGCGTTGCCGACAAGGTTGCAAAGCTACGTTTCCCAACACCTGCCCCATGTGGCAAGACTCCCCTCTCGGGTGAAGAACTTTCTAAATCCTATGGATCACTTGAAATCTTTACCGATGTTAGTTGTGTAATCGATAAGGGTTCTCGTGTAGTAATCCTTGGCCTTAACGGTGCCGGCAAAACAACACTTCTTCGCATCTTGGCTGGCGAACTTGAATCAGATACTGGAACAGTAGAAGCTGGTCATGGCTTAAAGATTGGCTACTACGCGCAAGAGCACGAATCCCTTGATTTTGAACGCACGATCTTAGAGAACATGATGGCTGCAACGCCTGATATTCGCGAACCTGAAGCACGCAATGTGCTCGGTTCATTCTTATTCGTCGGCGATGATGTTCATAAGCCAGTTAAAGTTTTATCTGGTGGCGAGCGAACTCGTTTAGCTCTCGCAGTCCTTGTTGTATCGGCAGCAAATGTTCTACTTCTTGATGAGCCAACGAACAACCTTGACCCAGCATCTCGCGCCGAAATTTTGGCTGCCCTCGGTGAATATCAAGGAGCAGTAATCATGGTTTCCCACGATGAAGGCGCAGTACAAGCACTTAAACCTGAGCGCGTTATCTTGCTACCTGATGGCGATGAAGATCTTTGGAAAGATGACTATTTCGATTTGGTTGCAATCGACTAATTAAGCGTCGATGCTGTCGCGATCTATCTCGGCATTAGCAATGAAATCTTTACGCGGTGCAACATCGCTACCCATTAGCAGTTCAAACATTGCCTCAGCTGCTGCGCCATCGGTCACAGTGATACGACGCAAGGTGCGGGCATCTGGATCCATGGTGGTTTCACGCAGCTGATCTGCGTCCATTTCGCCAAGACCTTTATAGCGCTGGATAGGTTCTTTCCACTTCTTGCCAGCCTTAATAAGTTCAGCAGTTACTTTCTTCATTTCATCATCTGAATAGGTATAGATGTATTCACCCTTTTTACCGCCGCCACCCATTGTTTCAATGCGGTGCAATGGTGGGATTGCCGCAAATACCCGACCGGCATCAATTAGCGGGCGCATATAGCGATAGAGCAGAGTTAGAAGTAAGCAACGAATGTGTGCGCCGTCAACGTCAGCATCTGACATCAAAATAATGCGGCCATAGCGAGCATCATCTAATTCAAATGAGCGACCAGAGCCGGCGCCAATAACCTGAATGATTGAGCCGCACTCTTTGTCATCGAGCATCTGGGAAAGTGATGCTTTTTGAACGTTGAGAATCTTTCCGCGAATCGGCAAGATGGCTTGGAACTCAGAATTTCGCGCAGCCTTGGTGGTTCCAAGTGCGGAGTCACCTTCTACGATAAATAGTTCGGTGCGATTTACATCTTCCGAACGACAATCAGAAAGCTTGGTTGGAAGTGAAGATGATTCAAGTGCGTTCTTACGTCGCTGCAGATCTTTATGCGCGCGAGCTGAAATACGAGTACGAGATGCACCAGCAACTTTTTCCAGGATTAAACGGCCATTGGCCTTATCGATGCGCTTGGTTGTTGCAAAGAATTTCTTTAACTCTTCGGCCACAACTTCACCGACTATTCGGGCAGCAGCTGCTGTGCCCAGAACTTCCTTAGTCTGTCCTTCAAACTGTGGTTCTGACATACGAACTGTCACAACCGATGTCAGACCTTCGAGGATGTCATCTTTAATAACATCGGCTTCGTTCTTCTTAAGCGTTCCAGTGCTGCGCAGGGTCTCGTTAAAGGCCTTGGTGAGCGCCTTCTCGAAGCCAGTCATGTGCGTTCCGCCCTTTGGCGTGGCAATAATGTTTACGAAAGAGCGGTTGGTGTTGGCAAACTCGTTGCCCCACTTAAGGGCGATATCAACCAACATATCGCGCTCAACTTCAGTTGAAACCATATGGCCTTGATCATCTAGTACTGGCACAGTCTCTTGATAATGACCCGAACCAGTTAAGCGAATTACTTCGCCGATACCTTGATCTGGTTGCATGAATTCGCAGTATTCGGAAATGCCACCTTTGTGATAAAAAGTCTCAGTTGTCTTTGTCTTCGTGCGATTGTCATTAACAATTAATGTTAGGCCTGGCACCAAATAAGAAGTTTGGCGCGCACGAGCATAAATTTCTTCGATATCTAGTTCGGCATCCTTTAGGAAAATCTGGCGATCACTCCACCACTTAATGCGAGTGCCAGTTACCTTTGCCGACACTTTGCCGATTGTGCGCAAACCTGATGCCGGTGTGAATGTTGCTTTTGGGCCATCGCCTTCGAAGATGCCGGCAACGCCGCGCTTAAACGACATCCAGTAAATCTTGCCATTGCGATCTACTTCAGCATCCAGGCGTTCTGCAAGTGCGTTAACAACTGAGGCACCAACACCGTGGAGACCACCGGAAGCTGCATATGAGCCGCCACCGAATTTTCCACCAGCATGTAATTTAGTAAGTACAACTTCAACGCCAGTTAGGCCAGTCTTTGGTTCTTTATCAACTGGAATACCGCGACCATCATCGTGAACTTCAACTGAACCATCTGATTCAAGGTTGATATCAATTTTCTTGCAATACCCAGCTAGGGACTCATCAACTGCGTTATCGATAATTTCCCAGAGACAGTGCATTAAGCCACGTGAATCAGTTGAACCGATGTACATACCTGGGCGCTTACGAACGGCGTCGAGGCCCTCTAGTACGGCTAGATCTTTGGCGGTATAGGAATCTTGCACGCCTTCTTCATTAGTAGCCACGGGGGTGAAGATTATCTGCGACCTGGGATTTCACCCGTTAAGCGCGCCGAAGGGGTCTCAAATAGTGAATTTATCGCTCAATTTTCAGTAAATTAACAGGTAATTAACCAATAAATATTTATTTTAACAAGCGGGGAATAACCAAGGTGTGGTTTGCTGTTCCCCTAGACGAAGAAGTAACCGAATGGAGAGAACATGACCGATCAGCTAATCCTCGAAACAACCCCTCTTAATGCGGTTGATCGTTGCGATCGCTGTGGTGCCCAGGCTTACGTGCGCGCGGTTTTGTTATCTGGTGGCGAACTACTTTTCTGTGGTCACCACGGCAAGGAATATGCTGAAAAGCTAAAGCAAGTTTCAGCAAAGATTCAAGATGAGACCGACAAATTAGTCGACGTCTCTTCTAACTAAATAGCTTTTAGTTCTACTCGCCCTAAACCTTTTATATCAAGAGCGTAGTTATTTCCTGCCGCTAAATGAATCGCTTTAGTAGCAGATCCACTAAATACAATTGAACCTGCTGGCAACTTAACGCCGTTTTCAACTAAAACTTTGGACAGTAAAACAAGTGCGAGCCAAGGATTTCCGCGGATAGCAGTTAGTGGTGCAGTTTCTATCTCAATCTCATTTGCAAAAACTTGCGCAGTTAAATTCTCTAAGTTCGCTTCATGTGCTGCAACCCAATGGCTATAAACGTAAGCGGCAGAACCGGCATTATCGGCGATTGCATCGTTTGCATAAATCTGAGCCTGGCCATAGCGATAATCAAAGATTTCAAAACCTGCTGCAACATGGCTGACGTAATCTAAAACTTCGGAAGGATGAATTTCTGTAGAAATCTCTTTGCTGATCTTAAATACCACTTCAGCTTCAGCGCGAGGGTATATGTAATTAGCGGTCTTGATTGAATCAGTTAAGGCCATGGCATCTGTTAAATAACCAAAGATCATTACTGAAGTTGGTTCAGCGCTGTTAGCAGAATCGAGTGCTCCCCCAACCTTCACGCCTACTAGCGTTTCACCGGCTTCTATGCGGTAGGCCAGCTCGTTCTCGCGGATATCGTGGGCTTTCTTAGCCATTGGTGAAAATGACATGCAGGGCTTTACTAATTCGCGAGCATTACGTAATTGTTCGGCAAATAGTTTTATATATTCCTTATGCGATCCATCGCAGCGAGGTTTATCTTTAGATAAACCACAGGCGCATAACTTTGGCGCATCGACACTTTCAATCAATTTACCTTCGGCATCGACAAAGTCGACTTCACCTGTCAGCCGGATCGAACCACTAGCTGGATTAATAAAAGCTTGTGGGTTTGTCATGTTCTGAGAGTACTCACTTCTTGGTATAGCCAGATGGGCAAGTTGGCTTGACTGCTGTGATCACTTTGCTGGTCTTTCCCTTGATGCAGGTAATCGAAGTTTTAGTTGCAGTCTTCGGAGCTGCAGCAGTCGTATAAGAATAAGAATCTGAATACTTTAATTGTCCGTATGCATCGTTCATTATTAAGGTGACTTCGATCTTTGTGGCTGGCTTTAGGCTAGAAATAGCGATTAACCCATCAGTTATAACTGCCGAGCCAGATGAAACCTTGGCTTGATATTTAATTCCAGCTCGCGGGGCAAACCTCAATGTAACTGAATCAGACGAAGTTTTGACTAGATAAAGAGTTGGTATCGCTGGTAACTCAGGTATGGCGCTTTTGATAATCAAATCATCAGAAGTAGTGCTTTGACCAAATTCATCGGTCACTTTCAACGAAGCAGTAATTTTTGTATTTGGAGTTAAGCCAGAAACGGTAACTGAACCACGAATATCACTTACATCACCCTCGGAAACAGTAAGTTCATAATCTAAATTAGCCAATTTCTCATATTTGAATTCAACTCTAGTAGTGCTTAACTTTCCAACGAGCAATTCTGGTTTGGAAGGTTTGGCTGGCAATTCTGCTGAAAAATAGAGTGGCTCTGTAGAAGTACTTTGGCCATAAGAATCAGTGATGGTTGCTACAAGATTTGTCTTTATGCCTGGCTTTAGCCCAGTGACTTGAACTTTGTAACCACTCTCCTTATTTCCTAAAATCTGAGCTTCGCCCGACTCTGACTTGACTGTGTATTTGAAGCCTTCGCGAATCCCTATTGAGAATGTGGCTGAATTCGTGGTTACAGAATCAAGAGTTAATTTTGGCGATGCCGGTGGAATTGGTTTAGAAGTTCTAGAGTCAATGGAACTTTCGGCTTTTGCTCCAGCAGAATCTGTACATATCAGCTTTAACGAAACGGGAGAGTCCGGTTTCAAATTATTTACCTTGAGCGTCCAGTATTTATCTTTCAAGGTTTTTTCATCAACTAAATCTCCAGCACTTGCGGAGCCCACACAGCTTTGTTCGCTTGAATATAGATAGCGATATTCGATCGTTGAAGGCCCAACTTCGACTTCTTCTACCTTGGGTGCTTGAAGTGGAGCCGCAGCCGTAACTTCAATTGGAATATTTTTTGGATCAACATAATCTTGCCAGGGCTTTACGAAGATACTTGCGGATCCTAAATTCTTGTTAAGCGAACCTAGGTAGTAATTTGTTTGCCAACCATTTGGTGAACTTTGACAATAAATATTATTTTTTGGGTTCTCTGAAGTGTAATCCTTTAGCGAATTAATCTCGCAAACAGTTGTGGATATAATCAATTGGCCTAGAACATAAGTCCCAGGCTTTGCACTTCTCGGGACGTAAACATCAACTTCAAAAGTTCCCCGCTTAGAAGCTGGGTATAACGAGTTGCTATCGACCGGTTTAATCTGCCTAATACCCTGAACCCCAGGTTGGTTGGTGTAAAGGATTTCACCTTTTCCGCTAGCAGAGAAAATACTAGCGACTTGAATATTTGCGATGTAACGAGTAAATCCTTCAAGTGAAACAATTAGCGTCGCATTAGTGCCAGCTTTTACAGTATTATTCTTCCAAGAGAGCCCTGTCCAGATTGGCGTCTGAGCTAACCCTTGCCCAGCATCTAATAAGGTAAAGTTCAAACCACTCTGTGGAAACTTGCTTAGCAACAGAGATTTGACGCCATTATTTAATACTTCGTTCTCTTCATAGTAAACATAGCCACCCCAATTCGCAGTGTTATTACCTTCTGTAGGTTGGTCACCATTTCGATAATTCAATAAGACTTTGTTGACCTTGTAAGTTCCGGGACTACTATCTTCAGCCGTCCATACTGGCATAGAAAACTCATACTTACCGTTGGAATTTGAAATTCCTTGGCAGGCATTTGAATATCCGATATTTACGGCATCGCAATAAATGCTCAAAGTCCCATCAGGAGTTGTGAGCCAAACATTTGTATTAACGAGCGAGCCCGTACCTGAGGTCTTTAACTCTAGTTTGGCACTTGCCCCAGGATTGATCTGTGACTTGGAAAAGCCAATTGACTCAATAAACTGCGGAGTTTTTTGCTTTCCTGAACCTGAATCTCGAATTGTGAAATCGAATTGACTCATATTCTGCGCAAAGGTGTTTGTACCTTTACCGGCATACTCTTTTCCGTTTACAGGATCATAATAAAATACTTCAGTTACATTTGTTATGTAACCAAAATTAAGCCGGTATTTACCTGCTAAGTCGTATTCATTTGTTTTTAACGACAGGAGGGTTTCAACACTCTTTTTCTCTTTAACATCATAAGCGTTATCAACCAGGGTATAGATCTGCCGTACTTGGCCGGACGGGTCGATTAGGTTCAGGGTTAATCCTTTTGTCCAACCCGGAATCAGATTCACCTGAATTTTCCAAGTGACCGTATCCCCCGGATCAATCATGGTCGATGACACACTTTTGATCTCAAAAGATGGCAGGTCGGCAGCATTAGCTACTTGAGGTAGAACAGAGGTAATCAATAACGCAGTTAAAAGAGAAACAAATCCTTTAACTCGCATTTGATTATTAGACCTTTTAGATCGATTTAATCTAGGTAGTCGCGCAGAACTTGGCTACGTGATGGGTGGCGCAACTTAGACATCGTCTTTGATTCGATCTGACGAATACGTTCACGAGTTACCCCGTAAACCTTTCCGATCTCATCAAGAGTCTTTGGCTGGCCATCTGTTAGACCGAAGCGCATTGCAACAACACCTGCTTCACGCTCTGACAAAGTGTCTAGAACTGAGTGCAGTTGTTCTTGTAGCAACGTGAATGAAACCGCATCGGCTGGTACTACTGCTTCAGAGTCTTCAATCAAATCACCGAATTCAGAATCGCCTTCTTCGCCAAGAGGCGTGTGAAGTGAAATAGGTTCACGACCATACTTCTGAACTTCGACTACCTTTTCAGGAGTCATGTCTAGTTCTTTAGCTAACTCTTCAGGGGTAGGTTCGCGGCCCAGGTCTTGCAACATCTGGCGCTGAACACGAGCCAACTTATTAATAACTTCAACCATGTGAACTGGAATACGGATTGTGCGAGCTTGGTCAGCCATCGCACGAGTAATCGCCTGACGGATCCACCAAGTTGCATAGGTTGAGAACTTGTAACCCTTTGTGTAGTCGAACTTCTCAACTGCACGAATCAAACCTAAGTTACCTTCTTGAATTAGATCAAGAAATAACATGCCGCGGCCGGTGTAACGCTTTGCCAGAGACACAACCAGACGCAAGTTAGCTTCAAGTAAGTGGTTCTTTGCGCGTTTGCCATCTTCAACAATCCACTCGAGCTCACGCTTTAGCTTCTTATCTAACTTCTTCTCGTGCAGCAGCATTTCGCCGGCAAATAAGCCAGCTTCGATACGTGTTGCTAGCTCTACTTCAAGTTCAGCATTAAGAAGTGCCACGCGGCCAATCTGCTTTAGGTAATCCTTAACTGGGTCAGCAGTTGCACCAGCAGTCATAACTGTCTGGGCAGGTGCGTCATCTTCTTCAGAGGCTTTAAGTGTGAAGGCATTTTCTTCGTTGCCAGTTGTTGAATCATCAGTTAAATCAACAACGCGAGGCTGATTGGTCTTGTCTTCAGCTTCGGTATCAATGATTTCAGTT
>Ga0222712_10003279_pt1 | contig 17741 bp, 13 predicted proteins | sample C33_657DmetaG_FD_165043 | JGI IMG/M metagenome (GOLD analysis project Ga0222712, IMG submission 165043) | Estuarine water microbial communities from San Francisco Bay, California, United States - C33_657D | ecosystem: Environmental > Aquatic > Marine > Unclassified | place: USA: California...
ACATAAGTTCTAAATCCATTACGACAAGTATCAGATACTGGTTTATGAATACCCATATCATCTTCTAAAAAGATATAGTAGTCACTATCTGATTCATGAAAGTGTTCAGCTACCAGTTGTCTACCTCTATTTATGCCTAAATTTTCACCTGTTATAATATGTTCAAAACCATATTGTTCACAAATTACTTTATTTGTCTCAATTGCTTTTGGGTCATTTGAGTTATCAATTAGTATTCGTCTTGTTTTAGTTAACCAATGATTATGTAAATCATATGTTTTCAAGGTGTGTTCTAATTGGTCTGGAAAATTAAATGTTAGGATATATAGTGATGTTTTTATATTATCTAAATCTAAATTCTTAGGTGCTAAATACACTCTACCTTCTGGTATTGGTTCTAATTCAACTTTATTATCTAATAATGCTTGTATAAACTTAACTACCAATCCATTTCCATCTAAAGCATAACGTCTATATTTTTCTGGTTCAATGTAAGACATAAGAGTAAAAATACTTTCTTCAGTACCCATAAATCCTTCATTAAGTGATTTTTGAAGCATTGAATAATACAAGGCATTTGCTTGATTAATAATTTCTTTTTTACCACCAAATAAACCACCTCTACAAACATACTCTACTTTTTTACCAGCATAACGATTCATAGCTTCAAATTCAAAACCATGAATCTCAGTATTTGCTTCATATGGATAACTTAAAAATAAAAATGACTCTAAGTAAGGTAATATTTTATCTAATGCTTTATTTTCAGTAAAATATTTTTCATAAACAGTATTAGTAATACCGGCGTCTAACCATATAAAATGCTCTGTGTTAAATGGATTCCATATAGTAACATCATTAAGTAAAAACATTTTTGATTGTACTATTGGATTATACCATTCAAGAGATGCTTGAGGAGACTGAGATAACCAACCAGCTTGATTTTTCCATTCTGGTTTATTTCTTATTTCTTGAGTTTTGTCCCAGAATGGGTTATACATCTGTTTAATGTCTTCTAATTCATATATTTTAACATATGTATTTTCTTTTGAACGTTTTGCCCAAACTATTTCCTCTAATTCTTTAGGAACATAAAGAAATAAGTTAGCATCTATGTCTAAAAAATGATTAAAGTGTTGAATATAATGATCAAATGATCTTCCTTCACGACCTATATTCCATAAACCTGTTACAATTGTTAAATTATTATTCATTATTTTTTAATTTTACAAACCCAAACAGCTTGAGTAAATTGTTCTTGCATAAATGGTTCTAGATTATTACTACTAACAGCTCCTTGAATATCTGAGTCTTGTATTTCTAACCAGTTCCAGAATTTTAAATTAATATGGTTATTAAAATAGTCAGTAGTTGAAGCATAATCATGAGCCATAATTATATCTCCTTGTTTTATAAACTTAGATAATAAATTAAATTCTCCAATTTTCCAACCACCATCACATAAAACTAATGTAGTTCCATCTTGTTGAATATAATCAATTATTTCTTGTTTTACTTCACTATAATTATCATTAAATACATTTTCAATTCTTACATCAACACCGCTCTCTATTAAAGTTGAATGTTCTTGTCTTCCATGAATATCATATGATAATATAGGAATATTTAAACGCAAATCATTACAAGTTAATTTAAGAAACATAGTAAAACCACCCATTGCTGTTCCTATTTCTAATATTCTAGATGGTTTGACTTCATTTAAAAGATTATAAAACGCTTCATATGCGTAATGATTTTGTTGAGCAGCATGTCCTAAATAACTTGATAGACTATCATGTTCTGCTAATTTTGATTCTCGGGTGATGTTTTCTTTTTTAAACATTTATTTTTTATTTATTATATATCCAAAATCTTTCTTCTTCTGGTTTGTGGTTCACTATAAAGAGTTCAGTACAATTATCATCTTTAGGTCCTTCTATACCTAATGCTTTATATATAGGGGCTAAAATATATTCATCATTTATAGCATACCATCCTCTAAAATTATTTATTTTATTTTCTTTATATAAGGTAAACATAACATTATTCCATATATCAAAAAACTGATTCATTTTTTCAACACTATCAAACATAAAAAGTTTAGCGGCGGCATCAAATACTAATACTTCACCTTCAACAATCATGTTATATTTTTCTTTTAATATATCAGTTATACATGTCATACTTTCTTCAGATACATTTCTATACCATCTTGATACAGCATTGTATAATGAATTTTTATGACTTAAAAAACGATTTATATCATTTAAATTTAAATCAGTGTCTGTACCTAACATAGCTATATTATGCACTCCAAATTCTTTAGCTTGTTTTAAATGAAAACGATTAGTTGAAAATGGAAATTTATAATCTTGATCTATAAACTTTTTAGCATAATCTTCTACACTTGTACTTTCTAAAAAAGATTCATTTGTCTCTAATTCAGGATATTCTAAATAAAAATCTTTTAATTCGTTAACTATAAAATTTTGTCTAGTGACACCATTAAAATAACTTTTATCATCTGTTATCACAAAATAATATAAATTAGGATTGTCAATATATAAATTATTTAGTTTTTCTAAAGCAGTCTTTCTATATGTTGGGCCACAACATGTGTAACAAATAGCTATTTTTTCATTAAATTCCATAATTTATTATTTAGAACAGAATAATACTCCCATATGATCTGGGGTTCTAGCAAAATTAGCTTGAACCTTTATATTAAATCCCCATTCAATTACTTTATTAAGATAAGATTGTTTTAAATACTCACTATGAAATTCCATAGCTAACTCAGTCACATTATTTAAATCTTCTTTAGTTAAATCTAATAATATTTCTTCAGCCCCTTCAATATCACATTTTAAAGCAGTAATTGAATAATCATTTATTAATTTTTTAACTTGATCAACTGATGAAATTAATTCATGTTTGAAAACATATTTAGGGTTATCTTTAGTTTCATTTATGTAAAACAAAATATCATCATTGTTCCCATCAACTCCAATAACTTTATTAGCGGTTTGGGCGAAATAAATTGGACTAAGTTCTTCAGTTTTTTCAGTATACCATCTTCCACAGCCTAAATCTAAAACATTATGGTTTTTTGTATTAAAATAAGGCCAATGATCAGTTGAATTTTCTGATTCTATTGTATATGTTATCATATTTCTAAAAGGTTTATAATTTGATTTAATCTTACTGTTGGGTGTAGATAATCTTCATAATATTTTCTAGCATTATTAGATATAAAACTTAAAAATTCTTTATCATCTTTAACTTCTAAAAAACGTTTTATATAAGCATCCATATGTTCTTCTTTACCATTTCTTTCTGATGTTAAATCTCCTATTCTATCAATAGATATATAGTGATAATTAGGGATTAAAGGATGATATAATTCATTAATATATTGGAATTTAACCATTGGTATTCCAACACCCATATATTCTATGTCTCTATAACAGAATTCACCAACACCAGGAATACATAATCCTACTTTATAATTAATTAATTCATCAAAATAATCAGCGGTATTAATACTATGACCACCATAAAAATATGGAGTATGACTTAATAAAGGAATAACACTTCGTCCTATAGCATTAATATTTCCTCTAAAATAAAATTTATCTATATAATCTTTATTTTCTTGTCTTTTATTATAATAGTGATCTAAGTCAATACTTGGAGATGAGGCGACATAAATTGATTTTTTAATTTTACATTGATATTGACTACTTTTTGATTCTTCCTCATTGTACTGGCTTATCAATAGTATATCATTTGGATTATTTCTATTTTGAAAGAATGGTAAAAATCTATAAGGACTATCAGCAAATGTTATACCTTTAAATGTATTTGTAACTGTATCTTCAATAAGTAAACTACAATCACTAACTACTATACCACCTGGTAATTCTATCTCATTATTACTTATTATTAACTCAGCGTTATATTTATTTTTTAAATATAATTCTAATTCATGTAATATAACATCATGATGTTTTACATTATTATATGTGTGATATACTTTGATCATATTCTATGTTCTATTCTTTCAGCCCAACCTCTAGTCTCACTTATAGCCCAAGCAACCATTTTAACTGGTTTTTTGTCAAAATATTGAAAATATTCTTCGTAGTGGATTGGTCCTTTATTTTCTAAAAATTGTTGTAATTGATAACCATCAATGTATCTACTATTGACAGCCATACCATTTTCATCATCAAAAGCAATTAGTATTGATTTGTAATCATCACCTGGTAATTCATTTCTATGTACTGTAACTAAATGATAAAATGATTTAGACCAAGGACTATCAACTGATGTAGGTGGGTAATCATTATCTAAAGTATATTTTTGAACTGATTTTTCTTTGAAGTTGACACCAGCATATGTTTCATAATCAGCTAATGTTCTAACTGTTCCCAAATCATATCCTGTTAAATCAATACCTTCTTCTGTTCTAAATAAACATCTAATTTTTTTACGAGCATAATCTTGTTTAGCCCACCATTCAACACCTCGTTTAGCATCATCATCCCATTTTAATATACCACTACGTTCTTCTCTCATTGTTGAGTGCCAAACTACTAGTTTGTGAGGGTGAAACATATCATATCCATGTGTATAAGATCTAACTGTTAAGTTAATTTCTTCACCACTAAAGTATATGTCTGGATCATGTTTTATCTCTTTAGCCCATTCAGCTCTAGCAAAACAGAAGTGTCCTGATAAAAATCTACTGAATGGAGGTTCAGTCATATCTTGCCAACCATGTAATAAACCTGGTCTAATAAAAATAGTTCCATGTGGGTAGAAACAAACAAACTGTTGTTGCCAAGGCTCCATTGTACGACCACCTGGATCATCAAATGGAGTATATAAAGGTAGATAAGCTGCTAATATTGGTTTATAACCTTGTTTTTCTCTTTGGTTATGCATTTCAATTAGTGTTTCATCCCAACCCTTAGCGAAACGATGATGTGAGTCTAATTGTAGAATATAATCTTGATCTGTTAATAAATTCTCATTTATTTGAGCTCTAGCCCAAGGTAAACCTTGTGCTTCTGTATATAAAACATCCATTATATGGAAACGTTTATCATTTCTAAACTCATCTAAATTATCAAATCCATCTTCAGGATGATATTGGCGACATATTCCGAAATGAATACGTTTAGGGTATTTAGCGTTTGCTAAAGCGTCTTTAATTGTAGGTACTAATTCCGGATCACGATAACCTGGTAAATGTACTAGTATAGTTTCTTTACTCATATTTTATAACTTGTTCAATACGTTCACACCATCCTTTTGATGTACTATGAGGCCACACTCTAGATGAGTAAGGACGTCTTATATCTTCATATTCAATAGGTATATGGATAAACTGATCGTTTGGATCAGCTTCCATAAATGATTTAATTGTTAATTCATCTAAATCTTTTCTAAATAAATCATTATTATTTTCATCTAACATGGCTATAACAAAACAATTATAATCTGTTTCTAATAATGAACCTTTATAAACATCAATATAGTGTTTTATCTTATTACATAAACCAGATTCATAATCTCCTTTAATTGGTGGAGGTTCATTATTTAAAGTTTCTTTATGTATTTGTCTTGTACTGAATTTTAGTCCAGCATAATGTTCATATTCTTCTAATGTTCGTTCTGTACCAAAACCAAATCCAGTCATATCTTCTTCACCACCCATTCCAAATAGTGATCTGAAACGAGCATATGATTTTTGATTTTTAGTATCCCATTCCTTATCATCATCCCACTGTTTTGTTTTTCCTTCTCTAGTATATTCATGCCATATAATTACTTTATGTGGACTAAATAAATCATACCCGTTTGTAAACGCTCGAGCAGATAAAGATGTTTCTTCACCATGGAAGTATAATTCTGGGTCGTAAGGTATTTCTGTATTGAATTTACCTGTTGTGAAAATAAAATGTCCTGATATAAAACGTGATGGGTAAGGTTCAGTTAAGTTTTGAAAGTCAGGTACAGTATGTGGTCGTAAAAACACAGCTCCTTCAGGTAAATATCTATCAATATTTAAAGTCCATACTTCATTAACTCTACCTTCTGGATCATTATCAGGAAAATATCCTGCTATATAAGATGTTAAAAGTGGTTTCTTATGTCCTTTCTTTTTTAACTGTTTAAACATATTAATTAATTCAACATCCCAATGTTTAGTGAAACGATGGTGTGAATCTAATTGTAATGTATATGTTTCGTTAGTGTATAGTTTTTGTATTAAACTACGAGCCCAACAAGCACCTCTTGAGTGTTGATAAGGTATATTTATGATTTTAAATCGAGGATCATCTTTGAATTCATCTAATGTATCCCATGTATCTTCTTCACTATGTTGCCATGCAATCCCAAAAACTAAATTTTCAGGTTTTTTAGCGTTGTTTATACAATCATGAAGTGTTTTCAGTAATTCAGGATCACGATATGAGGCTATCGATATAAAGATTTTTGACATAACATTGTAATATACGTAAATTATTTTACTTATCCAAATTTTTTCGGCGTCTTCTATTATAAATATTTTTATGGACAATTTCCAGTGTTAGTGAATGTACCATCACCATCATTAGTAACTTGAGGTGTTGGTGTTAAGTAACCACAATAAGACTCAGTTAAACCATTTCCAACTACAATGTTTTGTAAAATACCACTACAATTTTTGAAAGTGAAAGTTGTATGACCACCTGTACCTGTTGTACCACCATAGAATTCCCAATACGTGTCACATGGTATTGATGGTGATGGAGTAATACTAGGTGTTATACTAGGAGTAGTTGTTATTGTTGGTGTAGGTGTTGTTGTTGGTGTTTGTGTAGGTGTTACTGTTGGGGTAATTGTTGGTGTGATACTAATTGTTGGTGTCACTGTGACTGTTGGAGTGACAGTTATTGTTGGTGTGACACTAATAGTAGGTGTAATACTAATAGTAGGTGTAATACTAATTGTTGGTGTTATTGAAATTGTTGGTGTTATTGTTGGAGTAACACTAATTGAAGGTGTCACTGTGATTGTTGGTGTAGGTGTAACTGTTGGAGTCACCGAAATTGTTGGAGTAATTGTAGGTGTTACAGTTGGAGTTATAGATGGAGTTAATGAAGGAACTGGTGTTAATATGTTTGGTATTGTATATAAACTACCTGGTATTATTGTTAATATGGCTATATTTTGTTCATAAAACACATTACCAACATAAGAACCATGTGTTAATGTTACTCCAGTAGATGAATTTATAATGCTTCCACTATATAATAAATTATAATTTCCATCATCATATAAACTAGCTGTATATCCATTTGATCCGCTAGTATATAATATATTAAATGTTTTAGGTAAAATACCGTCACCAGCTATTTGACGAGGTATATTTAAAACATACACATAACTGTCTGACTGTGTTGGGAAGTATTTAACTGTATCTTCATTTCCTAAATTAATAAAACCATCAAAATAAGAAGCTGTTGTTAAGGTACCATCATTATATAATGTACCTAATTTAGATGATGTGACAACAGAAGCAGATGGTAAAAAATCTGGATAGTAAGTAGCTAAAATGGTGCGATACATTAATCTATCGTACGCACCATTAGTATTATATTCAGTTGTAGGATCAAAAACAGAACTTGTGTTGTTTATACCTACATTAATTACAATTCTATCATTATCAAATGAACTAGATAATATACTCCAGCTTTTATTAGCTGTGTATGGTGACACAAATGCATCAGCTACGTTAATTCTTTTGAATGATGACATATATAAAACACTAGAAGTCTAGTTTAACTCTTAATAATAATTCTTTAGTAAAATCTTTAACTAATGGTTTATTTAATTTAGCTACCGCTAATAAATCACCACTGTTATTATACAATCCAATTGTTGTAATGTATGTTTGTGGGTTGTAAATTAATTGTGAATATAATAAATTACCATTACTATCTATTACAGTTGGATTTGTAGTGTAATTATAATCACTATTTCTTACTCTAACAAAGAAGTATGTAGAAGAAATTGATTCAAGATTTTGTAAACTACAAGTTGGAGCAACAACAGCAGATGATGATAACATTTGATATATCATTCTGTTATTGATGTTATATGTCAAACCAGCAGCAGCAGCTTGAGATGAACTATATTCATTAAATACAGCACCAACACCTCCTAAAGCACCAGCTGATAAAGATAATGCTCTTGGATTTAAGATAATTAATCCTTCATCAGGAATTACCATACCATAAGATCCACTAACTGTATAAGCAGAAGAAGAAACATTATTTGCAGATCCACTTAATAATTGATAAACACGAGATGTACCAATATAAGTTGATGAAGCAGCTACTGTAGAGTCATCTGTTAAAACAATTGAATTACTGCTACCACTATGACTAACTCTAAGTGTTAATGATCCTGGATTAAATGATTCTTTAAAACGAGCTCTATTAACTGATAATACAATAATATCTTTTGATCCTGATGGTAATGTACCGAAGGTAAATTGTCCGTTTTCATCTCCATATATCAATGTTCTAAATTGACCATAGATATCTCTTGTTGGTGTTTTAGATGGGATAGATGGATTAAAGTAAGCTGAACCGGAACCACTTATATGTCCGTAAGCTACTGAGAACTGAACAGCAGCACTAGTATCACTAGAAGCTGTTTGATATAAATCTAGATAAAAAGTTCCTGGTGTTGAGCTTTCTTGAGTTGAGCTAGTATAATAAGCATTCAAAGTTAAAGTGCTATTACTCCACATTGGAGAAATAGTACTATCCGAACTTACTACAACGTCTTGAGGGTCAAGGGATGTAAATGACATATATTAATTATATTTTTGTAATTGTAAATGGTATAGTTAATCTAGCACCACTGTCTCTACCAACACAAGTAATTGTAGTTGTAATAGCAGCACCTGGTAAAGCGTTAACACCAAAGAATTGGTTTAATGTTGTAGCTGTAATTGTAAATACTGAACCAATTTGGCTAACTGATAAATTAGTACCTGCAGAGTTTGGAACTGGGTTAGCTAAATTTAAACCAGTTGTATCAATTCCTGTACCTACAAGTGTACCAAATCTAGAGTCAGCTAATGTCATAATGTAACCTGATGGTTCATTTGTTTTAGTTGTACCTAAATAGTTCAATGTTTCTGGAGTAATAGTTGTTGAAGCACCTTGTTTCAAAGTGATAGTACCATTTCCACCTAAACTTAATACAGGTAATTTACTTGTACCACGAGGTAAAGTAACTAACTTATATTTCATCATTTGTGTCTCATCAGTAAACGCTTGAAGTAATGGTTGTTTTTCAATTGCTTCACCATAAAATGCTGAACCAGATGGGTGAGTTGGGTTGTATAAAGTGTAATCCACTTCATCATCTGCTAATGAAAATTGTGTAATTTGGAACGAACCATCATTACGAGCCATTAACTCACGACCTTTTTTTGTTAGGACAGCGTCAATTGTTACTAATTGGTTATCTAAAAATGACATATTAATTTGTGTTTATGTTTATAAATATTTAATTTTTTATTTTTCTATTAAGGTCTATTACCGTATGTTGAAGTTATATATTTAGCTTCTTGAGTGATCAATGGTTTAGGATATAAAGTTGTAGCGTATCCTGATGTGACGCTAAAGTTTTGCCATTTATCCCCATACATTACTACTTGATTTGATGGTACTCCTTTTGTTAATAACATACCATATCCTAAATAATAAGGTAATGAAGATCCAGCTGCTCCTATAATATGTGTGTAATTACTTATACCAGGAACATAACTAATTGGTGATACAAAATTAAGTATTGTATTTGGTGTGTCTTTAAAAATTATAAATGATATATTATTAGAACCAGATGTTATTCTTTCTATTCTATCTATCTCAAATGGATAACCAACTTGGAATAAATTAGAACCATCAGCTATATTTTTTAAACCAGTTTTATTAGAGTAAAGACCTAATGAAGTATTAACACCATCAGCTTCATATAAACTAACAAACCATCTATCACCATCAACTAAACTAGAAGAAATTTCTATCATAGCTGTACTATTCACAGCTAAGGAACCAGTTTGTTGAGTTGATCCTACTCTAGTACCTAATGGTATGTATAAATCAACTGATTGGCTTGTTTCATAGAATTTTACATATGGTGTATTAGGATAAGTTAGAGAACCAGTAACATAAAACAAATCATTATATACACCATTAGGTATTGGGTTATAATAAGATGAAATCCAATAAGAAGCATCTTCTAAAACTACTCCTGAGTATAATGACTGAATTCTAGCGTTTAGTCCATTTGTAGCACCATATGATTTTTGTTTTATAGTGTTTAAATGATAAAATGCTCTATCTAAAAACCAATAATAATTATCATCATCTGGTGGGATAATAAACACATCATCTCTATCTTTACCAATCAAATATATGTTTCCCATACTAAATGTTCCACCATATGAGTTTTCAGGATATCCTCCTCCACCAAAGTTGAATTCATAAATGCAACTATCAAAGTTATCAATTGCTGCTTTTAAACCATATGATTTATCTCCAATATATGAACCTGATGCTGGTGTGTAGTCGGTAAATGTGTAACTAGTTGATGTTGAACCGTCATATCTTCCATTTATATGACGTGTGTAATCATAAGTAAAGTCTTGGAATTGAATACTTTCAGTTACATAAACACTTGTTTTTGATAATGCAACACCATTTAAAAGTGTTTGTTTATTTATCAAACTAGAGGTTGGAGCTGTAGAGACATTATTTAATGTTGGGTTATAACTTACATTCCAAACTGATTGTGAATAAGAACTGGTTTGGTCTTGATTATATCTTGTATATGGGTTATCATTTTTAGTTATAAAATCAGTATAGTAATCAATTAATGAACCAGATAAAACACCGGTAAAGAAATCTCTATCATCAGATTGTAATATAACAGGACCAACATTGGTTGATTGTGTGAAATTATATACAGGGAAGGTATAACCACCTGGATTGCTACCTGTTATAGATAATAAATCAATAGACTCACTATAATTATTATGTTTCGCAGCTGATGGATCAATAATTTCCTCATTTGATCTTTCTAATAGATGTGGTCTAATAGTGATACCAGTAACTAAGTCAGTTCTAGCTGGTGTAAAGTCTTTTAATGTTTTAAATAATGAATTATGGAAATAATCAATTAAACTGATGTAGTCTTTATAATTGTATTTATTAACATATTTTTTAAAGTAATCAGTTCGTAATGTATCTAACTCACTATATCCTGTTCCTGATGGATTACCTATAATATCATCTACATTATATAATGAACCTAATTGAGCAATAATGTCTCTATCAATTTCATCTTGAGGTGATAAACCCGCGTCTAACAAATGTATATCTTTTGTTATTGTAGTTGTAGGTTGTATCTCAATACTTTTATTTGGTAATAACTGTGTTCCATAAGTGCTTCCACTTGGAATTCTAACTTTATCTGTTACTGGGTTAGCGTATCCTGAGTTAGCAGCATTTGCGTAGTATGTTTCTGTAAATGAAGTATAATTATTTCTATTAGGGAACGAAGCAAATGAAGCTGTAAAACTTTGTATTGCCTGGTCAGGAGCAGTTGATGCTACATTACCTGTTAAACTATGGTTGTATGTGTATAAGTTATTTCCTAAAGGATACCTAGCTGTTAAATCATTAAACGCAGATGAAGTATAATTACCTTCAATTGATTCAGGATTTAACACATGAAAATCAAAAGCAGATTCAGAAATATAGTTAGACCATAATCTTATTTCTTGTATCGAACCGGAGAATGGAGTAGATCCACCTCCAAATTTCATACCTCCTTCACGGTACCAATTAATATTAATTAATGGGGATGAAGCAAAATATAAACTAGCACTCGCAACATGTCCTATTTCTCCATATGTGTTGTTTTTAACATATACATCATAAAACTGAGGGTCACCTATATCGCTTAATTGTTTATCAGGATATCTTCTTTGTACTAAAACATTGTACCAATTTGTATCACCATTTGATCCAGTTGTAAAAACAGGAATTGTAGATGAGGTGACATAAAGAGATGGTGAAACTGGATTGCTTAAAAAGAATTTAACATACCCAAAATTACCTGTTGAACCTGAGTATATTGAATCAACTGAGCCTGTATTAGTGTATATTAATTGTAATTGAAAATTAGAGCCGCTATAAAATAAAGATTGTGTTGAAGCGTATGATGGAGATGCTTTAAATCTAAATTCAATACCATTTGGAACAATATCATTATTTCCTGTTCTAGCTTTACTTTGTGAAGTATAATTCCAAGGAACAGTTATAGTATTTGAACCAGATACATTTAAAGCATATGTAAATCTATCATATTCATATTCAAATGAAGACGATACTTTATCTACACCACCATATTCAACATAACTCATTACTGTATCAGGAATACCAAACACAGTGTTTAAATACTGAATAAAACGGGTTGTACCTTTTGATTTAAGTAATAACGGTAAGTTATGATATAAACGTTTATAAATTGATTTTTGTTGATCTTGACCTGATAATTGGTAGTTAGAAGCACTAACTAAAGTTTGATATGATGATGTTACAGGTAGATAACCACCATTAGCATTTGTACCATACAAATATTGGAATACATCCTTACCATCTTGGTCTGTATAAACATTAACACCTAAAGATTGTAAAGCGAAATATACTAAATCCTTAGATATACCTTGTGTTAAAGCATTTTTTGATTGATATAGATCAGTTATTGCTTTAATATGAATCCAAACATCATCAAACATTTGACCAATTGAAGCAGCAAACTTAAATGCTGATTCATTATCAGTGTTTTCAGTTATATAACTCGGTAGTGTATATAATATATAATTTTGGTTATTATCATCGTATAAACTAGCGGAATCATGATTTCCGTTATACCAATTAACCGCTGTAGCACTTGATGTTAAAGCGTTTATATATGGTTTTGTTGACGTAGTTTTAGGCCAAGTATACGATGAAGATTCAAAGTAAAGATATTGCTCATATCCATCAAAACTTTGAATAATACTATTTATTTTATTTTGATAAGCTAAAGCATCTAATTGAGCAGTTGGTGATGTACTAGTTGCTAATGATGCTGAGTTAGCTGTATATGTTTGTATATTTGTTATTTTATATTTAAATCCTTCTAGTCTACGAGCAGCAGAAGAGAAGTGAACAAAGTTCTCATAATCTGTATAATCAATATTGATATTGAAATTAGAGGCACTTACTTGTCCTAATAAAGTTTGCAACGTGGCAAAACCAGGTTGTGAACTAGTTATTTGATTAAAATTATAATATGGAGTAGAACCTACTCTTAAACTATCTAAATCTAAATCAAAATTAGGACCACGTAAAGTAGGATATGTTGCTACTACTGGATCAATAGTAACATCTGCTTCAAATATTTGTTGGTTAGAAATTTCATCAACTATACTTAATGTATTATTAACAGCATATTGAGCTGGTAATGGGTTGATTAATTTGATTAATATTGTGTCTGGATTTGTATTTAAGTCTAATGCTATATTGATAGCAGGGACTATATTATTTCTTCCAAAATTTAAATAAAACTCTTTAAAATAAGGTGTTGATTGAAACTCATTTATAAAAGTAGTTGTACCAGCTGTTAATGTAGCTTCTGGTATTGTATTTGAACTTAATCGTATTTCTGTTCTATCACCAGATATTTCTTTAATAAAGAAATTTGGTAAATAAGACGCTATAACTTTAGGTCTAAAAATATTATATGTTACTGTATAACTACCAAACTGAATTCCAGCGTTACTGATGTCAGTAGCTGGGTCAAATGTTAATTCATGTATTTGTGATGAAGAAACAAATGTAGAAGGTACAGTGTAATTAGTAAATGGTGTAAGTGATAATACTACTTTACCTGATGGATCAGCAATATGCATCTCAACGTAATCTTCAGGTTGACCAAAGTTACGAGTCATATTTTTTGTCGCCACTAAACTAGAAGCAGAGACAGGTAAAATGTTTGTATTTTGTGATATTTTCTTAATTGCAATAGCCATAATATAATTATATTGCTGTATTTCCTACATTAATGTTTGTAAGTTGTACTACTTGGGTTTTTAATGCTACGTTTTCTTGTCTTAAATCGTCTATTTCATTTTGTAAATCTTCTAATGATACACCTAAATACTCTAAACTTCTTGTAGCTAAAGCTAAATGTGATTCATCTGAACCTGAAGGTGGTATATCATAAAATAAATTATTATAATCACTAAAGAATTCATTGATTGATTTATCAATAGATACTGGAGAAGCAGGTGTTGTTTGTTTTACTAATTGAGTGAAATTAGTATCTACAACGTTGTTAAAACTTTGTAGACTATAAATTGTTTTTTGTATTTGTACTTTTTCACTCATTTTAAACAGTTTGTTCTACTTTGAAATAATAATCATTATCATAAATGTAAGTTCCACCATCAATGATAGACTTAATTTGTATTTTATAGTAGCGATCTGGTTCTAAACCATTCATATATAATCTGAAGTAACTACTGTCACTGTCAGCACTTAATTTGGTAGCCACATTATCAAATCCAATAACAGTGTTGTTTGTATCAAGATCTATTATTGAGTAATAAGAAGTTTCTGGTAGTATTTTATTGTATTGATGTAATGATATTTGTGAAAATGTTCTAGCCGGATATTTTTCTTTAGCATATATTTTAAATTTCACATATTCATCCTCATAAAATACAGTTTTGTTATTACCTATTGATAATAGTAAATCATCAGTAGTTATTACTGTTGATGTTCCTGGGCTGAATGTACTATCACTCCATTTAAATTCCAAACAAGGTGGATAAATTGTGTTAGTATCTCTTGAAAAGAAGTTAAATATGAAATTATAGTTATAATCAAATTCAAATCCGTTAGTACTGCTATTCTTAATTATAAATCCGTTATTACTAATTGTACTATTATACCAAGCATTAACAGTTGAAGTTACATTAACATTTATATCCTTAGTTGAAAAGTATGAGAATGATTGAGTTTGATGGTACGCTGTTAACCAACTAGCACCACCTTCATTTCCTGTATAATAACTTGAACCCACACCAGTGCCAGATAATGTCCATGCATTTGTTTGGTTAGAACTTCTATATTTCCAACTAGCACCATCATCAGTTTCAGGAATATTATTGAATCGTCCTGTACCCATGTCCCAACTTTCATAAACTGGGTAAAAATCTATTGTAAAGTTAGTTGGTATTCCTTCAACAGAGGCATTATATAATTTTAAAGACGCTGTGAAGTTAGCCCCAGTTTTAGCAATAGCATTTGCTATATCATCACTATCGAACTTCATTAAAATACGACTAGTAGATGATGATGGGTACAAGTATGGTGTATTTTTAGATAAATCTAAAATAGAGTCCAAACCTGCATTTAGTGTGTTATAGTCTGTGTAGATTGTTGTATCCTGTGAAGGAAAAATTTTGTATACACCCATTTATATTAGTATTATTCTAGTATAAATATTGTGTTATATAACTTTTATTTATTTTTTAAAAGCTGAATTTTACGTAGTAATTCGCTTAAGTCTTGTTTTAGTTTATTGGTGTCTAATGAGGTTGAGGAGTTGAGTTCCGTTAGTAATTTTTTTAAATCACTTTCAACCTTGTTTAGGTTTTGTTCTTTGAACCTCGCATTCAAGCTGTCATATACCCCATTAGACACCTCATAAATCTATGATAATAGTTTATAATACTCGTTAAAGTGTTTCAAACGATCAGCCAAGCCAATTGTTCCACCGTTAACGCGTTTAGTGATTGATGTAACTACTGCTTCAGTAGCACCACCATCAGCCATTTTATGTAAACCATTTTTATGGAAGAACCATGCTGCTGATGCTAATGGATATTTAGTTGCTACTAAGTCAGGATTAGCTACGCAATCTTCATTAATTGCTTTAGAGAAAGCTGTGTAATTGTCTTTACCAGTTAATTGGATAAAACCACGACCACGGAATTTATATCCTTCACCTGATGCTTCAGGGCCATTACCCATTCTACCACCATAAACTAGGTTAGCGATTTTTTCTGGTTTACGTTCATATTCTAATGCTTTAGCATCTGTTGGGAAGTATTTTCCAAAGATACCACGTAAACCTTTAGCTCCGTAGTTTAAGTTTTCATTTAAAGCTTTAAAACCACCACTTTCGTGACCAGCTTGAGCTAGAAAATGTGCTAAACGTAATGGAGTGTTTAATTCAAATTTTGCCATTGTGTCAGGCAACATAGCGATAACGCTATCAGGAATGTGTCCTTTTAGTTTGTCTAAATTCATTTTTAATTGGGTTTTTAATAAGTTACAACTCTACCATAAATATCAGTATCTGGATATCTTACTTCAAAGATCATAGGATCTAATGAAGGATATACAACACCTTGTTTAGTAGCGGCTTGTAAATCGTAAGAATAAGTTGAGTAATTACCACCAGCTAAATTTTCAAGTGTTACTTTAATTACTGATTGAACACCTTTAACAGCACCTATCATATTGTATATATCTGAATAGATGACAGGTTGGTTGATTTGCCATTTAGATATATCAAAGTAATCTTTTAATAAGCTAATACAATTAGTTAATACTTCTTGTGAGTTATAAGCTGGTAATACTGTTATATCAAAGTTAACTTTTACATTAGCGTAATACGCATCTTTTATTATAATAGCATCACTCATCATTTTATTATATGATAAGTATGTTTTTAAATTCTGTTTTATTGAATTTGTTGTTCTAGCCATTTTACCATTTATATCAGTTGTTAAGATATAAATTGATATTGCTAATGGATTACTATTAATAAAGTTTTGTTTATCTGTATCATTTGATAATAAGTAATCTTGTGTAACATAAGCTTTACTTATATAACCATATTTAGCAGGCATTGACATTGCTCTAACCAAATAGTCAGCTTTAGTTACATTTCTATTTTGAGTTGGAAAATTTGCTAATGCTTGTAAACGAATTTCTTCTGTTGATTCACCTGGTCCACCACCTGATGAAGGTAATGGATTACTAAATCTAATTGATCCTTGAACAGTTGTTACAAGTGTAGGATCTAAATTATATGTATTAATACTTGTTGTTACTGTATCATTTAATCCTATATCTTCTGATGGTAAATTTGTTTCAATACCACCACCTACTAAATAATTTACTGTTAAAGTAGTGTTTGAAGGAGCAATACCATACTCATTAGTGTACATAAAGTTTGATGGGTCATAAGCCATATTTAACTTACTAATACCATCTACTAATCCTATACCTACATTATCTGGGTTAGGAATAATTACCTCGTCAGGTACTGATGTTACACCAGAGCCAAATTCTAATATTAAATTATTATCATCATCAAAACGAGTAACAAAACGTCTTGGTACTTTTTTTAAACGTAATAAGAAACGAGAATTATCATCCTCTGTATAATAATTAGGTTCAGTTATGGGTGTGTTAAGTGATTCATCAAATACAGCATCTTGAGCTAAATAAGGAACTTCATACCAAGTATTATTATCACTATCTTTTATATTTAATACTTCAATAATATTTGAATCACTAATAGTGACTGTAGGAAATTGT
>Ga0222712_10003281_pt1 | contig 17734 bp, 14 predicted proteins | sample C33_657DmetaG_FD_165043 | JGI IMG/M metagenome (GOLD analysis project Ga0222712, IMG submission 165043) | Estuarine water microbial communities from San Francisco Bay, California, United States - C33_657D | ecosystem: Environmental > Aquatic > Marine > Unclassified | place: USA: California...
TCACCCCACCGATGACGATGCCCGCCAGAGGGCTTGCCGCGCTTGTCCGTTTGGCGAAGGCGAGGATGGTGAACATGAGGATGAGTGTGAGCAGGAACTCGAGTACGGTGGATTGCATCAGGCCGCCCGAGGGGTGGGTGGCGCCGAGGTCGGTGCTGTCGGGAAATAGCAAGCGCAGGGTCAGGCTTGCCAGCACGGCACCCGTGAGCTGGCAGATGAGGTAGGGAAGGACCAGTTTTTTTTCGAATAATCCGGCAGCGCGTAGGCCCAGTGTGACGGCGGGATTGAGGTGCGCACCCGACACATCCCCCAGCGCGTAGATCATGGCCATCACCACGAGCCCAAAGGTCAGCGCCACGCCGGGATGGGTGATCGTGCCTCCACTTATCTGGTTGATGACAATCGCCCCAGTACCCGCGAAAACCAGACAAAAGGTACCGAAGCATTCCGCCGCCATTTTTTGCCGGGTTGAAAGGTCTAGCCACAGCATGTGGTTTTTACTCCCGACTGGATACCGCTGACCCCTTCCATCAGGCAGAGGGCCTGGTCCATCAGGGACCGCACGCATAGGTCGACCAGGCGATACCGGATGGTGTTGCCCTCGCGCCGGGAGGTGACGATTCCGAGATCAGCCAGGCGTTGCATTTGGTTGGAGACGGCCTGGGGCTTCATGCCGATGGAGCCAGAAAGGTCGGTGACGCACAACTCGCCGGAACGGACTAGGGCATGGAGTATGCGCAGGCGGGTGTCATTGGCCAGCACCTTGAAGACGGCGGCCAGGCCGCCGGCCTGGACCGGAGACAGGAGCGGGCGGTTTTCGAGGGAGCTTGCCCCGTTGCCTCCCCGCGCGGATTTTTTGGTTGCCACCATCGTTTTTCCACCCGACATAATGAATCATTACATGAAATAGTGTAATAAACGGCCCTGAAAAGCCAAGAGGCGGCTCGCCGCAGCATTCGCGGGGAACCGCCCCTTGGCGAAGGGCGCGATTATCTTCGTTACCACCCGAGTTATTCCCCGGGTTGTTCCCGGGGAATGGAAATGGAGGTGATTTCCTCCAGCGACTCGAATTCCTTCTCGGCCACCCGCATGGTTTGCCGGGCGATTCGGCCGGGAAGGGTGTCCACATACCAGGCCTTGATTTCCATGGGGCCAGATTCGGTCCCGTCCTGCCAGGTGAACACCTCGGCCTGGTGGGTTTTGTCCAGGACGGTGACCAGGTCTTCCCCGACCTTTTTGGCCTTCAGGGACGGGGCCTGGAGTTGTTCGGCGTTCATGCCCGCCGGAACCCGGAAAGTGGCGGGAAATTCGGTCCGGTTTGGTGGGTTGACCCTGGTCTCATAATTTGGCCGTTCCACGGTCACCTGCCACTCCACCACCACCTTGTCGGCGGTTTTCTCCACCAGTTTGCGCACGGTGGTTTCCTTCACCCAATCTTTGGCGTTGGTGGTTCTTTTCACCCAAGTGACGGTGGTGCCCACGGGGAAGCGGGACCAGTTCTTGAAGTTCAGGTTGTCCGCGATGGGGAGATTGTCGGTGGAGGGTTTTTCGGTCGGGAAACCCTGGGGGTTTTTGCTGGATGGTTTCCCATTGCCGCAACCCAAGGTGGCTGCGGCAACCAGGCCCGAGGCCAGGAACCGCCACTGCAAATCCGAATAAAAGCGTTCCATACGAGGGGCATCCCTTCAGGTGAAAAGAGCCGACCAGGGGAAGGAACTTCCCCTGGTCGGATTCATGCGACACGGCGGATCATTTCTTTCCCTTGCGGTTTTTGCCGTTGTTGCCGCCTTCCTCGTCAGCGACCTTGGCATCCTCGGCCTTGATGGCCTTCTTCTGCTCTTCGGTCAATTCCTTGGTGGGAATCACGGTCTTGTCGCTGCCGCAGCCGGCGATGAGGGCGATCAACAGAAAACCGGCAATCATTCGAACCATGTCCAAAACTCCTTGCATGAAAATACCGGGATCAATTGTCGAGGCTGCTGGGCACGCCATCATCGATCACGCAGGCCCGCATGAAGGACAGCGGGTTGACGCTGAAGCCGATGAAGCGGACCGAGCCGTCACCCAGCACGGCGTTCATGCCGCCGGAGTGACTGGAGCCGAAGTAGCGCCGCCAGACATTGGACCCGTCGGCCGGGTTGCCAGGGCTGCCCGTGATTTTCAGTGACGGGTCGGTGTCGGATTTGGGAGGGAAGTGCCAGCGGATCACGCATTCATCCCAGCCGGCGTTGTTCCAGCGCTCGTTGTCGCCGCCATCAGCCCCGTGGCGGGTGGGTGGCAAGCATTTCTCAGCATAGAGGATGCAGTTTGAGGAGCCATCGGTGGCGTCGTTGACGCGGCGCTTGGAACCGTTGCCACCCCAGGCGGTGTAGCCCTTGCGGCCGCCGTAATCGCCGTAGTTCTCGGTGGTGCGCTCGTTGCGCCGGGGGCTCATGCCCAGGGGGGCAGCGGGGATGTCGCCCCAGTTCTCGTGGAGTTCACCCTGGTAGAAGCCGGCGCTGGCGGCGTAGTCGCACCGCCCGAACAGGGCGGAACCGTACCCGGTGGGGGAGCGGCGGGTTGGGCAGTAGAAGATCTTCACCAGGCAGCGGGCTACGGAATCTTCTCCGTTGTAGTCAGCCGGGCGGCCGCTGTGGATGGGAGGCAGGGTGAAGTTGGCCAACCTGTAGACATTGTCTTGCTCGATGTAGGGCAGGAGCTTGAACCACTGGCTCCAGCCGTTGGGGTGAGCGGAGTTGCAGCAGGTGGTGCCACTCTCGTAGGCCCCGATGGGTTCGTTGTAAATCATGCCTGGCAGGGTGGGGTCGCCATCGTATGGCCCCTGGGGCAGGTAGGAAAAGGTGCTCTCGTAGTTATGGGCAGCCAAGCCGAGCTGCTTGAGGTTGTTGGAGCAGCTCATGCGGTTGGCGGCCTCGCGCACCTTTTGCACGGCGGGGACCAACAGGCCCACCAACACTGCGATGATGGCGATCACGACCAGCAATTCGATCAGGGTGAAGCCCCTGCGTCTGTGAGAAAAAAGCATCGGTCAATCTCCATGGGAATGAAAGGAAGCCGAGGGTTTTTTAGCCATGTATTGTGAAGAAAAAGGGCAGATTACGGTTAAAAAACGGCGAAGGTTTCGTGAGTGGATTCAAACGGTGTTAGCGGGGCAGGTGGTTTCCGGGTTGATCTGGTACCCCTTGCGCTGGATGGTTCGCACCAGTCCGGAATGGCCCAGTTTCTGGCGCAAGGCCTTGATGTGGCTGTCGATGTGGCGCAATGAGCCGTTGGAATGGGGCTTGCCAACAGCCATGGCCAATTCTTCGCGGCTCATGGGCGAGCCCTGTTTTTTGGCCAACTCGGACAACAAAAGGAATTCGGTTGGGGTGAGGTTAAGGGGCTCTCCGCCGAGCAGGACCTGGTGGGCCCAGAAATCGAAAAGCAGGTTGCCTGCCTGAAGAAACCTTTCTGGAAACCGGGTTTGGACATCGGGATCGAAGTTGGCGAGGCCCAATTGGAGGCGGATGCGGGCAGACAGGATCTTGGCACTGAACGGTTTGACCGCCACATCGTTAGCGCCCAGACGGAAGGCGACCACCTGGTCGGTTTCATCCTCGTGTTCGCAGGTGAAGATAATGGGCAGCTTTTCGGTTTCCTTGTTGGTGCGGATGCGGGCGATCAGGCTGAAGCCGTCGTCGTCGGGGATACGACGGTTCATCAGCACCAAGGATGGGCAAAGGCATTTAAGGTTGTCAAACCAGTTTGCCCCGGCACGACCTGTCACCGGCAGGAAGCCCTCTTGCCGCAGTTGATTCATCAGCCACGAAACAGACTGCCTGTCGGAATCTAGGATGAGAATTTTCCGTGGCTCGATTCCAACTTGCGGATGCAGCTTGGACACCATTTCGCCCGACCTGCCCGAAGACCACGATGCGACCCGGGAGGACCGAGCCCTCCCTTTTGCAAGATCATGGGACAATAAGAAGTGGAAACGATGATGGAATTGGGTGGGATTGGTGAAATTTTTGTGTGGATTTGATCGGTAATCGAATGGCAACAGGCCCGCGGTTGGCCCCGGGGCCTGTGTGAAGATGAGCCATCATCCCAATTGCAAAGAGAGTTGTCAGTCGTTGATGACCTCGCCGCCGGAGCGGGTGCCCAGGGCGCGCCAGTTGGCCAGGGAGATGTTGCTTGAAACCAGCCGGACGGAGCCGTCCATCATGAGGCCGTTCACCCCGGAAGGGTGGTAGCTGCGCGCGGTGATGGCCGCATAGGTGTCGCCCGGGCTGGATTCGGTGGCCAGGATGATGTCCACATCCAGCGCCGTTCCGTTGGAGGTCCAGGCGACTTTGGTGTTGGGGGTGAAGACGGTGGTGAAACCGGTTTCATGGACCTTGCCATCCACCCATTCCACATGCGTGAATTGGGCTGGGTTGTGGGGGGCCAGCGCGAGGCTGGTCGCCTGGGCCGGGGTTTGGGGCACCGGCAGCCCGGCGGGATAGGTGGCGGAAATGTTTGCCCCGGACAAGCGGCTGTTGTGCGCCTTGACCTCGGCGCAGGCGATGGTGTTGCTCATGCCGTCGGTGAAGTCGCCGGGGCGGAAGGACCGGTTGGGGGAGAATGCGCCATCGCCGGTGACCATGCCGGCGGACTTGCGCGTCAACACGCCCCAGGTGCCGGAATTGACGACATAGTTGGTGGGCCAATACTTGTTTCCGTAAACCGGGTCGGTGCCGTAGCCTCGGTCCTGAGTCTCTGAGGGGCACATGAAGGTTGCCACGCGTTTGGAGCTGATGCCCGGCTGGAGGCTGTAGCCGGTTTGGAAGTCGATGCCCTTGAACAGGTTTTCCTGCTCGATGAAGGGGAGGATGCGGGCCATGGCGGACCAGGCATTGGTGGTGGTGATGCCGGATCCGTTCCAGGTGTAGTTTCCATTGGCTGGCAGGCCGTTGTTGGTGTCCATGAAGCCGTGCAGGGCGAGGCCGAGCTGCTTGAGGTTGTTGGAGCAGCTCATGCGGTTGGCGGCCTCGCGCACCTTCTGCACGGCGGGGACCAGCAGGCCCACCAGCACGGCGATGATGGCGATGACGACCAGCAATTCGATCAGCGTGAAACCAGGACGGTTTGAACGGACAGACATCGGGGCAACTCCATGGGTTGGGCGGATCATGGAGGCGCATCGCGCACGGATGTGGCGTGTGCCACTGCGGTTGCTGAGCAGCCTAATCAGGAGAAAAGTCTAATCTTGAGACAGAGTCTCATTCTCTTGATTAATAGTATCATATTGGTACGATTTAATGAGGCAAGACTTTTTTCGGTTTATTCAGGTGGCGCTTTTGGATGGAAAACGAAGGAAATTCGGGCAAACATGCGGAAAATGAACGGGATGATCGGCCCAAAACCATTGACGCCGGAGACCTCTTTGGAGGTGCGAATGAGGTACATATCCGGCATGACGGACAGATCTACAGGCTGCGAATCACCAGTAGAAATAAGCTGATATTGCAAAAGTAATCAGAAGATTACTCAGGGGCAATTTCCCCGCCCGCCTTGGTGGTCAGGATTCCCAGCGTGCGGGCAGGTGTGGATTCGGCGGTGAAGCGGACGGATCCATCCGCGAACAACAGGTTGGCACCGCCGGAATGCAGCGATGAGTAGAGGTAGCCCCACTCGTTGGAGCCGTTGACCTTGAGGGGTAGCGGAGGGAGCCCGGGAACCGCCCCGCCGTTGCACCAATTGATGGCCTGGCCGATCTCGTAGGGATTGTCATTGGTTGCCCAGGCGCCACCCCGGGCGCGGGCGCAGTTGGGCGCCCCGGCGTTGGCCACCGCCACGGACATGAGTTTTCCATTGCGATAGAGATCCTCGCGGCCGGCATTCTCGCCCACCAGGATGGTGTTGGAGCTGCCGTCGAGGATGTCGGTGATCCGGCTGGTGGGCCGGGGGTCTGTAGCCAGTGCCCAGGGAGCCAGGACACCCTGGCGGGCGCCGGTCAATTGGCTTACCCCGGTGAGGCCCGCGGTGGTGTTGAAGGTGGTGGCGATACCCTCGGGGGCGAAGTAGTCGGTGCAGGCGCCTACCTTGTTTGGGGGCGTGGTTTCAATCTTGTTTTGCAGGCGGTCGCCGTTGGGAGTGGTTGGGCATTTGAGCAGCTTGATCTGGGTTTGGGCCAGCGTGCCATTGCGGCTGGTGGCGCTGTCGACCCACCAGTTCTCGTTGAGGTTCCATGCGGCGAGAATGGCGCCCTGCTCGATGAACGGCAGGGTGTCCGGAATCCAGCTTCGTTGGGCGGCCTCGTTGATGCCGCCGGACTTGAAGCCCCGGCGGGACATGGGGAACTCGCCGCGGGAGTCGTGGTAGTTGTGCAGGGAGAGGCCGAGTTGTTTGAGGTTGTTGGAGCAGCTCATGCGGTTGGCTGCCTCGCGCACCTTCTGCACGGCGGGGACCAGCAGGCCCACCAGGATGGCGATGATGGCGATGACGACCAGCAACTCGATGAGAGTGAACGCCCTTCGGATGCGGGTGGAAAAATCAGTCATGGGTCGACCAACCTTGTTTCCGGGCGGTGTGGCTCGGATGTGAGCTACTGGAAGTATACCCCTTGTCATTGCGCTAAACCACCTGCGGGTTGACCCCATTGGCCCCTTAGGGAGGGGGCCAAAAAAGCCAGGCAGCGAGCAGCACCAAGATGGCCAAGACGATCAGAATTGGCAGCAGCCAGTGGCCTGTTTGCAACAGCGTCCTGTATCTGCCGGGTATCAGGCGGCCCTTTTTACCTTGGAGCCAACCGACCAATCGGCGTGGGGAGGACCCTTTCACCACCCACCAAGCGAGGTCCCAGGCCAGGTTCTCGGCAAGACCCCTCTCCCTTGCCAGATGGGCCAGTTGGCTCACTGGCGCCTTGGCCGGAGGCATTTCACCGATGGAGAGCAACCACGCGCAGACCCCAAGGCTGTGCCAGTCGGTGTGGGGGCCCGGGGCGGGATTGTTCGGGTTACCGAAGCCGGGTGTGGCGCCGATGGCGGGTCGGGAAGCGTTGTCGCCGGCATCCAACCGCCTGGCCAAACCGAAATCGGTGAGGCAGGGGCTCTGGCCGGATGGATCGAGCAGGATGTTGCCAGGTGTGACATCCCCATGAATCCAGCCGAGTTGATGGAGGTGCCGCAGGCTTGTCCCCACGGAGGCGAGCAGCGGGCGAAGGCGTGACCAGGGCGCTTTTTCCAGACCGGCAAGCGTGAGGGGCCGCCATGGAAAAACCAAGGCTGGTTCGCCGTCCCATTCGATGATTTCGAGCAAGGGGATGATTCCGGGAACCGCCAGCCCTGTCAGGTGATGGAGCAGGTCGCCTTCCTGTTCCAGCCATTTGACCGGGAAACCGGATTCCCTGTCGCGGGTCTTGATGGCGACCGGCACACCATCGCTCCGGATGGCCCTCCAGATGATGGCGTGACTGCCCCGGTTGGCAACCGTTTCCAGTTGGTAGGTGTGCTCTTTCCCGCGGGGCAAAGGGTTTGGGGGTTTCATGGCGGGAACAGGCCCCTCATCCCTTGGTGGCCCGGGCACTGGCTTTCACCTTAACCCACCAGCTACCCAGAGGGGGACGCCAATTGTAAGCCTGTTTTGGTGGCGAGCCGTGCCAGTTTTTTGTGCGGGGGCAGGTGCAGGGCACTTTTCACTTCTGCAGCCGCCATTTTTAAATCAGCAATAAAACAGGCGATTTTTAGGCAAAATGTTCCAGCCGGGCGGCTGTTCGTTCGGCCCAAGGGCTTCGTGGCATGAGGGTTGCAGAAGGAGGCATGGAGTCCAAGGTTTGCCCGGGAGGATCGTGTCCATGCGTCAACGGTTATTGACAGGGCTGCTCGCCTTGCTGGTTTTGGGAGGTGGGTGGTCATCGGCGGGATACAGCCAGGAGAAAAAAGATGCTCCCCCGGCGGCGGCATCGGCCCCGGCTTCGGATCCGGTGGGCAAGCTGACCACCCAGATCGGCGATCTGGAAAAGGCGCTGAAGACGCTTTCGGATGAAACCACCGCCAAGAAGGGCGAACTGGACGCCGCGATCGCGGACGCCAAGGTGCGTGGTGACACGGCCTGGATGCTGGTGAGCAGCGCGCTGGTACTGCTGATGGTTCCGGGGTTGGCCCTTTTCTATGGTGGCATGGTGCGCAGGAAGAATGTGCTGGCCACGATGATGCAAAGCATGGCCTGCCTGGCGCTCGTGGGTCTTTATTGGCTTGGGATCGGTTATTCGTTGGCTTTTGGTGAATCGGTGGGTGGTTATGGATTGATTGGCTGGAGCAGCGATCTGGTCTTCCTGCAGGGGATTGAGGCGGACCAATTGCTCCCCGGGCTGAACATCTCGGTGTACGCGCATGTGATGTTCCAAGGTATGTTCGCCATCATCACGCCCGCGCTGATCTCGGGCGCCTTGGCCGAGCGCATCCGCTTTTGGCCATTCATGATTTTCAGTCTGTTGTGGATAACCCTGGTTTACTGCCCCTTGGCACACATGGTGTGGGCTTTCGACTGGTTCTATGCTGTTCCGGTGGACAAGGTGAAGGGCGCCGGCGGCTCTGCCGTGGGCCTGCTGGGGCAGATGGGTGCGCTGGATTTCGCGGGTGGCACCGTGGTGCACATAGCGGCTGGCGCGGCTGCACTGGCTTGTATTTTGGTGCTTAGGAAGAGGTCTGGCTACCCCGAGCAACCTGTCCAGCCGAACAGCCTGGTGCTGACCCTTTTGGGTGCGGGACTGCTGTGGTTTGGATGGTTCGGCTTCAACGGCGGCAGCGCCGGAGCTTCCGGAACCCTGGCCACCTCGGCCTTCGCTGCCACCCAGGGGGCTGCGGCCGCTGCCGGGCTGAGCTGGATGCTGGTGGAACTGCTGCACAAAGGAAAGGCCACGGCCCTGGGGCTTGCCTCGGGTATTGTCGCCGGTTTGGTCGCCGTCACTCCGGCCGCTGGTTACATCTATGTCTCCGGTGGTGTGGCCATCGGCATCCTGGCGGGCATGGTCTGCTACGGGGCGGTGGCATTGAAGGGGACTCTTGGTTACGACGACAGCCTGGACGCCTTCGGCGTGCACGGGGTGGGTGGATTTTTGGGCGCGGTTCTGACGGGCATCTTCTGCCATGGCGCGGTCAACTCGGCCGGGGCCTATGGCTACACCGGTTTCATGAACATTGAAACCTCCATCGCTGCCCTGAAGGCGGAGACCAAGCTGGGCTCGGTGGATGAGATCTCCAAAAAGCTGCCATCCCTCGAGGAAGCCGCCTCCAAGGCGACGGTCGCTTTGGACGCAGCCAAAGAAGCCATGTCCAAGGCCGAGAAGGATGAGGACAAGAAGAAGGCCGAGGGGCCACTGGACAAGGCCTTTGTGGAGAGCGCCCAGGCCGGAGGCGCCCTGGAGAAGGCCAAAAAACTGGAGAAGCTTCTTCTCAAGGAGGAGGAGCTGAAAAAGGGGGAGAAATCCCACACCAGTCAGGTTGGCATCCAATTCAAGGCGGCGGCGCTTTCGGGCATCTACGCCTTCGGGTTAAGCGCTGTCCTGGCGATTCTGGTTCAGGCGCTGACCGGTGGGAACTTCACCACCGATCTGCAGAGCGAGATGGAAGGTCTGGACGCGACCGAGCATGGCGAGATCGGCTTTGACTACGGTCCCTCGTTGCTGACCTCGGTGGATCGGCCAGGACCGATGCCGCGTGCGGCCATCGCCCCGCCCTCGGGTGGCAAGCGATTCGCATTGGTGGTGGAGGGACCGTCCAAGGAGGCCCTCATCAGCACCTGGAGCGGCCTCTGTCAGGATGGGCCCGGGGCTCCGTCGGCTGACTTCCTTTCGATCTACCCCCACCTGAGCACGGTTTCGGAGAACAAGTTCCGATTCTCGGGCGGGGACCAGGCTCAGGTGAAGGATGCCTTGACCCGCCTCCTGCAAAAGTCGATCGGGCAAGGTGTGAAAGTCACCACGGAGGTCTGACAGGACTTATCGCCGAGCCATAAGGCGGTGGTCGGCCGCCTTATGGCTCCAAGCCACCGCGGACCGACAGATTCCAACCCACGCCAAAAACCAATTCATCAACCTGGGGAAAGCAAGCCATGAAATTGATCACAGCGATCATCAAGCCTGAGCGGCTGGAGGCCGTGCAGATTGCGCTGGCTCAGATCGATGTTTACCTGATGACAGTGTCGGAGGTGAGGGGTTGTGGCCGGCAACGGGGCCACACGGAGGTGTACCGCGGGTCGGAGGTGCAGCCGAGGCTGCTGCCGAAGTTGAAGATCGAGATAGCGGTCAACGAACCGTTTGTCGAGGCGACGATCGAGGCATTGGTGCATGCCTCGCGGACGCCGCCCACCGGCAAGATTGGTGACGGCAAAATCTTCGTCCAGCCACTGGAGGACTGCATCCGGATCCGCACGGGGGAAAGAGGGCAAATCGCCATTGGACCGTGAATGACGGAATGCCCCCTTGTTTTAGAATTGGGGGGGCGATTTTTGATGGCCTTTTCAAGGCCGAATGGCCTCCGCTTGCCTGCAATCGAGGCGGGCTATGCTTCTTTTCTAGGCTGAAGGGCCATATTTAAGGATGTTAAAAATGGATCCATAAATTTCATTTTTGTGCCAAATCCAAGCCAAAAATGCGCCTTAAACCTTGGTGGAAGGTTTTAGGCTAGGGAATGAATATTTTGCGGCATGGGCTTTGCTCGGGGTTGGATTGACTGGATCTACCCGGGAGAAGTGTATCCATGCGCCCACGGTCTTACTGTGTATTGTTCTTGGGTCTTATCTTGTGGAGTTTTTTGTCGGCCCAAGGAAGCTGCCAGGAAAGGGTAGAAAAGCCCGAAGCCGGGGTCCCCAAATCATCCGGAGACCTGGTTGCCGCACCAAAACAGACAAGTGGGCTTTCTGAAAATCCCCTCAAGGTAGCCACCGAGGAAACAGCGGTCCGCCGTGCCGAGGTGGATGCCGCCCTTGCGGACGCCAGAGTCCGTGGAGACACGGCGTGGATGCTTGTTAGCAGCGCGCTGGTTCTGCTGATGGTGCCCGGTCTCGCCCTTTTCTATGGGGGGATGGTTCGCGGCAAGAACGTGTTGGCCACGATGATGCAAAGCATGGCATGTCTGGCCCTAGTCGGGCTCTATTGGGTGGCCATCGGCTACTCCCTGGCCTTTGGGGAATCGGTGGGAGGTTACGGGCTGATCGGTTGGAGTCCCGATCTGGTGTTCCTCCAGGGCATCGAGCCCGACCAATTGCTCCCAGGGCTGAACATCACGATTTATGCCCATGCGATGTTTCAGGGAATGTTCGCCATCATCACGCCGGCGCTGATCTCAGGGGCATTGGCAGAGCGGATCCGATTCTGGCCCTTCATGGCTTTCAGCCTGCTGTGGATCACCCTGGTCTACTGTCCCCTGGCCCACATGGTTTGGGGCTACGACTGGTTCTACGCGATTCCGTTGGACAAACTGAAGGGAGCGGGCGCCTCGCCCGTTGGACTTTTGGGCCGAATGGGTGCGCTGGATTTCGCCGGTGGCATTGTTGTGCATATTTCCGCCGGGGCGGCGGCCCTCGCCTGCATCCTGGTGCTGCGGAAGCGAACAGGCTATCCCGAGCAGCCGGTGCAACCCAACAGCCTGGTGCTTACCCTGCTTGGCACAGGGCTTTTGTGGTTCGGGTGGTTCGGTTTCAACGGGGGAAGCGCGGGAGGATCAGGCGCTCTCGCGACATCCGCATTCACCGTGACACAGGCCTCAGCGGCTGCAGCAGGGTTGAGTTGGATGCTGGTAGAAGTCCTTCACAAGGGCAAGGCGACAGCCCTGGGCCTAGCATCCGGATTGATCGCGGGGCTGGCGACCGTGACTCCAGCGGCGGGTTACATCTATGTTTCAGGGGGTGTCGCCATCGGGGTGATGGCCGGGGTTGTCTGCTACATCATGGTGTCCATCAAGGGAAAACTTGGTTACGACGACAGCCTGGACGCCTTCGGGGTTCATGGGGTCGGCGGATTCCTGGGAGTCATCCTCACCGGAATCTTTTGCCACGGAGCCGTGAATTCCGCGGGCGCGTACGGCTACACGGGATTCATAAACCTGGAGTCCTCGATAGCGGCCCTGAAGGCCGAGACCAAGCTGGGTTCGGTGGATGAGATCTCGAAAAAACTGCCGGCCTTAGTGGAGTCGGCGGCAAGGGCCGCCGCCGCCCTGGCGGCAGCGAAAGAATCGGTGGCCAAAGCTGTGACAAAGGAAGACAAAAAGAAGGCGGAGGGCACCCTGGATCTGGCCTTTGTTGAAAACTTCCAATCTGGTGGCGCATTGGAGAAGGCCCAAAAGTTGGAGAAGCTTCTCCTCAAGGAGGAGGAGCTGAAGGAGGGTGAGAAATCCCACTCCAGCCAGGTGTTGATCCAATTCAAGGCCGCGGCGTTGTCGGGAGCCTACGCCTTCGGATTGAGCGCCGTGCTGGCCCTTCTTGTCCACACCCTGTCCGGAGGCAATTTCACCACGGACCCGCAAAGCGAGCTAGAGGGCCTGGACGCAACGGAGCACGGTGAAATCGGTTTCGATTACGGTCCCTCATTGCTCACCTCCGTGGACCGTCCTGGGCCGATGCCGCGTGCGGCCATCGCCCCACCCTCGGGTGGCAAGCGATTCACCCTGGTGGTGGAGGGCCCGTCCAAGGAGGCGCTCCTTGGCACCTGGAGCTCCTTGTGCCAGGAGGGGCCTGGTGCCCCTTCGGCAGACTTCCTGGCCGTCTACCCGTTCCTGAGCACTGTCTCGGACAACAAGTTCCGTTTTTCCGGGGGCAACCAGACCATGGTGCGCGAATCGCTGACCCGTCTGCTCCAGAAGTCGTTCGGGCAGGAAGTGCAAGTCACCGCCGAGGTTTGATATTTCCAAAAAACAGGCATTATTCAGGAGCAAGCCATGAAGTTGATCACAGCGATCATCAAGCCTGAGCGGCTGGAGGCCGTGCAGATTGCGCTGGCCCAGATCGATGTTTATCTGATGACCGTTTCCGAGGTGCGCGGCTGCGGCAGGCAGCGCGGGCACACCGAGGTGTACCGCGGGTCGGAGGTGCAGCCGAGGCTGCTGCCGAAATTGAAGATCGAGATCGCGGTCAACGAGCCATTCATCGAGGCGACGATCGAGGCATTGGTGCATGCCTCGCGCACGCCGCCCACCGGGAAGATCGGGGACGGGAAGATTTTCATCCAACCCCTGGAGGATTGCGTCCGCATTCGCACCGGGGAACGAGGCTCGATAGCCATCGGCCCCTGATCGTCGTCCCTCCGGTAGCGCCCAAACCGGAAAAGCCCCCGGGGAATTCTCCCCGGGGGCTTTTATACATTGATATATTTGCATCTGCGGAATCTGTGTGTGATGCCTGTATCAATTGCACCAGCCCCTTAAAACGAATTACCCAACTGTTAGCCCAAGAAACCTTTTTCGGATTTGCCGGGTTGTTAAGTGTGGATGAATGGCGATATTGCGTCGCTTGAGAAAAATTTCCCGGCAAGTGTCTACCCATGAGTGAATTGGACGAGGCAATTCGCGAATTCCTTATGGAGGGGCAGGAAAGCCTCGTCCAATTGGAAAAGCTATTTCTGGAGGCGGAGTCTGGAGAGCCCACCCCTGAAAGCCTGACCGCAGCTTTTCGTTTGTTGCACAGCCTCAAAGGCGCGGCGGGTTTCCTTAATTTTCCCACTCTGGAAAGCATCACTCACGCCGCGGAATCATTACTGGCCAAACTTCGCTCGGGCGAGTTGACTTTCGGTCCAGGAATTGGCGATTTGTTATTGAGGGTTATCGACACCCTGAGAGAGATATTCAGGGCCATTGCCGACGGGAACGGGGATAATCCCAAACCACTTGAAACCGGGGAGCTGGCCCGCCTTCTTGCCAACCCTTTGGCGGTGGCAACCAACAATTCTGGTCCAGCGGTGGTTCCCGCAAGGCCGGTGGTTACGCCGCAAACCCAAATTTCCGCCCAGCATTCGTTCCTTTCTCAACAATCCCTGCAAGGCAATGACTCCGTGGTGCTGGGGCGGTCCGGTCCCGCCAAAAACGAAAAAGAAAATTCAGTCCGCATCGATCTCGAATTGGTTGACCGGCTGATGACTCTGGCAGGCGAGATGGTGCTTGCCCGAAACCGCATCATCCAGCAGGTCGGCCAGTTCAACCATCCGGCGCTCTCGGCCGCCTCGCGGCAGCTCAACCAGGTCACAACCGAGCTGCAGGAGGCTGTGATGAAGATGCGGATGTACCCCATCTCCAATCTGTGGTCTCGCCTGCCCCGCGTTGTCCGCGACCTGGCCCAGCAGGTCGGGAAGAAATGCCGGCTGGAAATGGAGGGAGGTTCCACCGAGCTGGACAAAAACCTGATCGAGGTGATCAAGGATCCCCTGACGCACCTGGTGCGGAACGCGGTGGATCATGGAATCGAGGGGCCGGGCGAAAGGCTGAAGGCAGGGAAGTCGCCGGAGGGCCTATTGACCCTAAGGGCACGACATGAATCCGGCCAAGTGATCATCGAGCTGCAGGATGATGGCAAGGGGATGGACCCGCAGTCCATCCGCGCCAAAGCCGTGGAGCGTGGCATCGCCACCCGGGACGCGGTTGACAGGCAATCGGACCAAGATGTCCTCTCCTATGTGTTCCTTCCCGGTTTTTCAACGGCCAGGGCTGTGACCCAGGTGTCCGGCCGGGGCATCGGGATGGATGTTGTGAAAACCAACATCGAAAACCTGGGTGGTTCCATCGACCTGGATACCATCCCCGGGAAAGGGACAACGGTGAGGCTGAGGATCCCGCTGACCCTGGCGATTGTCAACGCCTTGGTGGTTGTATCCGGTCAGTCCCACCTGGCCTTGCCCCAGTCCGGAATTGTGGAATTGCTGCGCCTCCAGGGTGAAAGGCTGGGCGCCCTGGTGGAGGAATCGGCGGGCACGCGAGTCCTGCGTTTCCGGGGCAGGTTGCTGCCACTTCTGGTGCTTTCGGATATCCTCGGGGAAAAAACGGGCCTGATGGCCGGCGGCGAGGAGCAGGCGCTTTCCGTCGTGGTGCTACGGGGGGAGGATCGCATTTTCGCCCTCGCGGTGGACCGCATCCTCGACGCCCAGGAGATAGTTGTAAAGCCCCTGCCGGTCCCGTTGCGCCATCTGGCGATTTACGGTGGAGCGACCCTACTTGGGGACGGCAGGATCGCTTTGATCATAGATATTCCCGGTCTTGCCGACGCTGGCGGGGTGGCGGTCGCTGGCGGAGGGGTAGTCGAGTTTCCCGAAGCCCACGTGTCGACCGAGCAAGTGCGGCCGCTCCTCCTGGTGGAACTTACACCCGGGCGCCTGCATGGGTTTCTATTGGACATGGTGGAGCGACTGGAAGAGTTTGAAACCTCCAGAATTGAAACGACAGCCCGGGGTCCCACCGTGCCCTATCGGGGCGGATTGCTTCCCCTTGTGGAGCTTTCCGGATTGCCCGGGTGGGAACCCGCGGCGCGGGAAAGGAAAATCCAGCCGGTGGTGGTTCATCGCCTCAAGGGCGGACTGGGAGGCCTCATGGTCAACCAGATCCTGAACACTGTCGAGGAGCCCTGGACCCTGGTCGAGGGAGGAGCCTCACCGGGTGTGACAGCGACCGCCCTAGTCAGGGGCAGGACCGTGGAAATCATCGACCCGGCGTTCTGGTGTGACCGGGGGAAGCCCAATGGTTGAAAAGGCGACCAACCCAAGACACAGCGACGACCGGGCCTTTGGTGTCTGCGTCTTCCGGCTGGCAGGTTTGAGGCTGGGCCTGGATGTCCGGAATGTCCAGGAGGTGTTGAAGCCCCTTGCCATCACCCCGGTTCCCCTGGCTCCTGAAACCATGGACGGCCTGGTGAACCTTCGCGGCCAGATCGTATTGGCGTTCAACCTGCGCCAGAGACTGGACCTTGATGCCAAGGAAGCGGCGAGCCCCCTGCAAGTGGTTTGCCTGCACCAGGGAGAGCCGGTCAGTTTCCTGGTGGATGCCCTCGAGGAGGTGCAGGAGATCCAGGCCGGCAGCTTGCGACCGATCCCGTCCAACCTTCCCCGGCGCCTAAGGGAAGCCCTTATCGGGGTACTGGACGGTGATGGCGGTCTCCTGCTGATACTGGATCCGGCAAGGGTTTTGGGATGGGTCGCGGGTGAACCTGATAATCCCGGAGCAAAAGGCTGACGGGCCAATCGACCTATAGGGAAGGGTGAAAACCATGCAAGGCAATTTCTGGCTGGATTGGTTCGCTGGCAGGCGTGTTGCCGCAAGGCTGGTGTGGATCGCCGTGAGCTTTCTCCTGCCTCTCTCGGTTCTTTTGTGGATTTACTGGAGTTCCGTAAGCGGCCAAATCGACTTCGCGCGCAAGGAAACCAGCGGGCTGGGCGCGAATCGCGTGCTGTTTGAGGCATTGTTGGCATTTGAAAGGCATCAGGCCCTAGTGGCCCTGAAGGCCGACCCCGGCGAGGTATCCACCGCGGCCGGCGCCGTGGAGCGTTCCCTTGACAGGATCGACAGGCTGGCAAACCAGTATGGCAAGGCAATCCAATTCGATGACGAGGGGTTCAAGACCAGAAAGCGGGGATGGGCCAATCCCGTGGAGTTGAGGAAGGCCTGGCAATCCAGGGATCCCCAGGTCCAGGAGAAGGCCGAAAAAATCCTGCTCGAGCAAATTGCCCATGTGGGTGACAGTTCAAACCTTGTCCTTGATCCCGATCTGGACAGCTTTTACCTGATGGATTGCTGCGTGGTCGCCTTGCCAAGCATTTGCGGGAGGCTGGCCTCCGTGGCCAAATGCATCGGGCAGGGCGAGTCGAAAGGGGGCCTGGAGCTTGGGATCGCCAGCAGGAGACTGCGGGAGGACGACCTGGCCCGGTTCAGCAAGGGCATCGAGACCGCAATGGCGGAGGATTTCAACTTTTTCGGCCAGACACTCGATTCTGATCGCCTGACCCAAGCGGGGGACCTGGTTCGAAGGGATTTGTCCAGCGTGGCGGACCAGGCTGATGGATTGGCCATGAAAACGACAAAATGGGAAGCGGCCACCGGATTAGGAAAAAAGGTATTTGTTGCTTTCGAAACCTGCCAGGAAGCGTTCACGCGTTGCGATGAAAACCTTGAAAAGGCGCTGGAAAACCGGATCAGTCTTTTCAGCCGGTCGCGGCTCACCGGGGTATCCCTGACAGGGGTCGCCCTAGGGCTTGCCCTGGGCCTGGTCATCTGGATAGGCCGAAGCCTGGTGTTGCCAATCTCAGCGAGCCGGTTGAGGCTGATCCAATTGGCCCAGGGAGACCTTGCGCAAAAAGTGGAGGTTGTTGGCCGGGGTGAACTGGGGGACATGACATCGGCCCTGGAGGGAGCGGTGGATGGCATGCGTCGGGCTGTCTCCCCGATCCGGGAGGGGGCGAGCCAACTTGCCGAATCGGTGAAGCAACAAGCGGATCTGCTCCAGAGCATGGCCAGCAACGCCGAAGAAACTTCCGCCCAGGTCCAGGTGGTCTCGTCCGCGGCGGAGCAGGTCAGCGCAAATGTGCGGAGTGTCGCCGCGGCGGCTGAAGAAATGGAGGCGACCATAAAAGAGATCGCTGGCCAGGCCCACCAGGCAGCGCGTGTGGCGGGTGAGGCTGTGGGGCTGGCTGAATCGACAGGGACGCTTGTGAACCGGCTGGGTGAGAGCGGTTCGATGATCGGCGGCGTGGTGAAGACGATCACCAGCATCGCCGAGCAGACCAATCTTTTGGCCCTGAACGCGA
>Ga0222712_10003283_pt1 | contig 17724 bp, 17 predicted proteins | sample C33_657DmetaG_FD_165043 | JGI IMG/M metagenome (GOLD analysis project Ga0222712, IMG submission 165043) | Estuarine water microbial communities from San Francisco Bay, California, United States - C33_657D | ecosystem: Environmental > Aquatic > Marine > Unclassified | place: USA: California...
ATCCATCAGTAATGGAGGAACCAGTAGTATTATCACCTATTCTTATGTTAGTATTTCCATATTGATCGATGCCAAATCCTAATACTCCATTAATTTGAAGTGCTGTTGTTGGATTTGTGGTTCCTATACCAACTCCAGAACTGTTAATTCTTACATACTCTTGAGTTTCCGTTTTATCTGTAAAAATAATATCTTCAGATCCAATAGTAATATTTGAACCTGTTGCAGTTCCATTATAATCTGTGACAATTCTTAAGTCACCATTAGAGGTAAAGATTCTTGCTGTTCCACCAACACCGGCAGTTCCTCCAAAATTATCATAAATGAGACCAAGATGATCTTCTCCAGTCCCGTCAATATTTTGACCTAAAGTAAAAGTAGCAGGTAAACCAGAAGCAGAAGACGCAATAGAAATAGTAGGAAGAGTAAATATTTGTTGGTACAGCGAGTTTAATAAAATTGCATCAGAATTGAGTGTAAATGTTCCAACGTTGTACTCAACATATGCACCTGGTGTATTATAAAAAAGATTTCCAGTATTGAGAGTTATATTTTGTGCAGAAATATCAATGGATGTTGTACCAATACCTACAGAAGAATCCCCAGATTCAAAATTTACAGATCCCAAAACATCTAATTGTGATGTTGGATTTGTTGTTCCTATACCAACATTACCACTGAAATATCCACCACCAGTAACTTGAAGTGGTTGTGATTCTGTTCCTGTTGAAGTTGCTGAACCTATTAATACTGGTCCATTTGTAAATGTAGAAACTCCTGTGACTTGAAGTTGATTTGATGTTGTAATATCAAGGGTTGAAATCCCCGAAACATTTAAACTATTAAATGTTGGAGTATCGGATACACTAATAGTTGCAATTAATCCACCAGTTGTGGCAGTTGCAATTATATTACTTCCACGAAAGTCTAAATTAGTAACACTTCCAGAAGTTCCAACTAAATTTCCTTCATCTTTTATTGTAATTCCGCTAAGTGTTCCTGCTCCCGCTTGAGTGACTGGCTGCCAAGACCAACCTCCAATAGAGTTTGCAACAGGAACGTAAAATTCTTGTCCAAAGGATACTCCATCTGGAGATAATTGATTTACATCTAACTTATCAACTGTGGTAATTCCAGTTATAATAGCATTACCAAAGACGTGAAGTGCTGATTGGGCATTAGTAGTTCCAATACCAACTTTCCCAGTAACCTCAAGTACTGTACTATTTTCGGTATAAGAAACTATACCAACTTTAAGATTTTTTTGACGAGCGCTGCTATATTTTGCCATCTTAGTTTAAAGTTTCTAAAATACTTGCAATAAATTTTAGATTAGTCGCATTACTGCCCGATATGACTAATTTATCGCCCGATTCAAGTACCAATTTGCCAGAAAAAAGACTTGTACTATCATTAGCAGAGATCGGAAAATCTTTTACAATTTCAGTATCTGTTGAACTTCTACGATGAATAAAAGTAACATCATGAGAAGTACCACCAATATTTGCAACTTGTGCAAGAAGAACTACTCCAGTATAACCAATTGGTGCAGTGTATACTTCTGAGGAACTAATTCCTACAACAGCAGTGACAGTTTGAAATACATTAAGTGGTAAAGCCATGTCTTATTCTCCTCCTAGTGCTAAAATGAATGGAGTAACATTTGAAAATAAACTTCTAGAATAGAAATTACCAGAAATAGTTCCTGTTTGTTGATTAATTACAACACCGTCACCAATTCTGAAATTACCAGATTGGTCAGTTGAAGTATAAACTACAAGACCACCATTCCTATTATCAACTTCATTATCTTGAACTGGAATACCGCCAGTAGAAGGAAGAGCATTAGCAATCGTAACACCAGATCCAATGTATTCAAATGAATGTCCAGAGGCCAGTATTCTACTTTGTTTAAAAAATGGGACTGTTGATCCTACACCAACCGCATAAGGTAAAATTTGAGACGTAGTGATTGTACAAATGCCTGAAGAAATTGGTGTGGAACTTTCAATACTGTAATATGTTGGAAGTATTGAAAGTGTTGCAGTTGCAGTATCAATTCCAACATTTGGTGAAGATATTGTTATAGATGGTACAGATTCATATCCTCTACCACTTGAAACAATTTCAATCCCAGTAACACTACCATTACTAACTTGAGCAACTGCTTGTGCCTGAATTCCCCAAGATGTTGATGGTGCAGAAATAGTAACTGTAGGAGTTGAAGTATATCCAGTTCCTCCTGCAGAAACATTAATTTTGTTTACTGTATAATATAACTTATCAAAGTAAACAACTTGTCCATTATACGGTCTTGTATTTCCAAGACCTGCAAGGACAAAAGTATTACTATTTGCTGATGCAAATGTAGTTACAACACCTATAAATTCTTGCGCTCCTACTCCATCAGCAACTAAACCATAATTTCCAAAAGATGAGTTTGAGTTTGTAAGATCGCAAGCTCCTCCGGATCCACAATATACTGCTATATCGTTACATATGGTGAACAATGAAACGAGTTGGGCATATCCATTATTTGTAATCGATACACCTATTCCACCTTGATTATACTGCGTATACGAATCAAGAACCATAGATTTCGTATTACCAAGAGCATTATTGCCATCAATTTTCATTCCAATACTATTCGGAATGAAATTAGTACAATTTTGAATGTATGGTGATTGTGTAATCGTTCCTGCGCCTACTGGATTGAAAGCAAATATTGCTTTTCCTAGATCCAGAGTGCCTGTATAAGACATCTCTGCAACATAATTGCCATTAGTTACATAGAATAAATCTTGGTTTGTATTTTGTGGTGTTACTGAAACTTCTCTTAGACTGTCCCCTACAATGGATACTTGTTCTGGAATTAAAAGAGGATTGTTTTCTACATAAGATCCAGCACTAACTTTAATAACTGTTCCTTCTGTTGCTGCAGTGAGTGCTGCTCCGATTGTTCTTTTTGCGTCTCCAAGTTTTTTTCCTGTATTGGAGTCTGTTCCGTCTGCTGTGACATAAAGAATATTAGTAACTGTTGCACCAGCACCAAGTCTTACAATATCGGTGCCAATTCCTGTGCGTTCTCTACGAGCGTATAACTCTGCATCATATATATTAAGGCCTAATTCCCCCAACGGAAGGTCATTTACCGTTGGTTGTTTTCCAGGAACAGCCGATCGTTTAATTCTTATATTAGGATTTGCCATTCAATCCCCGCATTTTGGTATTTACCGTAGAGAACTCTTATATAAGAGTTTTTATTATTTATGAGAAATCATCTTCTACTTTTACTCCTCGTTTAGACTTCTTCATTTTTTCAATTTCAATATTCAAAGAATTTATAACAGAGTTAAGTTTCTCTACTTGTGTTTCTAGGACGATATTTTGATTAAACAATTCAAATGTTTTTTGTTGATATTTTGAAAGAACCAACTTCAAATCTTCTTCAGACATAAAAAAATACACCCAGTTTCCTGAGTGTATTTATTGGTTTTTATTCAGTTATCAGAAAGTACCTGCATCAACAGTAATATTCTCAAGGAATCTTTCAGTTCCTGTGCAAGAAATAACTTGAGATTGTCCCGCACAGTCATTTACCCAAAGAGCTGAGATTTCAATTGGTGCATAGTTAGAAACGGTGATTTGTGGACTATTGTTATCAGTTCCACCACCATCAGTGACTTGAGAACCAAACTTGAATCTTCCATCTGCATGTTCCCAAATAACTGCAGATTTCTTCGCACCTGAAGAATTGTAGTTAAAGAGAACACCTAAGTCCCAAGTGGTTGGAGATCCTGGAGTAGAACCATTAACTAATCCAAGTTCAATTGTTCTATCTTCAACGAGCATCGACTCAGTGTTGACCTGAGTAGTTGATCCATTTACATAAAGGTTGCCAGAAATCGTAAGATTCTGAGATGCAGTAATATTTCCACTCGAATCAACAACTGCTGCCTGAGTTCCGTTTGAATGCTGTAAAGTTGCTACCTTAACTGTTGGGGTACTTAAAGAAGTGCCAACAATAACATCATCGGGAAGACCAACGATAACAGTTTGTCCAGATACTGAAGTGTTTACTTCATTTGCAGTTCCATTAATAGTTAGTGTCTGAGTGGTATTGACACTTCCAGATCCACTATCACCTGCTAGTCCAATATCGGCAGCGCTTACATAATCAATAACAGCAGATGAAGTTGGAACAGAAGAAGTTGAAGTTCCTGTAGATACTGAAGATGAGAACTGAGTAATACCAATACCAGTTCCTACAGTTGCAATACCACTTACTAAAACGTTTCCGGTAAACTCGGCATGTTGTGTAGTGAGTTTATTTGTACTAGGATTATAGTAAATACCATCATCAGTATAGATAGTTTCATTTGTTGCAGATCCATTGTTTGCATCAACAAATGTAATATGATAATTTGCGTTATTATTTGATGCAGTTACAGTCTTAACCTGATCGGCAGATGATACGTTACCAACAACTGCTCCGTAGAATGTTGTTGCACTAACTGAAGTATCGCTTACAGTAACACCAGAACCAACAGCGAGGCGAACGCCATTCGCCATAGTTGTAGTTCCAACTGCAACACCATAGTTGAAAGCAAATGTATCTGTTGCAAATCCAAGAGTTCCGCTCTGGAACCACATCAACTGTTTATATGTTGCTGGAAGTGTATTAATTCCAGATACATTAAAGTTTGCTAATGGAGAACCTTCGGTAGATGCAATTGCAATACCACCATGATTTGCAGTGGTATCACTTGGTGTTACTGAAGTTGTATAACCAAGAACAAGATCTTTGTTTTCAATGAATACATCTTCACCTCTTAAGGTAATGGTGGTTCCACCAAGAGAAATATTTCCTGTTACATCTAAATCACCGTAAATATCAACATGGTCATTGATGATAGTAGTCCCGCCTGCAGAATCAAGATAAAGAAATCCTGATGTAGTATCAACTACACCATTTCCACCAATTCCGAGACGAACTGCATCAGCAACTAAACCAGTTGCAAAAGTTCCAATTCCTGAGAATGATCCATGTCTCCATCTTTTTGAAGCAGCACCATTACCAAGATCATAAGTATCATCAGTATTTGGAACAAGATTTGAAACAAATTCTCCCGCTACATTAATATTATCAGCATCACTATCACCAAGATTTAAAGTGCCGCCATAAAATGTTGCAGTTCCAATAAAATATGATTGACCAGTAACAGAAAGTCCACCACCAACAGTTACATTTTTATCGACACCCAAACCACCATCAATTTGAACAGCGCCTGTATTTGTATTCCCGAGAGTATTATCTGTAGTATTACTAAATGTTGTAATGCCAGAAAAATCTGAGTTTACATTTACATCAAGAGCATCGCCACCAATCGTAGTAATTCCACTAAATACTGCATTTAAAGAACCACTTGCCCAACTTAAATTGCCATTACCATCATTAGTAAGAACCGAACTTACTGCACCTTGAGATGCGGGGAAATAATACGTAAGAGCAGCACCTACCGTTGCTGGCGCTGCAAGAGTAATAAAGTCTGAACCATTCGAAGTCCCTTCAACCAGGTTTATTCCACTACCAGATGAAGTGGTCTCCTTTTTCCAATAACGGTGAGAACCGAAAAACTTGTTTGTATTAATGTCTGAGGTAAGACCCACATACAGATCGTAACTATCTGTAGTAAAACCAGGTTCACCTGCCCTGAGTCCAGGGAGATTAGCAAGAAGACCTCTCTTAAACTGTAAAACAGGAGCTGTCATCTTCTTATTTCTATTTGATTATAATATTATTTAGATCTTTCAAAAAGTTCCTGCGTCAAGATCGATACGATCATCAAGATCTACATCCAATGTATTCACAAAGTTTGCTGGCAGTCCTGGTTGTGTTGTTTCGGTTGTTGATGATGCAGATAAAACATCATCGGGGTTCACTGCAATATATTTTCCAGTGTTGGAATTATACATGATAACATACTTATCTCTCACGTTAGAAACATCTACATCAAGCAATTCATTAAAGTTTCTTGCCATAATTACTCCTGATGCTACCGTGGCTTTAACTTTTGATTTTGATGAAACCCTTACTTGGTAACTCATAAGGAAGCAGTCTCCTCTACGATTACGTTTCCTTCTACCACTTTTGAAATTGTGCCACCAGGTGATATGATTAAAATGTCATAATAACATCTACCTTTTGGTAATGTTGAAGTAACATTACTAGTCATTGATATTTTAACAGTACTATCAGCAACTGTTAAAGAAGTGCTAAATGTATAAGCAATTCCTGCAGTAGGATGCTTTCTCAATTTTGATGCAGCACTTGTATTGGTCAAATTTAGTCTGCCACCATCTTCAGCAGTTAAAGTAAATGTTTCTTCAAAATAAGTACCTTTTTGAATGACTAGATTTACTGCACTAACTGCTGCCATTGTACTTTAATCAGTTTAAACTATTTATTTTACAAAATTATTATGATAATGTAAATGTGGTACTACCGATTCCCACTGCAGTAAATGTCAATTTATTACCAAGAAGAGAAATTGTAATCGGAGTAGTATTACCTACACTAATAAATCCACCTGTAGCAGTAATAATTCCGCTGGTATTTACACTTGCAGTAGAAATTAAGGTTGAAGAAATTCCACTTGCTGACGCATAAGTAGCAATTCCTGCACTTGTAGCATAAGTTGATACACCTGCTGAAGTTGCATAGGTGGCGATTCCTGCAGTTGTAGCATAAGTAGCAATTCCCGCACTAGTTGCATAAGTGGCAACTCCAGCATTAGTTGCATAAGATGAAGTACCACTAATATTAATATTATAAGTTCCACTAAGTCGTGCAGAATTTATTGTTCCTGAAGTAATATTTGCAGCATCAGTTAGATTATATGCAGTTGTTGCAAAAGATGCGGTTGATGCTGTACCTGTTAATGATCCGTAAAAATCACCATAGAAAGTAGCAACTCCACTAGTTGCTGTGACTACTCCTGAAGTTATTTTTACGCCACTGATTGTTGAAATACCGCTGACATTTAACGTTGTTATGATACCTGCATTAATATTTGCAGTATTAACATATGCAGTGGTAACTACACCAGTATTTGCAGTAAATGCAGAAACAAATCCAATATTATTTACATATAAATCACCAAACTCAGCTACCAAAACGCTAGCAATTCCACAATTGACATTGTTAAATGTTCCAATTCCAGTGACATTTATATAGGGTGTGGTTATTGCCGTCGTATTTAATGTAGCAATTGTTGATACGCCAGTTACATTACAATTTGTATTGGTTAAATTGGTTATATTTCCAGTGGTTGCTGAAAAAGTTGTGATTGTTCCTGCAGTTCCTGTCAGGTTTGTTATTGTACCATTAGTACTATTAAACGTCGTAATAGTGCCAGCAACACCACTAATATTTGTTGCACTAAATGAAGTAAATACACCAGAACTAATATTGGCAGTATTAAAATTACCAGTTGTATATGATGCGGTTGTTCCAGATAATGTCGTTACGATTCCAGAAACAATATAGGCATCAGATGCATAGGTTTCAGATGATCTTAATATTGTTGCACTTCCAACGCCACTTACGACGAAATTAGTTGCTCGAACACCACCAGCCACATGGAGTTTTTCTAGGGTATTGGTTGTTCCAATACCCACTCTGTTATCATAATTATCTGCAAAGATTAAGTCATTGTTGACTTCTAATCCATGCTTTACAACAAAGTTCTTTTGTACTGCCATTGGGTTTCACTCTCCACCCGAGTTTTAACTATTTATGAAGAAATAGGTCCAAATCCTTTCCATTGATTATTGGTAGTATAAACCCATCCAACATATCCACCATTTGTAGGTTCTGCATTGAAAACAATGTCTCCATAGTTTCCTGCCAAAGATGGAGTTGCAATTCCAACTGTGATCTGACGAGAAACTTTAGCAGTTCCTTGAATGAACATCGAATTCGCCTCAATTCCTTTTGAGGAATTAGAAGTAATCTTGTTATTGAAAACTACGGGACCATCAAACTCAGAAACCAAGTTTGCATTAGGACCACCCTCAACTCTAATTGATCTAGTAATAGATGCTTCGAGAGGGGTCAATACATCAAATCCAACACTTACATTACCTGTTTCAATTTCTTCTCCAGTAACTGTAGGAACTGGAGCATCGAAAACTTCCTCTTGACCCGTTGCGGAGTTGACCTTTTTATTGCCAGTATAGAAGTCTCCATCACTGTTCATTGCAGTGAAGATACTTACTCCACCATCAACTCTAGTATTTTGTGAAATCAACTCTTCTTGAGGTGATAAGATTCTATCCTGCTTATCGGGAAGAGAAGTTGAATAGTTACCAGGGCCAAAACCAAGATATTCAAAGGTATGACCAGATGCGCGAATGATTGAATTTCTACGAAGTTCAATTGGTCTTACTTTAATTCTTCTAACTACAGAATTTGCATCATGAGTTTGTCTCTTTGTTCCAAACAACTCTCTGAATACAGAAACTGAGTTGCCAGTAACATCTGTTTTAATTCTAAAGACCTCATCATCTATTTGAATATAATCTCCAAGTTTGAATCCTAAGGTAACTGCATTTGGTATGACTAATGGAGTAGAACTTGAAGCATCTCTTGCAAGGGTTGCTCCAAGAACCGTAGTAATACCTGCATATTCTTGATTGAATCTACCACCCAAGTTTTCATTTTCTGGTGTAATATCACCAAAATTGGATGCAAAACCAAATCTATAAACATTAAGAGTTCCACTTGTATAAACCGAAGTAGTTCCTAAACCTACATTAACAGTTAAAGATGTTAAACTATTCAGTTTCTTAACAATGAAATCACCATTGAAGAATGTATTTGTTGATCCACTTACACGGAGTTTGTTATCAACTTTAAATCCATGTGATGTTGTAAATCCGATTGTGGCAATTCCTGTAGTTGGTGAATATACAAAGGTAGAAATCCCAATGGTTTTTCCAACAACTTTTGTGTTACTATATGCAGTCGCAGTAATACCAAGTCCAGTTATAGATGGATTACCAATTGTAGTTGAAGACTCTACTTCAATTTTCTTACTATTTCCTGTAGTGATATTTGTGATCTTATATAATGTATTGTAATCACTATTTGATCCTGGAGTAACACCATCTAATTGTATGCAGTCCCCAATATTGTTTGTGACAGATGTAACTTGAACAACTGCAGAAGTAAATCCTGCGGTAGTAGCAACACCTACAATCGATAATGTATTTCCGATACCATATGCACTACCACCATTCATAATCTTAACAGCAGTTACTGTTCCAGATCCATTAAATGTAATGACTGCGGTTGCATCGGATCCTGTTGTTGATGTTCCAATTCCAACAAGTCTTGCATTATATGCATATCCAGAAGATCCAGTTCCATATCCAGATCCTCCACTTACAATACTGACCCCGGTGATGCCAGAGAGATTATGATCTAAGGCAGTAAAGAATGTATGAGCAGTTCCTGCACTATTTGATTGAATATCAGTGAGTGCAAATCCAACATTAAAGTCGATTAGTCCTTTTCCTAATGTTTCCTTTGTAATACTCTTTTGAGGATCATTGGTTACAACTTGGCCAATTGGATCGGAAAGAGCAAAACTTGCAGATGCATTTGGATCAGAAACTGGATTGTCTCTGTTGATTTGAGGATATAATGTTTGAATTTGTTGAGAGAACTTTAATCCAGTAAATGGAGCAACTGTTGGTGCATTTGATGTGTTTACAATAACTAAGTGATAAATTCCATCTTGGACGGAAGGAATATACTTTTGAACCTCTTGTGATCTGTAAATCTGATAAGTATCAAGAGTTCTCTTTCTCTTGAATGCAGGAAGAGATGCATTACGAACAGAAGTATCATTAGTAAATGTTCCAGGATTAGAAGTCAGTGCATAACTGAAGTGTTTTGTACTGCTAATTCCAGTAACTGTAAATGTACCATTGAAACCAAGATTTGCAGTTGCCGAAGTATTATTAGAACTCTTTACATTAATAATTTCTACTTGAGAACCTACAGTCAATTCGTGAGGAACTTCTGTGATAATGTTTGCAGTATTTGAAGACCAAGTTGCATTTGCAATGAATCTTGGGTTTCTCAGTTCATTTGAATTCGATAATGTAGATGAATTTGTGGGATCAAAATACTTGAAGATTTCTGTAGTTCCTGATCCAATTACATTATTAGATTCTTGTAAAATATATGCGTCTAATGGTGGTCTTGAAGTAACCGTTGAATCCTTTGGAAGAACGTATCTAACTCTATAAACAGTATCAATCAGACTTCTAGTATCTGGTTTTCTAGTAATATATGTTCTTGGAGTCGCTTGACCTAAACTACCAATACCAGAATTTCTAATCAAGGTGTATAAAGTATTTTCAGTTGATGCAGTAGAAACATTAATATACCACTGAGATTGAGTAGAATCCCATTGAATTGGGTGTCCAATATTTCCAGAGAACTTATCAGATACTCTACTTACAACGCTTAAAATTCCACCTTTATTATTGACAGTAATTGGAACATCAGTTAGAGCATCATTTAATGATTGTGCAAGTTTAATTTGACTCGTTGAAGTAATTCCACTGCCCGAAGTAATAGCATAATATAACTGATTTGAATTGATACCATCTGGCATTACACCATTTTCACTATAAACACGAACAGATTCGCCAAGAATCAATGAATGATTGTTAGTTAAAGTGAAAATATTTGAAGTTATACTATTGACACCAGAGGTGCTTCTGCCAACAGTAAATAATTTTTGAGAAGACAGTTGACTATCTGGCATGACAATTTTAGCCAGATATTGAGTTGTAATTCCACTTTGTGAAACTTCTACAAACAAACTGTCATTAGTTTTTGCACCAATTCTATAACCATCAATTACGGAAACTGGTGGTAAATCTTCATTGACTTCATTATACAAATAAAGTTTACTTGTAGTTGCAGCACCAGCAGAAACTGAAGTTGTTACGCCCACATCAATTGCAATGAATTCAACACTCGCCTCTGAAGATTCAATTTGCTTTGGTGGAATGATATGAGTGATATAACCTGTATCATCTCTTGAGAAACACTCTTTTCTAAAACCAGATGATACTAAAGACTTTGCTCCAAAGTTGGAGTTGGAATTAGTTATTGATAGATCACCACCAGATTCAGATACAAAGTGTTGGGCATAACCAATTGCAAATACTGAAACTAATTGTAAGAATGCATTATTTGTTGCTTTAATATGGAAGTTTTCATAACTTGGTTTGAATCTCGCAAGAGAATCACTATGTAAGTTTGTATATACTGTAGAATCTTGGTATATGCCTGAGGTTGAATTATACTTTACAAATGCCTTATCATCTTTCTGGAGACCAATACCTGTAAATTGAGCGACAACCATGGACTTAAATCCATCAGCCTTATCACCATCTGCCAACAGACCACACATACCATAAACTGAACGAAGCGAACAGTTAAAGATATATGGAGATGCTGAGGTTACTGTGTCAACTGCAATATTTAATTTAGCCGCTGCAATTAATCCTGCAGAAGGTAGTGCGGTTGTTGGGGGATTTTGAACTTGGTATACAATTTCTGTAGGACTATTAACCTGAGATACAACATACTGACCATCATATCCAGAAGCACCAACTCCACTAATCTGAATTGGTGTATTAATATTAAGGCCAGAAAGTGATGATGAAAGTGTGACGGTAATGTTCTTTGTTGCAAGTACACCATTACCTGCTTTAATACTGCTAATTCCTACTTCTGCTCCTCTTGAACCAACGATTCGATATTCATCAATTACAGGTTGAATATCAATTGTTGTTGATGGATAATCTGGTTCAATCTCTCTTCCGCTCGATTGTCCATATGCAATACCAACCTTTTCATAATAAATTTCAAGATCAGTTCTATTAGCACTAAAGTTTGTGATAAATGCATCATTAATAACGACATCATTTACTCCATCAGCATACTCAAAACAAGATAATTTATGGTGTGAGAAGTTAGGTACAAAAGTGTTTGATGTATAATCCTTATAGCAAACACCAGTTGGGTTTGCATCTAAAATAGTAAATTGCCACAGATAACAACCACCAGTTACACGAAAAACTGCAGATCTTTCGATATTATCGTTCTCAGGATTTGGAACGTATAATGGGCGAATCTTAGTTTTACGAAGATCCATACCAACGATTGATGTTCCACGAGGAATGATAACACCACCAAAAACAGAGTTTAATTTATATAAAGAGTTTTCTGGATTGGTTAAATCTAAGTTAGTGGTTGAGTCAAAAGGAACTAAATCATTAGTCTCTGCGCCGCTACGAAGTTTAAAACTATTTGAAAGATTATTATAAGGAATATATCCTGGACGGTTATCTACTACGTGAGTTCCAGGATAAAGTAAAATTGTAGTCTTATCGAATCTATCGTTATCGGTTCCTCTTTGATATGAAAATCTAGCAGCCTCCATTAAGGCTCTTTGTATAGTCTTGAATGGACGACTTAGACTATTTCCCTGATTTTCAATACTATCTGTTGAGTCAATACTGCTAGGATCAACATATATAATTGTTCCGCCAGATGACTTCAGAAAATTATCGAGACGTGAGAGACCCATTCTATTAACTCTTATAGTTTCCGTTATAAGTTATTTATCTACAAGAAAACCTCCCGAAGGAGGTTCTCAAGTCAGACGGAAGGGGATTTGGTTCAGTATCACCACTTATATATTACCACTTTTCTTCCTTCCATGTCAAGCGTCTTTTGAGTTCCTCATCGAATACCATAAGATACCGATGTTTACGAGACCTATCCCGCCACTCACCATCAGCACCGTTAATGCTACCCCTAGAATGTTTGGTTCCGTCTGCATAATAGAAGTCCTTTTTAGGTGCTGTTAGACCGTAGTATTGAAAATTGCAAGCTCTGTATATAACTCCAGCGTGGTGATTAGAGTCAGCGTAACTAAGAATAGCACGAACTGTGGCATCTTTTCTAAATCTCCTTATACAACGACTGACGAACCAAGATGTGATATTATACTCTTCTTTCTGAACATCTGGATGGATACAAAGTCTAGAAAGTTCATAAATTCCTTCCTGTTCATTTCTTTGCAATCCAAATGCACCTACTGCTATTTCTGGGACGGGAAGACCAGTAAAGACACAAGCGCCCAAGCAACCACCAACCCTAAGAATGTCAGAAACCGAGGATCTGAAAAGCCCATAATTCCAACCCGACTTGAAATCTTTTGATTCGTCTTTAAGATAGTGATAGGTATAAAGAAGATCTTTGATTTCTTCTTTACCTACCCTATCTATGTAAAAATCTGATTTCATTAAGTATTTTTACTCACTTTGTTTGCATTCTAACATATATTCTACAGTATTTGCTACATCGTTCATAGCATCACGAAGAAAAGGTCGTTGTCCCGATTCTTGACGAACAATTGGACGAGATGAATCTGTAAGAGTCCATCTCCATTGCTTCATGTCAGCACAATACCAAAGATTAATTTTCATGCTTGAAATGCTCCAGTTCGATCCAATTGAGAAGCGTTTGAAATGCGGTGATGGACGCAGAGGTGCAATTATCTTTTTTAAGTTTCTGAACATAATATTCAAGGGCTTCAATGACCATTTGGCGGTCTGTTTGTGAAATGAGAGACATGTTTTACTCACAAATGAACTGTAAATTTAAATTACTAAATTTTGGAAGTACGTCTATGATTAAATGAATTCTATCTTCCAAAGAATTATTTTCTACACTATGTAGAAGTTGATTATTTATTTCGTAAAACACCCCTTCTTTTAGATTTAAAGGTTCATTATCAATATAAAAAATCACGTCTTTATTTGTAATAATTGGAAGATGACACCTATGAATTTCAGATAAGTAATCAGAATCTATATGAGGTAAAATCTTTTCTCCGGAAAGAAGTTTTGTGAACATAATATTCATACACCTACCATCATATCTCTTTTCAAGATCTTCAATCTGTGGTGTAAGTATGTCCCAAATGTAACTAAATTTGTTCTTAATAGTTACAGACAATGTATCATTATTCAGTCTTTCTGCCCAAACTAATGGGTAAGTTTTTGTCTTTGAGTGTTGATCAAAAGAATTTTGTCGATGGCTCCAGATGTTCCAGTCATCATCTGTTAAAGTTAAGATAAAAGATTTTATATCTTCTATTTCAACTTTGTATAGTTCTATGTACTTATCTAAGACTTTCATGAAAATTTACCGAATAATTTAAATTATTAAAATCATGGTTGTATATCTCTTTTACGAGTTCAATTGCTTCTTGAGTATAATCTGAGAAATAATCCTCTTTATTATACTCACCTTTTCTCAAATAAGGCAAATTGGTTTCGAAATCTTCTTCAAATTCTTTAAGATTTTCAAATCTATACAATTTACTTAATGATATTTGTTTGTTTGAGTCCAAAACGTAAAATGATTGAGAAAATGGAATCATCGGTGTGTTTGGAAAAAATATCTTATCCTTCACATATCCCAAAAATTCAATAAAAGAGGCATTAGTTTGATTTTGATAATTAAAGTGTTTATAGTAACTATATGCCCTAGTATATGGATTTCTTACTACAGAAAAAGTAAATACATCTGAGGTTATATTGTTAATTTTTTCCATAAAATGATATGGATCATGTCTTGCAGGGTACTGCCGAATCCATGAATCCATATAATTTGCCTCCAAAAATGAGGCAATTGAAGTTCCCCCAGTTTTTGGGACATGAATGAAAAGAACCTTATTATGTCTCATAATTTAATAACTTTGTCCAGCAGCATATCGTTCTCTTCTGTAATGTCTTCCTTTGCCCATATTTCTTGCTTTGTATGTGTCGGTTTGTGAGTGACAATTTGGACATATAAACCTTAAGTTTTCTGGTCTATTGTTTTCAGAATTTCCATCTATGTGGTCTATTTCTAAAACAATTGATTTGCCATTCCACTCACTTATACTACAACAAGAGCATTTATATCCATATGTTTCAGTTAGATATCTTCTAAAAAAATCTCTTGTTTTTGTTTCATATTCACCTTTTATCCAGATTTCTAACCTTTGATTGAAGAGATAAGTTTGTTGGCATTTAAGAGAGCAATACTTTGAAGCTCCTTTATTAATTTTATTTCCACACACTAAACAAGTTTTTTTCTTTTTTCTTTTTGAATTAGAAAATATAGCAGAACAGGAACTATTACAAAATTTATTTTCTGTTTTTTTCTCATATGGTATAATTTCACTACAAGTTAAACATTTTTTGGGGTTTTTATAGTATTCTTCTTGTAGTTTTTTAGATTTTTCTTTTGATATCAAAGCACTTTTTTTTCCAGCATCAATTATACGCTGAAATCCCTCTTCTGACCAATTTGGCATAGTTCTACTCTAAATGACGGCATTACTATTTATGTTAAAAAGGAGGGTCTTTCACCCTCCCCTGAAGATTGCCGTCATTCAGGTATTATTATTTATAAGCCCCATCCCGGTACCTCCCCGAGTTCTCGACGTTACAAAGGTCGTGCATCAATTTAATGCTTATGAGGCATAAATTAATCAGCAGGTAACATTTCTGGATTTTCCAGTTCCAATTCGAACAACATTGGATGACATTCTTCATCAATCAAATAAAATGAAGATCTGTATAGATCTTCTGGTTCGAATCGTCTTTCACTATCTGCTAATTTTATTAACTCCAAGTCAAATAAAGATTCGTCAGGGAGTTCATCAAAAGTAAATGGAACCTGATTTATGAAATACATAAGAACCAATTGTGTTCCACGATTATACCAAACGTATCTGGTATCAATACGGTATTTCATAAATGTTCCGTACTTTTGTTTATTTAGAGTATGAACTCTAATAGGCGGAGCGGGATTCGAACCCGCACTGTACAAATTTTAAGTTTGGTGTCTCCTGCCAGTTGGACTACCCGCCCATAAAAACTCAGAGAAGACTGAGTTGATCGCTTGATTCTACCATATAAGTTGGAGGATGTAAACGACAGTATTCATTAAATGTAATCTTCATTTCTTTGTTAGTAAGACCACAGTTTGATGCTGCCATAGGAACATTCCACTTTGCAGTGAAAAGCATTTCCATTGATTTTCTAGTTTCAGGTCTCATAAAAATCTAATAGGGTGAATTTTTTGCCGGAATTTTTTTGGACCAAAAATGGAAGCTAAAGTGGATTTGCGTATGAGAGAGTATCTTCATCCACAGTAGCACGAACGAAGTCTAACACACTCATAAACTCATCGACGGTCTCGCAGACCACTTCTTTTTCCGACCCTTCATTAGAGTACAGATAAACTGTACGCTTGACTGGATCTACCACACAACGTGCTAGGTACTCATCTTGCATTCGGTTCGTTCGTTGATTACCCCCATATTATAAGGGGTCCCCCTCGGAGTGTCAAGCCCCCTCGTCGGGGCAAAATAAAATCCATCCTTTTGTATTGTCAGATTGCCATAATTCTTCATTCCAAACATATGCACAATTTCTACTAAGTTGTTCTTGAGTCAACGTTGGAATGTGAAGTTTTGGTTCAAAATAAATCCATCCTTGATTCTCATCCCAAGTATATCTATAACCATAATCAATCTGTTCATTAGTGAGTGGTGGTTTTGGTATTGGTGGTTCCCATTTGCATGTAATTTCATTCAAAACCCAAGATGGAAATGCTTCTGGTTTGGGGGGAATAAATGCATCAAGAGATTCATCGTAAAAGAATCCAATTTGAGCATAGTTTTTTCTAAATGTCTCATTGATCGAAGTTTGCACCCACTTCTTATTTTTTCCATTATGTTTACGAAGATGATAAACACCCAATTGTTCTAGTTCAATACCATCTTCATCAGTAATGATATTGTTTGGAACATGTACTACATTGACAACGAAATTATTTGAATCTAATTCTGCGAAGTTTGCCATAAGTCTAATTTAACATAATGGATACCAAATAATAATAATTCCTGGTGATCCTGGAGAGCCAGATCCTCCAAAAGATGGTCCAGCACCACCACCATTTCCTGTTCCAGGAGAGACTGAACCACCACCAAGACCAGGACCACCAACACCATAAACACCAGGAACTCCTGCAACGTTTACTGTCACTCCTGGACCTCCAGCAGATGGAAGACCATTAACACCACCGCCTCCGGCACCGCCACCACCACCAGAACGGGATACAAATGCACCTCCACCAAATGCAGCACCTCCAGGAAATCCTTCTGCTGGTGAATATCCACCAGCATTGCCATTTCCTCCAGAAACAAAACCCTGAGGTGCTATACCACCACCTCCGCCACCAGAACCACCAGGAGATCCAGAACTTTGTGATCCTCCAGCACCTCCTGCCGTTGCAGAAATCAGTGATCCAAATGAAGAACTTCCTCCTGCACCACCCACTGCAATTGGGTGACTAGTTGCTGGTGCAGTAATTGTTCCTGTGCGGACACCACCTGCTCCACCACCTCCACCAACAAGAATGAGAGGACCACTATTAAATGTGAAACCACCTGCTCCGCCACCGGCAACAACCAAATAATTTACTGATAATGGTTGTCCTGTAACTGCTAAAGTTCCTGGCCCTGTAAAGGTATGAACTCTAAATCCATTTCTTTCTGTAACAGTTCC
>Ga0222712_10003284_pt1 | contig 17721 bp, 42 predicted proteins | sample C33_657DmetaG_FD_165043 | JGI IMG/M metagenome (GOLD analysis project Ga0222712, IMG submission 165043) | Estuarine water microbial communities from San Francisco Bay, California, United States - C33_657D | ecosystem: Environmental > Aquatic > Marine > Unclassified | place: USA: California...
GGAAGAGGAACAGGAGTTTTTTCAAATGAATATTTAAACACAGAAGACTTAATAGGAGTTTATGTAGAAAATAAACCTAACAGAGTAGGAAGGAAGCTTACAGATACCTTGTGGGAGTCTGATCCTCTAGGTAGATTTTGTAACCACAGTGAACGTCCTAACGCTACGTTAGTACAAACCGAGACTGGATACAATCTATATGCCAATAGACCTATTGATAAAGGCGACGAAATTACGGTTAGCTACCATGTAGTAGAATTTAAACTAGGAAGACCTAAAGGTGAGTACTACAAGCCAGGTTTCACAGAAAAAGTTTATACAAAATACGGCAAATCAGTATGCGAATACTAATATACGCTTTACCTAGAACTGGATCTACAAACTTAGCTTATTACATAGCAGAGAGCTTAAATTACTTAGTAGCGATAGAACCTTTCCATGATTCTCGTTTTTGGCAAACAAGCTTAACTGATTATGACATTTTAGAAAGAGATAATGTAGTTGTAAAATCTATGTGGGGGCAAGGAGGCTACTGGTATAAAGATTTAGTTGACAAGTTCGATAAGGTTATTATCCTTTGGAGGGAAGATACATTGCAACAAGCTCAGAGTTATGCTTACGCAGCTTTGGATGAAAGTAAAGAACATTGGCACGATACTTACACATTTAACTCTAAAGCAGTTCCGGAAGAGGATGTCCAGAAATACTTAGGATGGTTTAAAGATAGATATAAGGAGGTAAAAGATATAGAAGATTTCAAAACAACTTATGAAAAGGTTTATATAACCGGAGAAGATTTAGATAGATTAGATCAACATGTAGGTATTGACGGCAAACATTACCGCTTTATATTAGATAAGAATAACAAATACAGAAAAGATAACCAACAGGCAAAAAAGAGTTTAATTTAGTTGCTTCCTATCATATTTTTTCGTATCTTAAGTGTATGGAAAATCAAGGAAGAAGACCCGATCAAATTAAGTTCGCAGAAGATGCCACTTTTTGGGCAATAATAGGATTAGTATTAACTTTGTTATACACAATAGTAAAATCATAAGCTATGGAAGTAAAATTTGCAGATAGTTTTTTCGATAGTTTAAAAACTTTAAAGAGACATAATACCTGGTGGTATAAGACATATAAGTTTGTTAGATGGGATGTGAAAAACTTCCTAAAGAACATATGGACCTTCCGTAAAGAGTTATGGGAACATAGATGGTGGGATTATAGGTTTACTTTAAACTTATTTGAACGCTCATTAACGGTCGTAGAAGAAGGTATTCGAACTAAGGGTATAGAGGTTGATGAAAGTAGAGACATTAAGACAAAAGCAATGCGTAGAGTATTAGAGTTGCTTAAGAATAATAGAGAAGATAATTACATTGATAGAGCAGAGGAAGAGTTAGGACAGTTACAAAACCTAGGAGGATTTTTAGAAGGAATAGACGATACTCCAGCTCAGTCAAAACATAACAGAAAGGTATTTGTTAGAGCTAGACAAATAGAACAAGAGGAGTGGAAGGAGCTTTGGACTATCTTAGAAGGAACAAAGCGTTCAAAGAAACTTGGAGAAGAGTATGACGGAAGTGACATAAGAGGATGGTGGGATTAGTTTAAAAAGAATGAAACAAGTAATGATTATAATAGCATTTACCTTACTAGGTGAGGTAAGTGTTGCACAGACAGCTGAAGTAACTACAAGTGGTACCTATGTAAATAAGACATTTAGCGCTTTAGATCAGTTTGTGTTTTACTGGTTAGGTAGACCCTACAAACTAGGAGGTTCAACTGAGAAAGGAATTGACTGCTCTCAACTCACAAAGCGTTGTTATAAAGAGGTTTACGGTAAGGATTTGGCTAACGTTGCATATAAGCAATGGAACCAAACAGAGAGAGTAAAGAGAGATAGCCTTGAAGTTGGTGACTTAATCTTCTTTAGAAGTAGACAATCCCCAAGCGGCTGGCATTGTGGAATATACATTGGCGATGAGATGTTCTTTCATGCAGCTAATCGTTATGAGGGAGTGAAGCTGAGTAGTTTAACAGACCCTAAGTATAAAAATACAATAAGAGGATACGGACGTTTAAAATAATAATAATATGGCAATTGTAATAATTAGTATGGTACTGGCAGTTGGCTTTTTATCCTGGAGATGGGTAGAAGGAATTGATTATATGCATAAGAATCATCCTGATTACAAAGGAGATGATTTATTTGGACCTTTTGATGAGGACGATAAAGACCACGTCCTTTAGGGAAATAAAGTAGTAGGTTTATATTAGATAATTTCGTATCTTTATTAAAAGCTAAAATATGATAGCAATGGCAATAGGTGCATTAGTTTCTTTTATTTGGATTGCAGTTGAATTCTATACTGCACCAACCTTAGATCAACAAGGAAGAGAAACAAAACCTGGAAAGAAATTAAAAGATATTTTTAAAAAATAAATATGAAAAGGAATACTGTATTATTAATCATTGGAGTAGCCATTCTTTTATTCTGGGCAATCACAACCAGAAATATGGCCGTAAATCAGAAGCAAAAAGTTGTGCAATTACAAGCTCAAGTAGATAGTTTACAGAGTGAGAATTTTACACTACAGACACAGCTTGGAAGGTACGAGTTAACATTAGACTACCTACAAGAAGTAAACCCAAAAGCAGCTCTTCAGGCTAGTAACTATATGAATCATGAGACTGAGTAAGTATCTTAACATTATAGGATTTATTACAATAGTAGTATTTGCTTTTTATACATGTACTAATAGTACTATCATAGAACCTATTAAAGCTACTACTAGTAAATCTGATTCATTACAGAATGTAATCGACTCTTTACAGGTAGAATTAGAGCAACAAGCAGAAGGTTTTGACAATAAAGAAAGAAGGTATGAAGATGTTTTATTTGAATATGAATTTGGAGTAGAGTACTTAGAAAAATACCATCCAGAAGCTTATAGAGACTTTCACAGGATTATAGGATTTAAAGAACGATTTAGGAGATCAGACGAAAAAGAAAATAAAAAAAGGTTATATGTCGAAAAAAATTAAACCCATTCATAAGTTTAACGGAGGTAGAGGAGCTACACTATGTCACGAGTGTAGTAGAATCATAACAGAAGGTATGACAGAAGATTTATACTGTGAAGAGCATGGAGGGAAACCTACCTACAAGTATAAGCTTGTTAGAACTAGAGATGACTTAACAGTAACAGGGAGTAAAGTCCTCTGGTTAGAGTGGAATGAGAATGGAACTTTTAAAGAACAGCACGAACAACCTACAATAGGAGCTAGTGTAGTAGTAGATCCTCAATACGGAACATATAGATGGTTAACAACTCGAATGCTATCTTATACAGAAGAGGATGGAGTTATAACTTTCAATACAGAAAATAGCACATATAAACTTTACAGCAATGCCTAAAGCAATACTAGAATACAACTTAGACGAGGTAGATGATAGAGATGCTCATTTAAGAGCTATAAAGTCTTTATCTTTAACAATAGCTCTCTGGGAGATGGATCAACATCTTAGATCTGAATTAAAGTACGGAACTAGAGAAGGAGAGCTATCAGACGAAGCTTATAAAGCAATAGAACGAGCTAGAGAAAAACTACATGAAATTCTAGGGGAGAACGGAATTTCATTTGATGAATTAATGCGATAAATTATGCCATATTTTACACCAGACGATCTTGACATTGATGTTGATGATTTTTTAAGCAGCTGCGATAGTAGCGAAATCCAACAAGTAATTGATTACTTAATTGAAGACGGACATCTTACTCCGGAACGTAAATTCTCTCAACTTAGAGAAAGAGGAGTGAGTGTAGGAGAGTCCTTCTATATAGAAGCTATTGAAAAACTATCAGACAAATACCACATGCTCACTCGAGAAGAGGAAGAGCTTATTATTAAATTAGCAAAAAGGTTTTAAAATGAAAAACATCTTCAAATCGGTAGAGCCGATATTAGTAGCAGTAGGAACAATCTTAGTAATAAATGAGCTAATATTTCCTGCACTGACAGCTAAAGACACTTTCCTAAATTACTCAGGAAGTTTTCTAGTTATAGCTTTAGGGCTATTTTTATTCACATATACTAAATCACAATTAAACAAATAAAGTTATGGCGTTTTACGATTCAGATTATCAAGCACAAAGACAAAAAGAAGTGGAAGAGTACAAATTAAATCAACAGTTAAAATTTAAAAAAGTTATGAAAGCAGTTATCAGTAGTGTTGTAGGTGTTATCCTACTAGTAGTTCTATTCCAATCATGTGAGCGTATTGACGCAGGTCACGTTGGTGTTAAAGTTAACCAGTATGGGGATAATAAAGGAGTAGATGATGTAGTAGCAGTTACCGGTATGGTATTCTACAATCCATTTACAACTACAGTGTATGAGTTTCCAACATTTATCCAACATAAAGAGTACAAAGGAGAGAACTCATTCGTAGTAAATAGTAAAGACGGTTCAGAGTTCTCAGTATCTCCTATTATGAACTACTCAGTTCAACGAGAGAAAGTACCGGCTATCTTTAGCAAGTATCGTAGACCTTTAGAGGACATCGAAGAAGGTTTCTTAAAGACAGCAGTATATGATGCATTTAGATTGGCAACCAATAAGTACACAGCTGATGAGTTGATTAGTAATCGAGCAGTATTTGAAATTGAAGTTCGTAGATTGTTAGACGGACAGTTACTTAAAGAAGGGTTCGTTATCAATCAATTTACCTCTAACTTAATCTATCCTGAGACGTTTAAGAAGTCAATTGAGGCTAAGAACAACGCAGTACAGGCAGCATTACGAGCTGAGAATGAAGTTAAGACAGCTGAAGCACAAGCTAAGATTAAAGTAGCAACAGCAGAAGGTAATGCCCAAGCAATGTTAACATCTGCTAAAGCTGAAGCTGAGTCTAATAGAATGAAGCAACAAACATTAACTCCGTTATTGTTACAATTAGAATACATTAACAAATGGGATGGTAAATTACCAGTATACGGTACTACTCCTCAAATGTTTAAAAATATACAGTAAAATGGAATTAGAAGAGTCTAACCTTAATCCCGAGCCGGATACACAGGCATACTTCAATCCAGACATAGAGAGTATGCTTAAGCTAGAACCAATCAACCCAGGACATTACCTGGAGTTGATGGATCGCTTACACGTAGTACTCTGTACAATTAATGACCATGTATTTTATCATCCATTAACCTTGCAGAATAAAGAAGTAGCTATACTAGTAGAGAATGCTATAGAGAAGCTAGCAGAAGCTTATCAGCTTGTAGGGTCTTTGGAAGAAAGTAACACATCTAAATAAATCAATATGAAAAAGTTATTAGTAATTTTAAGTTTTTTTTTAGTAAGCAATGCTGTAGCTCAAACTCCAAGCTTTAAAGATAGAGTTGAAGAGATTATAGTAGGTCACGATAAGTACAAAATCGTAGTAAAGTATACTCCTTCCGGACATCGAATTTATATTCCAATGAGAAAAGTATTTAACGGGAAGGTCTTACGCGAATGGGTCTATAGCGACTTTGTATTTAGTACCCGTGCTAAAGCTTTAGAAGTAATTAGGGAATGGAAAGAAGAGGAGGAGATGGATAGAAAGCTAAAGCGAGTGGAATACATCTACATCAAATAGTTTGTAGAGAAGCTAAGATTCCTTATATTTATAGATACAATCTTAGTTTATGTTAAATAATCCAAACGTTCAAGCATTTATCGAACATGTCAAAGCAGAGTGTAAAAAGCATAAAGTAAAACTACAACTAAGGCCGGTTAAGTTTCTCTTATTAACAGGAAATATTAAATGCGGCGGTTACTTCGACTCAGAAGAGCGAAAGTTAGTTGTAGCGACTAAGAACGAAGATGCCTGGTTAGGGTTATTAGTCCACGAATACGGGCACTTAACGCAATGGGTAGAAGGATGTAAAGAATGGACAGAAGGATGTGAAGGTATCGGCCATCTAGAAGATTGGTTAGCCGGTAAGAGAAAGAAGAATATAAAGCAGCATATAGATAGAAGTAGAGACCTTGAATTAGACAATGAGAAACGCTCAGTAAAGCTAATAAAGCAATGGAAGCTACCTATCGATATTAAAGATTATATTAAGAGAGCAAATGCATATGTTCAGTTTTATAACTGGATGTATTATTCCAGAAGATGGAGCAAGCCAGGCAACTCTCCATATAGAAATCAAGCAATTTATGATGCTATGCCAGATACGTTTAGAATGAATTATAAACAAATGGCTAAGAAGTATCAGAAACTATATCAAGAACAGAATATATAAACCAAACCAGTAAATGTTATGACAAAAAGTTATTATGTAGCATCAACCAGAATTTCTCCTAAGATTGCAGATCTAGTAGAATATGGACATCATATCGTATTAGAAGATATTACGTATGAGAGATTAAGATCAGCACCTAGAGGACGTTCAATTAAGAAGCGCCTACAAAACCCATCAACAGAAGAACAAATTGTAATCTTTAACTAATATGAATAAGATCTTTGAGATAGTAGAAGCTTGGTCAACAGTAATAAATCCTTCCCCTATTCGAAAAAGATTAGCAGAGATTAGATATAAGATTTGCGATACTTGCGAATTTAGAGGAGTTAACGCTGTTAATATAGAAGTATGTAACGCATGCGGTTGCCCGTTAAAAGGCAAAGTATTTACTTCAGCAACTCCAGCACAAAATAATTGTCCAAAAGGAAAATGGCCAGCTTAAACTAAAAACAGAATGGAACAATATTTAGGAATCTATTACCTATGCTTAGGAATGGTATGGGGAGCTTGGTTAGAGTGGTTTACGACTGCTAGACAAATAGGACCGCCTTGGACCTTTTCGGATAGGTTTAGAAATGTGATACTTTGGCCTATAATATTTGCAGTATTTATCTACTATCTTTTCGTAGATGAAGATTAGTTCCGGAAAAAAAGAGTTGCCTCCTAAGATTATTTTTCGTATCTTAAGGTATAATTAAAAAGATAAGGGTTATGATAACAAAAAACTACATCAATCGCTATCGCGATAACATCATCTTCGAACAAGAAGGAGATACTATTTTAATGTCTGGTTATGAACCTCAGTACTGTCGTTACGGCTTTCCAAACATCTATACAGAAGCTTATAAAGCTTATTGCGATGTGGTATACGAAGTACCAGACGGTCAACCAATGCCTTTAGAGAAATTTAAAGAAGTAGTCCATGAGTGGAGAGATGGTACTAATTGGATTATGAAGCTATTCGGCCCACTAGTAACTTCCGATACAGATACAATTAATATGTTTGACCCTTCAGGAGGCCCTTACATCGCCGTCGGAATGGATATGGCTCACTTTGGACTAGAGGGTAAAGTAGAGACAATTAAATTTGTAGAAGAAAAAGTAGTATTAACAGTTAAAAAATAAAGGTTATGAATAACGAAAAAAAGACAGCTGCATTCATGAAAGTATTTAATACTATTCAATCAGTAACTAACATTCTTCAGTTTGAAGCTTGTGAGAAAATGATAGAGATCTATACAAAATTTGAAGTAGGGTTAGGTACAGATCCTACGATTGCTTTAGAGAAAAAAGAGATTTTACAGCAGTTTTATAGTAAAAAACAAGCAGAATTCGCTGCATAACTCATTGATTTTCAATAAAACTAAAAATAAAGTTGCTAGTCTGCGTACTAGTTACTATCTTAAGGTATATTAAAAATTATAACATGAAACAGAAAACTATTTACTCAATCGCTTCAGTATTATCATTTAGTGTAGCAGGACTGTTAATTACAGGTAACACCGGTTTAGAAATTCAACCGCTTAATGAAGCAGCTTGCTTCTCAGTAGCTGGAATGATGGGCTTCTTATTTTTATTCGCAGCAGTTACAAAAGATCAAAAGTAAACTAATATGGAGAAGTTACTCGCAATACTTATTATCATTACCCTGGTAGGGGCTATTTTCTTATTAGAGTTGTTCCTTATACATTGGGCAGTAAACCTATTCTACCCTATTACATGGACTCAAGCATTCGGGATCTCGTTATTAATTTCAATAATAGGAGCAGCTTTTAGAAGTAAGAATAAGTAATTAAAAAAGGTTATGAGAATTACATTAGAAAAAGATCAGAAGCTATTCTTTACTTCTGATACTCATTATAATCATAAAAACATCTGCAGAGGTGTAACTAACTGGAGAACTGCTGATGATCAAATACCAGTCGATCAGACTAGAGACTTTCCGGACCTAGAAAAGATGAATGCTACTATTGTTAATAATATAAACAAAGTAGTAGGTCAAGATGATATCTTAATTCACTTAGGTGATTGGTCTTTTGGAGGCTTTGACTCAATCAAAGAGTTTAGAGATAGAATTATATGTAAGAACATCTACCTAGCTTATGGTAATCATGATCATCATATTGAGAATAATAGAGAAGGAATCCAAGAGATTTTCACTAAGACATTCCAGTATGAAGTCTTAACTGTCTATAGTTACAGAGGAGAGAGGTTGTATGAATTTGTAATAGACCACTATCCTTTATGTAGCTGGCATGATATGAATAAAGGAAGGTTTCATTTATTTGGTCACGTTCATTTACCTTCTAATAAGAAGTTTATGGGGGGTCGATCAATGGATGTAGGAATGGATGGAAATAATATGACACCTTACTTAATGGAAGATGTAGTTAGAATGCTTTCTGGAAGGCCAGTTCAAGCAAATAGACTGCCTCAAGATCACCACGAAGAGAGGCTAAAAGGAGAACAATAATGGAAAAAACATTAACACTATTAAGAGGGGTACCTGGAAGCGGCAAATCAACATTTGCTAAGATGATAACAAATGACTATTCCATATGTGAAGCCGATCAGTTCTTCTACGATAAGGAAGGTAGCTATAACTTTGACCCTACTAGATTGAGCGCAGCTCATGAATGGTGTAAATTTCATGTCGAGACTCGTATGAAAGATAATCAAGCTAACCCTCAATTCTACCCTAATATCGTAGTATCTAATACATTTACTAAGGAGTGGGAGATGAGTGAGTATTTTGATCTAGCTAAAAAATATGGGTATAAAGTCTTTACTTTAATTGTAGAGAATAGACACGGAGGAGTTAACCAGCATGGAGTTCCGGAAGAGAAGATACAACAAATGAAAAATAGATTTGAAATAAAGCTATAAAATGAAATACAGCTTAGACATACTAAATGGTTATATAACAAAAGGGCTGGTGGTTAAACAAGATCACCCAACTCTACCTTTGTCCGTATATAATTACTCACGTACATGTCAATACGACAGTATGTGGGACGAAATTACTTTAGCATGTAGAGGTCTAATATTAGATAAAGAAGGTAATGTAGTAGCTAGTTCATTTACTAAGTTTTTTAATTACGAAGAACTACTTTGGCCAAATAAAATACCTACTCAAGGAGATTATGTTTACGTTCAAGAGAAGGTAGACGGGTCTTTAGGTACATTATTCTACTATAACGGAGAATGGCATTTAGCTACCAAAGGCTCTTTTACATCAGAGCAAGCTATTAAAGGTATGGAGATTATCAGATCGAGATACAAATTGGAAGCTTTTCAACAAGAGCTAGTTTACGTCTGCGAAATAATTTACCCAGAGAATAGGATAGTGGTAGACTACAATGGAGAGGAAAAAGTAGTATTCTTGAGTGTAACATCTAAAGGAGAAGAATTACACTGGACTACTGCTAAAGCAATCTTTAACCTTTCCGGAATACCAGAAGAGGATTTAGTTAAGACAGAACAGTATTTTACTTTTGGTACTGGACTATACCAGGCTTTAAAAGATAAAAATGAAGCAAATAAGGAAGGATTTATCCTAAGATTCCAACCAGGTAATTTTAGAATGAAGATAAAGTTTGAAGATTATGTTAGGTTGCATAGAATACTTACCGGCTTCTCATCTAAAGACATTTGGGAGTTGATGATGAATGGAGAAGATTTAGAACCATTTCTTGAAAGAGTACCAGATGAGTTTGATAAATGGGTAAGAGGTCAAATAGGGAACTTCCAATACGGCCTGTATAGAATTAGAGAACATTGCGGTAAGATTCATGACTACTTTAGGTATGGGAAGTATAATGATAGAGATCCAGAACCAACTAAGAAAGATTTCGCATTGCATTTAGAAGCATGTGAAGTAGAACCAGGTTATAGATCTATCTGCTTTGCAATGTGGGATAAGAGACCTTATGATCATATAATATGGAAACTAATGAAACCGAAATATGAAAAGCCGTTCTGGAATGAAAGTGAAAGTTAATAAAATAGTAAAAGAGTATAAAGAAGCTTCTGTCTTAGAAATTTGGGAAGCAGCTAGAGATAATTTTATCTTCGGCTTCTTAGGAGCTACTCTAGTAGTCTTTATTGCCACTAAAACAGACCTAGCAGTATTTGGAGGATATATGGCCTACTACTTCTTTATGGGTAGGATAGTAAATCGTCCAAAATATGTAACAGATCTAGGTAAGTTGATAATGTTTCCTCTACCTTCTGCATTAGGAGCATATGCTGGTTATAAGCTTTCTTACTTATTGTTAGAGCTTTTGTAACTCATTGATTCTTAATACGGTATAACTCATTGATTCTCAATCGAAAATCTTTGGGTTTTCCGTGTTTTTTTATGTAAAATAGTTGGAATCCTGCGTATGTCTTCATATCTTAAGGTATGTTAGAGAGATAGATACAACGACGGCTCCGGATCTAAACATTCCGGAAAATAACTTAAAAAAAAAGTTGCTCGTCTGCGTTTTATTTCGTAATTTAAGGTATATTAGAAAAACATATAAAAATAAAGGTTATGAAAAAGTTAGAAATCATCAATTCAGCAATTGCTTCTTTAGAAGCAGAGTTAGTAACAGTAGAAAATGCAATCTCTGCATTAAATGAAGAGTATAGAACTAAGATCGTAGAAATGTGGAAAGCTAAGTTAGCAGGTTTGCTAGACGAAGGAGATCAGCTTGTAAACGATTATAGTACTGGAGTTAGAGTTAACCGTATTCAGGTTAGAACTAAGAGAGACGGAGAGCAGTATAATTATGCTCAAGAGATCTTATCTATCTCTAGAAGTGAGTATGGAGAAGAAATGACAGGTTTTAACTTGAATACCTATTCAACTACTGTCGATAATAACTTCGAATTCGATCGTCTTATTACGGTAGGTAAAGTAGCTGCTTTCATCAAAGAAAATAGAGAGTCTTTGAGAACAGAGTTTCCAAAGAATACTGTATATGATTCAGAAGTTAATAAAGAGAGATACAGAATCCAGAACGAGATTCGTACCTTGCAGAACGAGAAATCAGATGTAGAGAGAGCAGTAGCCTTTGCTAAGTTAGAAAACGAAGGTGTAGAGTTTACTGCAGAAAGAGACTACGACTTGCCTAGTTTAGATATCCGATTTAACTGGACTGTTACTAGAATCTGCAAGATTAAAGTTGTTAAAAAGACAGCTTCTGGTAAATCAGCAGACTTAGAGATTACTACTCGTTATAAAAACTACGAAGGAGAAGTAACTGAGCAAGTTACTACAGCCGATAAGGTTAGAATGGATAAAGTAGAAGACTTAGTTCGTTACTATAGAGACAAAGTAGTTGCTTAATTAAATTATAAACATATAAAAATAAAAGGTTATGAAAAGTTACATTAAATTTAAAATCGAAAAAGAAGTAAAATGGGATTCTAATACCATGGGTATGGTAACCAAATACTTCGTATGGGCCGGTAATCAGTGTCTTGCATTAAAGAATACTGAAGAGGAAGCCTTAGAAGCTTACGAGTCTATCAAAGCTAATTTCATTACAGGTGGTACTACCATCATCAAAGAAGAGGAGGTAGACTATGAGTCATAATGCCAACCAGGTATTCTTAGAACACTATTATGAAGTCGGCCTAGCAATGGGCCTATCAGAAGAAGAAGCTAAAGACTATGCGTATGAAAAATTTGACGAATGTAACTAGTAGAAAATTCCAACATGAGTATAAAGACTCAGACGGAACCATTTCAATCTGGAAGTATAACTTAGATAAGTTTGCTAGAGGTCCTATAGAGGTAGAGATAATTTACCCTAAAGACTATTTATCACCAGAGCAAGAGCTTAAGAAAGCTAATAAGAAACTACCAAAGTATAAACAGCAATTCTTAAATCCTGCTAACGGTAAAATGGTAGGTTATTATAGAGCTAAGACTCTAGGACTTGTAAAATAAACTATATGAGAAAAGAATTGTATATCGACCTAAATAGAGAGATTAAGTGTATCGGAACAGTAGCAGAAGCTCTAAAGAAGGCCGGATACAATGCAAGTAATAGTATTATAGTTACAGTATCGACAGACTACTCTTCTATTGCCGGACAGATTATCAGACATGAGCTCACTTATGAAGGAGAGATTGCTGATGGCTTTGGAGTAGATGTTCCTTATCCAGACCAGGAATGGGATACTAGATTTGTTAATGAGGCTTGTTCGATGTTCTTACTACATAAAGAAGCAATAGGAGTTAAGGATGTTATCCTAGTTGAAGCAGGAGTAATTAGAGGTTCTAACTATAAGAGCTTAATTAACTTAATGCAAAGAGCTCTAGAAATGGACAACCCTATTGTAACTACTTCTCTATTTGAGAATAAACATTCAGCTTTCAAATGCGACTTTGTAGCAGAGTTCTACGATGACGAGATAGAAGATTTAACCTTCTGGTGGGAGAAGGAAAACAACCACTGGAAGTAGTAGTAGATTAGCGTATTTTTTCTTATATTTAATAAACAGATAAAGGTTATGAAGACATTCAACGATTTACAATTCGAAATTATATCAGACGCATTCATGTCTGGTAAAGTATCCCGTATCATGTTTGATAACGGATGGGGTGCATCAGTAGTTAGCCATACATTCTCTTATGGAGGTAAAGACGGTAAATATGAATTAGCAGTGCTAGATTCTAATGGAGAGTTGCATTACGATAATCCAGTAGCCGGAGGAGATGTACAAGGGTACCTAGACGAAGAAGAAGTAACTTACTTACTAAAAGCAATTCAGGAATATGAGCGATTCAATCAAGAAGTATAAGGAGATGGTAGAAGATGGTCTGATAGTAGATGAAATATTAAAACCTTCATTTGTATCAAAAGACTATAAGGAATGGTGGGAAGAGAATCAAGAGCGTATTCTAGCTAATGATCAACTCAACCATGAGATGAATTATAAATTCGCATTAGCAAAACATATAAAAAATAATAAGTTATGAATAGAGACATGCAACACGAGAAGTGTTTAAAAGCAGCAGCAGAGTTTTTAAAAGGTTGGAATGTAGAAGATGATACAGCCACCAGAATGGTAGCTAGCATTATGATGCATAGAGACGGAAACTGGCGAGCTGGTAGCTTTGTAGAGGCTGTTTGTGAGAATGATTTGTACTCTGCTATTACTAGAGCAGATAATACTTCACTTAAGTACTTGAAGCTGTATGTAATTGCTTCTAAAAACTGCTACGCTCGATAGTCTATGAAGATAGTACATAGTTATATCCCAACTGCCTTTGGAGATAAACCAGCTCCAGATCTAATCTGGAAGGAGTTAATGTATGGTCAGATGTTAAGCGTATTACTAGCTCAAAGAGAGTTTGGTAATATTAGCTTGTACACAAACGAACATATAGCTCGTCAGATAAAAGATGTAGGCATACCTTATACAGATATTAATACATCTGTACTAGAAGGAGTGAGCAGTAAGAGTTATACATACCCTAAGATGAGAGTATTTAGAGAGATAGGAGAACCTTATCTTCATATCGATACAGATACTTTTGTTTTTAAAAAGCTAGACTTTAGTAAAAGTAAGAGCCCGGTAGTATACGCTCATTCAGACCAAGCTGTAGAGTTTAAAGAAAGAGTTGATTCAGATGTACTAAGTCAGTATATCAATAACATCTCAAAATGCTATACCAGTCTATTCTTCCTGCATGATGAGGAGTTTAAATCATTTAACCCTCCTAATGTTAATCTATTAAAGATACCTAACGGTAATCTAACTTATGTTAGAGACCCTAAGCTCTTTATAGAAGCAACTAACAAGGCATTGACGTATTACTATAAGCATAAAGAGATTATCGACAGAAATACTTATGGAGGAGTCTATGTAGAGCAGATGATTATTCACCTCTACTTAATGGAACTAAGTCCGGAGTATAAAGAAGCAGTAGATGAAAATAAGCATCTGGTCTGTGATAACATCTTTATGCATATAGATTATAACTCTAAGGATAATACAACAGACTACCTTAACTATACCTTTCCATTTAAGTTTAAACTACATACATTAAAGGATGGTTATATTTCAGAACTAGAGGAGGCTAAGAAGATAGCTACTAACTTAGGATTTAAGTTAGAGAAAGATGCTTATAAAGAGTATACAATAGAGAGGAAAGAAGACTTAGTTAAGTACTTTAGTCATGATTTCTTAGGAGTATTACACCCTAGCTTTAATAAATGGGCTCCTCTGTTTGAATGTCTTACTATAGGAATTATAGCAGAGCAATTTGGCGTAGAGTATATTAATCAGGTATTTAACTATTACAGAAAGACATACCCAAGCTACTACTTACCTCTTAAATCAAGAGGAGAGAAGTTATATGAGGAGTTAACAGGTTTTGAATTCGGAGTAAAGAGCGTTATATAAATGAAAGACAATGTAGTTATATCTTTAGTAGGAGTTAACAGTTATCACGTAAGTAACTGTATTAGTACCTATAGGCAATTGCAATCAGAAGGCTATACAGTAAGGGTATTAACTAACCGTCCAGACTTATTTGAACCAGGGGATGTTTATGTGTATAATAGAAAGATCTTTACGTACTTAGATAAACTACTCTTCTGTTTAGAGTTAGTTGAAGAATATGATTGCAGTGTCTTATCTTTAGACTCTGATAAGTACTATGAAGAGCATAGAATAAGAAGCTTTATAGAGAAGTCACAGCAGCATCAAATAACATATCAAGGAAGCTGGCCAGGAGGTAACTTCGATGCTTATAAAGATATTAACCCATGCTTTAAGTATTTAAAAGAGTATTGTGAGTATAGAGGAATAGAATATAAGAACTGGAAAACTATATGGGAGTATGTGATGTTCTTTAGAGATGATATAGACTATCAAGCAATAAGGTATGAGCTAGAAACAATAGCTCCAGTCTTTACTTATATGTCTTTAATGAATAACGATACTTACGACAAGACTCCATTTGCATTAGGAGGAGCAGAAGGATTAGCATTGAGTATAGTACTAGATAAATTAGGAATTGAATCACAAGAAGTTTTAATATGACAGAAGATCGCGTAACATTAGATTCAGCTAAGTTTGAATTTAGCCAAGAAGGTAACTGTGTAGATGGAGGTATTGAGTGTCTAGAAATCAGATTGGAATCGTCTCTAGGTATTGATAGAGATGAAGGAGCATTCTATGTACTAAAGACAGAACAATGGGCTATTAACGACTTATCAGACTTACAGAAACTATTTGATAGAATAAATAAAGTATTACCAGATGGCAAGCAATAAACTACAAGAACGATTGAAGAAGGCAGAAGAAGCCTTAAAGGAGTGGGAAGACCGAGTACCTGTAAATAATATGGGTAAATGGGCTAAGTCTGTTGCTATAAGAAGTAAACAGAAGACTGTTGATAAGCTAAAAAGAGATATTGAAAGAGCTAATAGACAAAAACTATAATATGGTAATCGATAAAGAAGAACTTCATAGGTTATATATGGAATGGGTAAACCAGGTAGCAGATGAATGTGACTGGAAGACTCATTTCGGCACCGAAGAGATAGTACATGCAATAGCGCATATACTAGAGACTAATCCACAATTAAGAAAGACTGGAAGAAAGCCTGAAAATGAAGCAATATACCAAGAAGCTTGGATGGATGGGTATGATGAAGGACTTTACGACGGACTAAATAAGTAATAAATGGATAATAAGAAGATACCACCATGTAGTGGACATGCATACAGTAATACAATCAAATGCGAATGTTGTCAGAGTGTAATAGACTTAGACGATACCGATTGGTGTGATACATGTAACAGAAGTATCTTTGATGATCATCCATGTATAGAAACAGATAAAGACGGTAATAAGGGTCTAAACTATTTTAAGGCTATGGACTATATGTACAACTGGATAAGAGAGAAATCCGGAAAATAGGCGAAGTGGGGCGCCTTATCCTCTCCGACGAAGTCGACCCGCGCAAATTTAACAAGTGTTATGAGCAATTTATATTTCTACCCAAATCTAACCCCAAGAGAGGTTATAAAGAGAGGAGCCTTTGGAGGCTGCTACTTCGGCTTTCCTATAGAAGAATATACTAACTTCGAATATCAAGAGCTATTTGATTATCATTTTAAAGACTTAGATATAAATCTATACTTAGGAGAGGTGTATAAGCCTAAATTGAATAAGTTTAAGATTAGATCAGGTATGGATTATGAGTATTGGAAGGCTATGAATTGGATGCATGAGAGAGATCCATATGGATGGTTTGAATGGTGGTGTAAGTACGATATGGGCATAAGAGGAGTAGATGATGATAGACAGATTAGTAGATGGCAGGACTTTTGTGGTATGACCGGAAGATGGCGCCATAGAATCTATAACATGATACATGAGACAGGAGATTGGAATTCATCTCCTCGTATACAACAATCGTTACTACATTGGGGTTATGAGATTAATAGAGAAGATTACCTACAATGGTGCTCCAGTAATTATAAATCATTAGAAGAAGATGAATGGTGTCATTATGGAGGATTACCATCACCTAAAGCATATATGGCAATATGATAGATAAATTTAAGATAGACCCAAAGATATATGAAGTAAAGACGTTCTATGGTAATGAATCGGCCTACTTTAAGACCTATGACAATTGCTTTATAAGTAATGAGGTAAAGAAAGGAATGATATGGGAGCCTAACATACAAGAGGTCTTTGAAAGGTATATAAAGAAGGATTGGGTAGTAATAGATGGAGGAGCACATATAGGCATTCATACGGTAAAGATGTCTAAGCTAGCGGATAAGGTATATGCCTTTGAACCTATGGTAAGCTCTTTTGAATTACTAATAGAGAATATGTTCTTGAATGGATGTACAAACGGAAGTCTTGACCATAGAGGTCTATCCAGTAATAGAGAAATAACAACATGGGATTGGATGTCAGATGATAATCCAGGTAGTTCAGGATTAAAAGGCAATAGTATAGGACATCATTTTGAAAGTAAATGGTATCCAACAGAAGAACAACAATATGATGTAGAACTTACCTCTATAGATGATCTTAATCTAGATAGAGTAGACTTTATAAAGTTAGACTTAGAAGGATATGAGAGAAAGGCCATAGATGGATGTAAAGAGACCATAAGAAGATTTAAACCAATGCTATTAATAGAGTCTTGGAAAGATCATCATGGAACAGTTGATATAGATTATACAAGAGAACAATATAAGGACTTAATAGAGGAGCATGGCTACAAGATGATACAAGTAGGTATAGCAGATTATCTATTTACGCAATAGAGGGCCGGAGGGGAGGGGGCCTTTATCCCTCTCACCGAAGGTGTCACGCGCGAATTGTCCGACCTTTCCTACCATAAGGATTCATATGGACGATCTTTGACATATTGCATATTACA
>Ga0222712_10003286_pt1 | contig 17721 bp, 26 predicted proteins | sample C33_657DmetaG_FD_165043 | JGI IMG/M metagenome (GOLD analysis project Ga0222712, IMG submission 165043) | Estuarine water microbial communities from San Francisco Bay, California, United States - C33_657D | ecosystem: Environmental > Aquatic > Marine > Unclassified | place: USA: California...
AAAGGTATCAAACTCTTCAGACACACCAATACCCCTACCACCGTAAAGATGGTACTCATGGTAGTTTGGGTTAGTGCATCTGTTAATCATAGAGGTATAGACTTTATACTCCGGTGTATAGTATCTGCCGTGCGTAGTGCTTCTGGCTATTGTGGTTTCTACCCGCAGGCATCCGCAACTTTTGCTAGACCCGTTTAGCAGGTTGGCTCTTGGAACAACTTTAGTGTTTCCGCACTCACACAGGCAGGAGTACCTTTTTATATATCCCTGCTCTGAGTGAAGCTTTTCTACCGTAAGACGACCAAAAACCATACCTGCTAAGTCTGCACCCCTTGGGACTTTCATACAATCTCCTGTGAAAATCCCAAGTTTACCTTCAGGCCATAAGACTGTCAACCGTTTTTTGGACCAGATCAGCGTCAAACATCGGAAATTCCAACTCAACAAGCTGGCCGTAGTTTTTACCGATACCTACAGAGGAGGCACTTGGCACACTGGACATAAACTGTTTTGTCATCAGTGAATGAAGCCTACCCGCTACGGTAGCTGCGTCAGACTTGTGTGCCTGTACAACTGCTTCATCGTGGGCAACGAACATCCACTTCATAGTGGTAGTCTCCAGAATATCGCTATCCCAAACATCAGACATGATGGTTTTAAGTTGATTAGCTCCTGAAGCCTGGATTCGGCTGTTACCAGCTTGTCGCAGAGCTTTAGAGCTTTCGTACTTATTCTCCGAGTTTACCAGCTTTGCAAGGTGTCGGCGGGTTCCCCCGATAAGTTCCACATAACCTTGCGTCTGCACAAACTCTTCGGTAGCTTCCTTCCAAGCCTTAATGCCGGGGAATGCCTTGAAGATAGCGTCAATGTACTCTTGTGCTTCACTTTCAGTGATACCCAGGGTCTCTGCGACTTTCGGTGCAGTAGCTCCGTACAAGGTAGAGAATACAGTGATTTTAGCATTCTGCCGGATAGCCCCATAAGCATCCTTAGTATCAGGATGCTTGCGCCTAGCAATAAACTCTTCGTAAGAGCATTTAGCAATTTGAGCACCAACCAGCGAGTGTACGTCTGTTGGGTTATCCCCGCTGTAGCAGGCAAGTAGTGCTGGGTCTTGGCAAAGTTCTGCCATCAACCGAACTTCCTGAGCTTGCTCATCCTCAGAGATAACCACAAAGTCGTTATCTGCCAAAATACAACTACGAATTCCGTCTGCGTCTGAATCCATCTGCTGGATATTAGGAGAACCACTTGTCCAGCGTCGGGTGTTCGTAGAGCTTTGTCGCAGTTCCGGGTGAATCCTGCCAGTCTTCCAATGGATGAGATGCGGGTATGCCGACCAATACAGACCGTGCCGGGTATTAGCAGACTTCATATCCAGCAGAGCTTTTAGGACTGCCTTGTGCTCTTCTGTAGCATCCCCAAGCTTGATAGCAAGTCCGATAGCTGAGTCGTCAGTACGCGCTGTACCTTCTCGCTTACCTTCGGCTCGCATCTTTTCTGTTGGCTTATTACGAAGGCGAACAGGAAGACCCATCACTTCGTATAGGAGCTTGCTAATCTGGTTAGGACTGCCAACATTAAAGTTAGGTTTGCCAGTGAAACGAGATTTAACCAACCCGTTAATAATCTCCAGATTTTCCTGCTCAATAGCAACTGCAAGTGTTGCTGCACTTTCGTGGTCAAGCTCTGCCACCAACTTTGCCAGCTTGCTGACCGTTCGTACCATCGTCTTGAGTTCCATACCCAGAACGATAGCCACAATCTCTTTGATAGCTGCAGGTGTAAGTTCTGTGTACACAGGGCAAACTGAGCCTTCCCACCCCTGACGAAGCAGGTAGCCCTCGATGGTAGCCCAGCTTTCTTCGATGATTTGCTTGTCTTTAGTTTCAAGCTCCTTCATCTTTGTCAGGTCGATCTTCAAGCCCTGAATGTAGGCTAGTGCCGAAAGGTACATTGGCTTCTGCTCAAGACGGATGAAGGCGTCGTAGGTTCCCTCCAACTGCATGACTACAGAGAAGTAATTCCAAAGACCGGCGGTAGTGAATACGTCATCCAAGCCGTAGGCAACTGTTTCTGCTGCTGTAAGCTGGTGCATCTTAACCTGAGTCAGAACACCATCAACTTCTTTGGTAGTGACTTCTTCATACGTGGTTTGTTCGTAGTCCAGCAAAAGCTTGCTAAGCTGCTTCAAACCGTGCGAGGGTTGGTTTTCCTCCCAGAAGCTGGCAGCGATCCGCGTATCGAGGACATTGGGTAGGAACCCGCGCCAGCCATTGTCTTTCCACTTCTCGCCAAAAGCGTTGTAGGCGACCGGCAACTCAAAGCCTGCCGCGTTGTGGGCAAGGGTGTACTTGTCCTTCGGAATGCTTGCCAAGAAGTCTGCTAGCTGGTCTAGAGTGCAGTTGTTGGTTTCGGCATGGTCTACGCTGATGTAGAAGCCATAATTGTCGTTCGCTCCGAAGGTAACGCCGCACGAAACAATAGTGGAGCCGATAACATCCACCTTGCCCTTGCCGCGAGTTTCAAGCCAATCGTCGCTTTCTTCCGGCGTTGTAGTTTCAAAGTCGATTGTGAAGGTTTTAGTTTCTGCAATCTTAGACTTAAAGAATGCCAGAGCAGCATCGTAATTATCTGCAGTCACCAGACGAGTTTGAGCTTTCCAGTGCTTCAGACGCTCGTCAGAGCACTCGACCCGAGCCATACCCCCATCCAAAACCAGAGGCAGGCGAACCGTATCGACCCACTCAGGATGCAGCGAAGCCAGCTTGAATGACTTAACCACGTCATCCCACTTATCTACGATCTTCGCAAGGTACTTGCACTTGTTTTGCTCAGCAAAAGCTGCTACAGCGTTGCGCTTACCGTCGCGAATCAGGTTCATCAACTCATGGCAACCGTCTTCGTCATACTTCAGCAAGAACTCGTCCCAAGCTTTAGGGCCGAAGCCGGGGCAACCGCGAATATTGTCGCTGCTGTCACCTACCAGAGACTTATACAGGGTCACCAGCTTAACATCGAACATGCCGTACTTGTTCGTGTCCATAGCGCCGCCGATGCGGGTATGCACACGACCGCCGCGAGGGTTCACACCTTGCAGTACGCACAAGTCGTTGTCGTTCGTCATCACAATACAGTCTTCGGAAAGATTGTTTGCGATGTAAGCCAGAACGTCATCGCCCTCTACAAAGTCTTGAGTGGCTGACATGGCACCAAGGTTGCGGAAAGTTGTGCGAAGCTTCTCTTTGAGCAGGTTGAACTGCTCATAAGCTTCTGGCACACGCTTGCCACGACCAGCCTTATACGTAGGGTCGATCATGCAGCGGCGGGACTTGCTATCCTTGCCTTCAAACACCATAATCATGTCGCGGGGCTGCAAACCTTGCTCCCGGAGCGCAGCGACGATCATGTTTACAGCATTTTCATAGCCGTAAGCGCATGTCGGTACAGTGATTTTCTTGTCGTCTTGAACGACTACAATTCCATCCACGTCAGTACCCGCGCTCAAACTCGTCCACATGACGGAGCTGGCATCAATTAGTAGCTTCATTTCTTATTCCATTTCTCGAAAATATCAATTTCCACTGAATCCTTCAGTAGGCTGAAGAAACCTATAAACCAGAACGTCACGAAAATCCAGAACGGGACTTCTAGCCATAGAGGTACTTCGCAAACCTGCTTGGTTAGCAAGAACAGCCAAACAAAACAGATACCGGAACTTGCGGTTACTGGGAGGTTCTTTCTTGAGATTCTGTACTGCTTCATCGTCTTTCCCTTTTAGTTTGACACTGGAAGCAGGTGTACTTGCCAATAGCAAGCCTGCCTTCCTCTATCTCTTCTTCACAATCAACGCAGTTCTCACCATCGAAGCTCGTAGGTGGCTTGCCAAGCTTGCTCTGCGCTGCACGAATAGCTGCTTGCCGCTGGACTTCTTCCAGCTCAGAAGCCCGGTCAAGGTTGTCTGCCTCACCCACCGTAAACCTCCAAGGCGCGAAGGATGCTATCCTCTAGGTCTAGCATAGACCCGCGATTGTCAATTACCTTGTCATTTTGATGCAGCATGACGCCTGATTCGGATGTGTGCGCCCCAGTACACCCAACAAGTACCCCTTGCCTTCCGGTGATGTGCCAGATTTCACCGCCACGATTGCGAATAGCCGCAGCTTCATTTTCAAACCTTACATCCGTAAGAACGAAATCCATAGACTTCCGGTAGTGGTCAACTTTCTGCATAGCAAGCTTCAACCACAGGTCGGAGTCTTGCTGCCGACCCCACTCAGTTCCAAGTGTCTGAGCTAGTTGACGCCAAGTGAAGTCAAAGCCTTTTACTTTGGCTTCTTTTGCCGAACGATCGGTTGGCTCAGGAAAACCCATGGCAGCAAGTGCATCTTTGATTGGTTTAGCGAAGGCTATCGTCATGCACCCCGCACCTAGGTAGTTTCGTATGAAGCCTGCTGCAGTATCCTTCCCAGAACCCGCCTTGCCGGTTAGCCCGATTAGTCTAGGTGCCATTTCTACGTTTCTCCGTCCTGATTTGGTTTAAGTACCAACCTACAAAGTTCTGGAACTTGTAGTTCATCATGCGCTCAGAAGCTGCCAAAGGTTTGTAGTGCCCTGCGTGCCCAAAAATAGCAACCCATGTGGTGTCGTCCATAACTTCCGGCACGCACGCATTCCAAAGTTCAAGGTAGCGCTCTGCAACTGGCTTGTCAGCCGCCCACAGCAGCCGAAGATCGTCAAGCACCTGCTCATCAAACCTTGATGCTGGAGGAACGTAACTGGCTCGCTCTGGCTCGATTTGTTGAAGCGCTGTCTCGAAAACTGTGATCGTACTCTGTGGCGTGTAAAGCCGAAGCATAGCCAGCGCAGGTTCAAGTTTTGTCGAAACTTCTGGCTTGTTTCGCCGCAGCCATGCTGATGCACGTTCGTAAACCGTAGCGTACTCTGTAACAGCTTGCCCCGGCGAAGACAAAACATGCTTAGCAGCTTCAGCGTTTGCAACGCTGATAGCGAAAGTTACACCTTCAACGTCTGGAATTGCCGCCTGCACGCTCAAGCCGTCGAAGATAATCGCAGTTGCACGATAAGCAAGCATGCTTGCTAGCTCGGCCTTGAAGAAATCAAACGCTCCAATTCGGCTAATCGGGCGGCTGAAGGCCCACGGCCCAAAGCAGCGCTCGCCAAAAAATGACTTTAGCAGGCGTTCTGCCCCAGGTGTCCAGCCGTCACCAGAAAGTTCGTTGCCAATTTCGTCAATAAAGTATTCCAAAGTCTCGCTCTTCAAAGAGTGCAGCGTTGGCAGCGTAGGCGACAAAGTGGCATCCACTACTGGCTCGATAAATCTTGGCGGAAGCTGCCAGATTCTGGTAGCAGGCACTTTTTCAGCGTTGACGACTTCAGGCGTTAAACCTAAAGCCTTCAAGCTGAGAGCAAGTTTGCGAGCAAACTGGGTAGCCTGCCCGGTCGCAAAAACAGGGCGCCGATACGGCACCCTGTCTGTGTAACTATTCCAAAGTACGTTTTCGAGCTTGCGCATTATCCAAAGAGTTTCTTCACTTGTGCTTCAACTGCAGGAGTGAAAGATTCCAAATTCGGCGGAACGTAGTTTGGACCTTTTGCGATTTTGCCATTCTCATTGAAGATAGGCTTACCGCCTACGAACTTGCTAAAGTTCGACCGATCAACTTCTGCTTTGGCACCCTCGAAATCCAGACCTGCGATGTGGGCAAGTCCGGTAAGCGTAACGTGCTGGTCAGCAAGCCCGTCGATCAGTTCAGGCACTGACTGTACGTTGTCAACGTAAACTCCGCCGACTTTCAGCGAGTCAGCCAACAGCTTTAACCCCTCAATCCGCGAGTGGGCAACTGCAAGGGATTGCTGATCTTCCGAATTCAGCACCAGAGCGTCGAGGGTCTCGGAAATTTCTTCCAAATGAACTCCAAGCTGGACCGTGAAATTCACAGCTGTAGGGTTAGGAAGTGCTTGCTTAAACCAGTTTAGTGTGTTCATTATCGTACCTTCAAGTGTATTTCAATCGTCTTCTTCAAGTCGCCATCAATATCCTGCTTACTGAACCACTCAAGGTAGTCAGTAGGCACTTGATGCAGCGGCCTGCCCTTGTACTTGCCAAAAGGCATCTGGTGGAAGACGGCAGCAGAGTTGCTTCGATCTTCCAGCTCCAGCACTGTCTTGCCGGTGATGTTGGTGAGTTCTCGCAGCAGGCCCAGCACGTAGTAGCAGTCCCCCAAGGCTGAGTGGGCTTGTTGCTCAGGTAGCTTGAAGTGTGCAGCAAGTGTAGTCAGCTTGTGGTTTAGCACACCTTTGACGTGCCGCCTTGCGAGTGTGAGAGTGCAGATGTTTCGCTTGATCTGTGTGAACGTGGGTGTCAAGAAGCGTAAATCAAACGCCACGTTATGCCCGACTGCTAAAACGTCATCAAAAGGTAGCATCCTCGAATGCAAGGTCGGAGCGTCAGCAACGTCTTCTGCAGATATGCCGTGAACAGCTTGCGCCCCAGGGTCAATATCACAGCCGGGATTGATACGACTTACAAACTCATACTGTATGCCGAGAGATTGCGGATCAACGATAAGGTAGGCAAACTCTACCAACCCGCTACCGCTAGCAGGAGGTTTGAGTCCCGCCGTTTCAGTGTCCAAAATTGTAAGTGTTGTCATAGGCGTAAAGAAACCTGCCGAAGCAGGTTTCTCTAGTTAGTCGCTTTATTAAGCGGGAAGGGCGAAAGCCACCTTGGTGTACTGCTCACCACTCTTGGCCTTTTCCTTCACAGCCTTGAGCACCACGGTGTTGGCTTGCTCAGCCGTCAGCTTGCCGCGAGCTTGCTGGAAAGCAACCTGCGTCATGTGTTGCTCGAAAGCGCGACGGCCAGTGTCGGGCAGGTTAATCTGGATCAGGCTGTTTGCCAGCTTACCGCTGACAACTTCACCAACCAGAATCAGGCGGTGCGTGAGCTTGGCTTTGCTGTAGCCTTGCGCCTTCAGGTCGTTAACGTGCTGCGCCATGTCAACACCGTCATTCGACACCTTACCATCATCGGTATCAGAATACTTCAGCGTTTCAATGTCAGCCTTGTTGTCGTTAGGGCCAGCTTGCCACTGGTATTGCCACGACACCACGTTGATAACAACTTCAGCGCCCAGATCGGAGTCGTCCGCCTTGTTGGTGAACGAACCTTGCGCTGCCGTGATGGCAGGCACACTGTCCCAGTTCAGACGGAAGGCATCCTTGGCAGAGTGCAGAGCACTTGCACGCATGGCAGCAGCCACGCCAGTAGTCAGGTGGGGAGAGGCCAGCGCACCACCTTGCTGGACAGCAGGCACGTTGGCAGCAGGAGCTGCAACGTTCACAGTTTCGACAGGAGCGGTAGACTCGTCAAAAGTCGTACCGGCGTTGGTGGTATCTTCGGATTCAAAAGCAGGCTTGTTCAAGGACATAGTGTTTTCCACAGTAGTTGACTGACCGGATAGCCGCCCGGTCGCGGTGCTGGGACTCCAGCGAATCTATCAAAAGAGGCTGTATTGTAGCACTAAAAATCAGCCTTCAGGTGGGATAAACCCTACCTGCCGCATTTCTTCAATGGACAGGGTGTGGCTTCCACCGGGGGCCATCAAAGAGTGCGACACACCCTTGCTTACAAGGGCTGGCAAGGTCACAAGGCCGTGCTCAAATGCCGACTGTGATGGGTAGAGGGGCTTCAGGCCACCTTGCTTCATGTACACACGGTACTTGAAGTAGCAAGCCCGAGCGTAGATTTCGAGGCAGCTTTCACCATCGACTTGAACTATCGCATAATCAGTTCCTTTAATCAATCTCGCAGGATCATCCACCTGCAAGCGGGTCATATGAGTGAGCGTATTCAATACCTTCAACCACTCAGGCTGTGTCTGCTGCTGCAGCTCTTCCACATTAGAGAAGGCTTCGGCAATCATCGGCTCGATGAATTCGTCAAGTTCGGGGCCGTAAAGCTTCATCAAGACTTCTTTCAACTGCACCAAGCCGAATTTAGCGACTGCGTAGTTAAACACAGTTCGCTCTTTCGCGCTTGCCTTAGCTGTATAAGCCTCAACGCTCATTTTGGAAGAGTCATCGTCTTCCTGAAGCATCAACTGCTTACGCGCATCGTCATAGATTGGGTCAAACTTCTCCCGGAAACTCTCAAGTGTGAAGGTATTCACAGCTTCAGCAGCCAGATACTGGCCGATGCAACCTAGCAAGTGGCGATTCAAACCGGCCTTCTGAAAGTGCTTGAAATACTTTTGCGCTTGAATAACCGGAGGCTTCACAAGCGTAAGCAAAACAACACGCTCCATCAAAGCGGGTTCAGATTCGATAGCTTCAGCAATAAAGCAGATAGGTGCTGAAATATTCGTCGCATGAATGCTTCGGTAATCAGCACTGTCTCTCGTACCGCCTCCGCGCTCCGTCACACGATTGTTGTAGGCATCACGCATCAAAAGCTTGAGTCGGTCATGCAACTCTGGCTTCATTTCGTGAGGCTTGTATTCGTCAATGATGAGTGGAATGCTAGAACTGCCAGCAGCATTCTGTGTGATGGCAAAAGCTGTCGAACCGGGCGTAACCATTTTTGGTTCTTCCCGGTAGTAGTGGAAATTAGCGCACAGCCGGGCCATACCTGTCTTACCTGCCCCGGCTGCGCCGTTGATATGCAAAAGCGGAAATTGGCCGTAAACCCTGTGAAACCACATACGATATACTGCTGAAATCATCCACCCAACAAGCTTGCCAAGATAGCTAGGCTTCTGGCACTGCAGGAGACTCTTCAAAACTTCCTTCAGCGTATCTTTCTGCTCTTGCGGCAGCGAAGCAAGCGCAGGGCTTGCTGACAGGTCCGTCTTGTAAGCTCCACGTTCGTCAGGAAACCCGACGAAAACTAGGTTTAGCCCAATCTCGTTTGCCCAAGGCGGCAGAATCACACGGTTGCTATCAGTCCAGACAGGGAAAGGTGTATGCAAGCGCTCGTCGTCATGAAAAGGTATCGTCAGCAAATCGAGTCCTTCACGACCTACGGTGTAAACCCGGCGCTTAGATTTGCGTGCTTTTTCCACCATTCGCATGAACAAGCCTCGGGCTTGCACATCGCTGCCACTGAACGACTGACCGAATCGCATGACTGCGCGATTCAGGCTAGACACACTGTTGAAGGTGTCCAACTCAAAAACCTTGGTTCCCAGCTTGCGACCAGCAACACTCACATCAGCACGCAGCACGCTGACTTCAGCGGTTTCAGTAGACACCAGCTCAGACACATTGTCAAAGCTGACGGCTGTAACCTGCTTAGGTCCGTTCTCTGTTAATGTGAAGGCACCATTACGAGTCAGCACAAGGTTTGCATGTTCGTACTCTGCACCTTCAGCGACTGGACCCTCTGCCAGAATTTCACTGGCTTCTTCTGCCGTAATCTCGATACCTTGCAGGTCTGGTGCTTGGTGACTCAGCAGCGATACGATAGCGTTCGGGCTGTACTCATAGCAGACATTATCAGCAGTGTACTGCCACATGCGTGACAGTTCGACCTTACGCTTGCTAGGCGTGTTGTACCGATTGCCATCACTGGAGTGATTCTGAATAAGACCCTCAGCCGCAGCAAGTAGCTGTTCTTCGCTCATGTTCTTAGCATGAGCCGTAATAGCGATCTGAAGGGCAAGTTTTTGGAAACCCACACCCTCTTTGATACCCTCACCACGCAGCATAGCCTCAAAGCTCGGCAGGCTTGCTGGTAGATTTACCTGCTTCTTGCTTACCGTCTTTTTCTTACCGACTTTGATTCGGCATTCATCAAATAGCGCCATCAAGCCTGCAGCAATCTCCCCACCTGCTGAATTCCATGCTTCGCCGGGTCGGGCTGTAGAGCAAATTTCACGGTAAAGAGCCTCACCGTCTTCTGCCTCAACGATGCTTTCCAATTCTTCCAGCGACAGTCGGACCTTGTACATGCCGTTTTGGCGCTTCACGTTTGGCTGTCGAAACATACGGCCACGCCGCGCAGTGTAGACTGCGAAGTCTAGCGAAGTCACGGATAGGCTGAAAGCCATTTCCTTATAGATAGCAGGCAGACGCACAAAGCCAGCCTTCGGAGGCTTGACCATAAAGCAGCCGCTAGGCACCATGATATGGAAACCCTTGCCACCCGTAGCGTAGATAGCAATATCTTCTAGCCGAACGTCAAGCTCTACAAGTTTTGCAATCAGCTCGATTGCGTGTTTGGCTGTCGAAGCTGGAGACTCCCGGTCATCAAGATCGAAGTAAAGAGGCCCCATGTACTTCGCATCGGCAATCTGCTCTTGCGTAGGCGTGTCAGGCAGCGGGGAATCAATGGCAAGGACTGTGACAAACATTGCATCTGCCACGGTATCCAATTTGAAGGCCGGAATCGGTTTCCACTTCTCATTGCCACCCTCAGCGTTCTGCACGTAAAAGTATGCGGGCATTGTCTCAAGCCTTCTGAATACGTTGTAGTTCGCTGATTGACGTAAAGGTTGTTTCGCCCTCGCGCATGTGTCTCGGATGGCCGTGGCAGCGGAAAACCACTGGCAAGGTCACAGCCCAACGGCCTGCGCGCCCGATAGGGCGGTAGGCAACTTCGCTGAAATAGGGGATGTGGGCGAAGAACTCTTCGCCAGAGTGCGCCTGAAAAGCGCTAGGCTCATGAGTGATAAGCCAAGCGTCTTCTCCAGACGTAGCAAGCACTGAAAGGCCCTTCTCTGTCAGGTAAAAGCATTGGAATTCAATGCTAGCAAGCTCTGTAGGCTTGCCCAAGTCCTGACGCCAGAAAGAACCCTTGTAAGTGTTGGTGATGAGGATGCGAGTTGTAAACCGGCACCCGTTGTTGTAAGCGTCAATCTGTTCGCTGGTGAGTCTCTGGCCTAGGTTGGCCTGAACGAAACTCTTTTCAAGAAAGTTGTTATCGGACATAGGTTCTCTACAAGTTGCCTAAAAATTAGGCAGTGCTGCAAAATGCGGGAGGCCCATTGTATCCTAGGTGCGCCCTAAAAGCATGTCTCGCAACCGTGTCGGCGTCATTTCCACCTTCGTCACAAGGTCGTCGTTCGACAGTAGGCGGTCAAGCAGGTTTACCTGCACAGTGCCAAGTGCAACTCCGATTCGGCAGTTCGCTTGGTGAATTTGACCTACGCGATCAACTCGTCCCAAAGCTTGCCTAGTCTGAGCTGGCACAGTGCTGTATTCCAAGAATAGCATTTCCCAGCATACGTGCTGCAGATTTAGGCCTACACCAACCGAAGATGCCTGAGCGACCATGATCCGCGTCGAGTCGTCATACATGATGCGACGTACAGCTTCGCGGCTATTCGATTTCCCATAAGCAATACACACCGCTTTTTCACCAAACTTCTTGACGAGATAATCATAAACAACCTCCGAACTTGATTGATAGTAAGTCCACACGGTAAGCTTACTATTACCGGGTGTCATTGGATCGACTTCGCTTAACGTTTCCTCAAGCAATTCAAGACTTGCTGATTGATCGTCAGGCTTGCCAGAGAACTTGGCGAAGTTAATCACGATCTGTTGCAAGGCGTGGTAAAGGCGCTGCGCTGTGGTAGCGTCGATTTTGTCACCTCCAGGCAACAGCAGGAGTTGCTCATTCACCAGCTTTTCATAAAGCTTGGTGTGTTTTGCACTCAAAGCGTAGCGAACTGGGTAGACTCTAGGCTCGATCTGAGGTCCGAAAATATCCACCTTGGTGCGCTTAATAGTCTTGATCGCAAAGTTCTGCGCTAGCATTTCAAGGTTTGCATAGCTAGTCGGCTGGCCAAAAGGGTCAACGTCTACGATGTGCAGGTTCGACCAATGCCCGTAGCTGCGGTAGATTTCCGGCGTCTTCAGGCGCATGTAAGCATAGGTGTCTGGCGGCTTGCTGGTCGGTGTGGCTGTACACATAATCAAGTTACCATCGGCACCTACAAACGTATTCACAGACTTAAACAGAACACTACGCGCGTTTTTCAGTGATTGACTTTCGTCTACTATAAGTGTTGTTCTGCCTCTAGCTTTAACGAAGGCTGTAATGTCATCACGGAAAATGGCATGAGACACCAATACCCAAGTCGCATTCAGCTGTTCAGGCTTGCGTTTAGGGCCACGATAAATTTCAACATCGGTAATTCCACACTCGTTAAGCCAAATCTTCCACTCGTCAAGTAGGATTGGCGGCATGGTTACCGATATTTTGCCACCTAGCATGGTGGCTGCGCACGTACTTACGAGCGTTTTTCCGCTTCCGACCTCATACGCTAAAAGTATACGCCCAGCCCTAGCAGATTCCAGCACATCATCAGCTTGCAATTCGGCAAGGTTGATGCGGTTCGGAAGCGTTACGTTGCGACTTGCTAATTCTGATTTTACTAATTCGATGTTTGTCATACTGATTCAAATTGACCAGTATAACGTGATTGCTCCAAGCTAGCAAGTGCTGCTTGAAGCTCTACGCTCTCGCCCTGCAATCGAAATCTTCGGGGAGTAACTTGGGTTTAATGTACCTGCTGCGCAGCAAGCATGAGTTGCGCTCTTGCTCCGGGCAGCTTCTTAAAAATCTCTGGATTGGGAATTAGAACCTTGCGGCAGAATTCCGCAGGTTTATAGACAAGTGCGTAGTCTTCAACCGTGTGTGATCCTACCCTCAGCAGGATTATCTGATTGATTTCCGTCCATGTCTCCATGTTTCGCGCAAAGTCGAAACTCTGCGGACAGCCGGTCAACGCCCAGAACAGGTTTAGAGCAGCCTGCCGCCCATTTGGTCCTTCCCAAACGTCAACGTAGTACCGTGGATGTTTAGGCATCCACCACCATTGCGCTAGTCTACTTGCCAGTTGTTTTGGGTCCATAATTTCCTTTGCAGTAGGCTTTTCGTATTTCAGCAGTTCGCTCCTTTATGTCTTTAGGATCGAACCACCAAGCAACACACTGCAGCGGAGCTTTGGCCTTCTGAGCCTCAACCCCTGCCGCATATCCGCGCTCGTAATGCTTAGCAAGGGTGTCGGAAATGTGCCTCTGCTGGGACAAAACGTCGCTTGAGTGGTGCCACATAAAGACCGACCACGCGAGATTAGCACAGAATAAAGCACCTAACACGACAAACCCTTTTCGCATCACATATCCTTCTTGTCGCGGAAGCCGTGCGCTCGCGGTTGTCGGGGCCTAGCGTCGGTCCCGTAACCCATATACCTGACTTTCAGCAACTCTTTTCCGATGTACTTTTCACGATTCTGCCAAATCTCCACACGCTCAGCATGTGTGAAGGTGCCGGGGCCGACCTTGAAAGTCGTGTCTTCCCAAGGGCAAACAAAGTAACCCAACATGCCGTTAGGCACCAAGCCTTCCTGACTTGTCGAGCGCTTCGTAAAGCCCAGCTCATCTACGTAAGCCTCGTTATTGTTGGAAGTGCCTTCCACAATATCGAGAATTGGCAGTTCAACGTCAATCGTGCGCTTAATTTTCATCAGCTCAAGGCCGCGAGAGCGTCCGTTAAGGTAGCGAGCAGCAGGCATACGAATCATCGCACCCTCAAAACCTTGCTCAAGGAGTGCCTGCTCTTGAATCACAACCTCGTCCCAAGTCTTCACCATCTTTTGTGACAGAATGTGAACGCGAGGTGCATTTGCTAGTTTTGCGAAGCGATCCACATACGGAGCTACAGGGTTTTCCACATGATCGAAGACATAGAAATGCAGGTCTTCCTTAGCGTCACGCTTCATGCAGCCTGTGTAGGCTTTCTTGTAGACGAGTGGGTCGTTAGGCGCGCTAGCCACGAATTCACCGTCCAGATGCTCAAAACCACTAAACAAGCTCTGCAGGTGGCCGTTAGGCAGGGGTTTGCCCGAACGGGACTGCACAACGCCGTTCAGGACTGTGCCCCGGATGCCATCTACTTTAGGAGATAGTAGCAGCGGGCTTTTCTTCAGGTATTCTTTAATCAACTCTTCTTGCAATTCAGATGCAAGCATTGGGCGAAAGGGTTTCATTTAACGGCTCTCCAGATTGTTGCAACCTTGGTATCAAAGCCCCAACCTCGCGCTTTGCGTTCATCACAGGCAAGTTGTGCAGCCTCTGGCGTCTTATAGGTTGGGCCAAAGAATCGCCAGAAAGTGCCAGCGAATTCCTGCGTTCCGTAAATCTTGGTGTAGTGCATGAGTGAGGCGAAATAAAGCCCGGAGGGTGTCTCCGGGCTTTGGTTGAGCAGCTACCTACTGATTAGGCGACACGCTTGACCAGATAAGCGCCTTCGTTGGTGCCGTCGCCGGGATTGCAACCGGGCTTGACAGCCAGCTTGAACTTCTTACCGTCAAAACGCTTCGGTGCAACACGCACGTAGAGCTGCTTGAGAGCTTGCTTGGCGTTGAACTCGAAACCTTGACCCACTTGCAGGGAGTCAACGGCTTGGGTGAATTCGGAGCGCTGGCGCACAGGGCGGGCACGGGTCGTAGGGATTTCGAGGTTGTCGATGATTTGGAAGGTCATGGTAGTTTCCTGTGGTTGGTTTGTTGATGGCTCAAGTATAACGCTTTTAGAGCCTGCGTCACGGCTTTTCTGAAAAATTTTTCGCTAAGGGGAATTCTGATCCGCCACGCCCTTCTCAAACGTAGGGAACGGAAACCAGTGGGTATAGAAAGTGTCGTCTTTACGCCACTCTCCGGTAGTGGAAGTGCCTGCCTGCCGGTTAGCAAGGATGCACTTCATGCCCTCTGGTGGAGGGAATTCCTTGATAGACAACAGATTAACGTCATCCGTTACCACTGTTGTCTTGTCAACATTAGGGCGCCAACTTACGGGCATTTGCTGTCTCCTGAGTTTGGTGCTCGTCTATGACGGCTTTGGTAGCCGCCCGGTCGAACTCTTGCAGAATTTCCTGCCGACCCCACCCAGTTTTGGCCTGCAGGGCCTCTTTGAAATGGTCGCGCAGGCGGTCAAGTACATTCATCACGTTCATGTTTCCACCTTTGCCGGTCCACCTGGCTTCAACTGTCGCACAGATACAACGGTTTGGTCTTTCAGGACGGCCTGCACCCGCAGGCTTCCCGGCCAGCGGCAGGCCCTTGCCCCTATGTCCACCCGCTGGTGGTGAATGATGTAGGCGACTTCCAGCCCTTCAACCTCCTTGAGTAGCAAGTCGATGGCTGTAGGGTCTGGGTCTGGTGTGCCGTAGACTTTCATTTGAAGAAAGTCCCAAGGTAGTCGTAAACCTGCTTGCACTCTTTAAGCGTGAGTTTTTCAACGATTGCTTCTGGAGAAAACTCTGCAGTGAGCTTCAAATCCGTGACTACAGGCACAGGAACCACGTTAGTAGGTCGTTCTTTCTTGGCATCACGGCGCGACGTACCTTGATCGGCCATAGTCTCACGTATCTTGCTAACAGCCTCAGATTCAGACATTGGCAGAGCTTCATATTGAGTTCGGCCATCAATTTCAACCGTTTTAATCACGTTTGCCAGTTTCATCGTATGAACGTACTGGCTTACTGTCCCTACTGGCACATGGGTAGCTTTGACTAAAGCGCCAGTGTTAGCTCGTCGCAGAGCTTTGATACTGCGGTAAATCCGTAGGTAAGCTGGAATCTTCTCTGGTGGATTCGCCTCAACCTTACGTTGGGCATCAGCCATTGCGTGGGCCATCACAGTGTTTAAGGTCATGGTATTTCTCCAAAAGTTTCTTTAGGTGTTGCTTGAAAGACTCGGTCGCGGCTTCGTATTCTTCAAATAGCTTCGTTGAGTGCAGTCGGCCTAGGCGGGCGTCACCACACAAGAAGTCGCAAATTACAACCTCACGCTGCGCATCGAAAATCGCAGCGGCGCTGTAACGTTTACCGGTAGCACGACAGTCAAATATGAGCTTGACTGCATTAGGCCCTTGCTCTGCCATCGAATAGCCCCTTTTCGTATCGGACTTGTAGTACGGCAAGTGCTGCAAGTTTTGGCTCTGAGCTTGCCTTTAAGGCGACGGCCCAATCCCACGCTTCGTGCAGTTTGTAGCGCTCGCTGTACTCCATAACAACTTCTGGATAGTCAGCCACCCTAAACCTTGCAAGGTCGTGACCCAGCACGGAAAGTATAGGCTGAACGTCTGCTGCTTGTACAGGGTTTTCGATATGCAGCGGCACAGGAGGGTTTTCTGCGCTATAGGTTCGCTCAGGTTTTCGAGGCGCTTCAGGCTCAGGTACAGGCTCGACTTCCTCGAAAACTGCATCGAAAGCCTCCATGGATTGGATTTTGAATGTCATCGCTTGAGTACATCCCACGGTGATGCAACAGCAGGCTTAGGCTCGCGCTGACCGGACTCACCGTCAAACCATACGTACAGACTTTCTTCGCGTCTTCCCGGCTCAGCCTTCTTTACGCAGCGAATCTTCTCATGGTTATCGAGGATATTTCGTGCAGATTCCTTGCTTATACCAAGGTAGTCAGCAAGGTCGCGCCTCGACCGGGGCTTGGCTAGAAAGTCCTTAGCGCTATTGCCAAGTTCGATGGTCTTAGGTTTAAGCTTTACTTTAGGCATTTTCAGTCCCATCAGAGGTGGACTTCCACATCGACCCTAAAAGTTCTGTAAGTTATGGTGGCCATTGTAGGGCCGGCATCTTGCCGCAATTTCGCATAGCAGTTAAACTTACTCTCGAATTCTCGCACAAGCTTGTTAATCTGCTTGCCAAGTTCTAACTTCTCTTTCTGAAGCTCTTCTAGTGTCATGTTGAATCTCCGTAAATTTCACGAACATACTGCTGGTATGCAGCTTCCGCAGCAGCTTCCTCAGCGTAGAAACTGCTCAAAGCTTTCCTGCACTCAGGCTTAGCCACACAGACTGCAACCGAAAGACCATTCCACCAATGCAGGTTGGACTCGGCTTTACAGTGCCAGCATTTCCACGAAGCCTTGCCGTGCTGCTTGTTTATTTCATCGGGAGACATTTTCTCACCAATTTCCAGATTGAAGTGTCGTCACTCGGCTTGTCAGGCGTAACCTCTGTAACTTTAACCTCTGTAATTTCAATATCGTAAGTGGGCGGCAGCTGAAGAATTTTCAGCACCATGCCGGGTATTGCCTCGCGTAGTTGCTTCGGCATGTCCCGATAGTTCAGGCAGTGTACGGTGTGCAGGATTTGGTACTCCTCGGTATTACGCACAGGAATTCCGAAAAGATCGCCAATATCCCGCACAGTACAGATATCAAAATGCCCCTGCTTGAGCATCTTGTTCAGGCTTGCAAGTGCAGCAAGTCTTGCTAGTTCGTCAAGATTTTCCATTTAATCTCCTAGATTTTGAAATCCTATGGTAGAGATTGGCTCAATCTCTCATTAATAGCAGAAATTGCTGTTGTCGTGCTTTGGATTGGTCGCGTCTGCTCTACGTGGTACTCCAAAGCAGATAAGACGTCTACGAGTAGTTGCTCATCTTGTCTTCTGACTTCAGCTTCAGTCAACTTAACTAAAGCCACGAAGATGCTCCCTTGTTTCGGTGCAAGTCCGTCAGCTTGCTGAATAAGCGATTTGATTTGCTCAGGTGTCAGAGCCATGCTGGCCTCCTTTGATGCCGTGGTGTAGCTCGGAATCATCTATGCCCATGCGATAGCTCCAGCCGCACACGTCTTCAGGCGGGTGCTTGTTGAGCATCGCCCGGAGCTGTGCATCCGTCAGCGGCACCGCCCCGGCCTGCGCCTGGGTGGGCTGCGTGGTGGT
>Ga0222712_10003288_pt1 | contig 17718 bp, 15 predicted proteins | sample C33_657DmetaG_FD_165043 | JGI IMG/M metagenome (GOLD analysis project Ga0222712, IMG submission 165043) | Estuarine water microbial communities from San Francisco Bay, California, United States - C33_657D | ecosystem: Environmental > Aquatic > Marine > Unclassified | place: USA: California...
AGACATTTGACATGGTACAGAACCGATTGAATCCCATAAGAATAATAAATCATAAGGTAAATTACCTTTCTTTTGTTCATCTAATAAATCCGCAATAAAAGAAGCTACATCTTCAATAGATTGTAATTGTTCTCTATCGGCATATAAGAAGAAACCATCATATGATTTATTACCTTCTTCATCAATTGTTTCACCTAAATCAAATCCCATTGCTGACCAATGTTCCCAACTATGTTTCATCTCAGTGATGATAATAACAGGTAAAACATTTGTCTTTTGAGCTTCAATAGCTGCTTCAATTAATAAGGTAGTTTTACCTGTATTACTATGACCTCTAACTAAAGTGATATGTCCTTTAGGAATACCAGGCATCTCTAACATTTCTTTTACAGGTTCTGTAAAATTAATCCATGCTTGAGGTTTAAAGTTAGATGAACTTTGTCCTAGATTTTTACCTTTTTTGAACTTATCAAGTGAAAAAGTCCCAGTAATGGCCTTTCCGACTTTGCCGGAAAGGCTTTCTGTTTTTTGTTTAGCCATAATTAGTCTTTGAATAAGTCGTCAAATTCGTCTGCAGCGAATGTTTCTTTTTTAGGAGTAGCAAATGCTTTATTAGCGATTGGTTTTTGAGACTCTTCTAAATTAACATTACCAGTTGGTTCAAAATCCATTGCAGGACCACTTAAGAAATCATCACCAGCATGTGGTTCTGGTTTTTGTGTTTCTTCTTCAGCTTCTGCTTCTGGGTTTAACCATTCAGCTAAGAATCCTTTAATTTCTTCAAAAGTATATTTTTTATAGAATGAATTTGGTTCTGGTTGAGTACCTAACCATTTTTCTACTTCAGCATTATCATCAGATAAAGTTGATGTTTTTAATGCTGGTAATACTTTTGATTTGTTGTAAGTTGTACCTGTTGAGTCAGGTCCTACTGTTTCAACTTTAATATCTCTACCTTCTAAGATGTCAGTGAAATCACCTACTTCTTCATCAGCAGCTAATGATAATAATGATTGATAAACTTCTTTACCAAATTCCCATAAACGAACACCTTTATCTTCTTCACCTCTTACAATAACAGGTGCAAAAACTCTCATTTTAGGCTCTAATTTCTTAGCTAATTTCCAATTTTCAGGTTCTTTCGTTTTGCGTAATTCTTTAGCAAATTCTACAATCGGATCTTTTTCACCGAAGTTTAAGGGTGAAATAATTGTTCTTTTTCCAATCCCATAATGGAAATATAATTCAGTAAATGGGTTATCTGGATTTTGTTTTGATGGAACGAATCTTACTAATTGTTTACCAATTGTAGGTTTCCAAAAGCTTAACGCTTTCTCATCTTTTTTGTTTGAATTACTTCCTTTTGGGGCAGATAATTCATTTAACTTGTTTTTAATCAAGTCTACATTCATAACTTTTTTGATTTATTGTTAAAACTAATTTTATTGCGATAATAAATATAACATCGATTTCGCAGGAAGCCAAATATTTTTTAAAGAGTGATTATCTTATAGATTTTAGTGTCTAATTTTCTTAGATCACCTGAATGAGTAAGTAATATGCAGTTTTTATAATCATTCCAATCTATTATGTAAGAAGTATCCAATACACCTGCATTTAAAGACTTAATTAAATCATTTAAAGCATTAATAGTATATAAAGTATTAGATTCTTTCTTTCTATGTAATAGTATAGTATTTTCTAATAATGAGTTAGACATGTTAACTGAATCTACATTGTAAGTACAAACATACTCATCAGTTGATTCAATGTATAAAACAAATATCTTATTAAATAAAATTTTGTATTGAGATTGGATTGTTTCCAATGTACCTTCCAATTCATTTTTACTGGAAAATGTGCAGAATAATTTATTCATGTAATCTTTATCTAGACTATATGGGGTTGCCATGTTATATTGTAGATAAATATGTGAAGGAAGTACTAACTGTGAATCGTTCATTTTTTATTTTAAATTGTTATAATTTGTTCCGTATTTTGCCTTAACTTTAAATCCAAATGTGGATTCTAGTAAGGATTTTATTTCCACTAGAGTTTCTTTTCCATCCTCCCTGCTATAATCTATTAATACGGAATCGTATGTATATAATATAATGCTACTTTTCTTAGTAGCCAAGTATTCCTGTAATTTAATTATAGAGCAAACATTAAAAAAAGTTTCTCCAGATTGTAGTTTATAATTTAACAGTTTTTGAGGTGTTGGATTCTCGATATCAAATAATTTTCTCCCTCCTACTAAATCTAACCTACCCTTAGTTTCATATGTTTCCCAGATTTCATCTGTATATTGAGCTACTTTTTGAAAAAATGGTATGTCTTTATATTGTTGAAAAACTCCTCCATATAGCTGTTTAAATGTTAATTCTTTGGATTGTTGGTATTGTTCTTCTGTTAAATTATCTGTTTTGAAATACATTTTCCCTAAACTTTCATGAACTGAACTTTTATCAAACTCATAGTCAATAAATTTAGCTAATATTCTGGGATGGTATGCTTCATAATCAAATTCAAATAAAATATCGTTTTGAGGCACAATAGCAGATCTTGCTTCTCCCTGTTTTGGTAAAGCAGCAAAATTTATACTATTAAATGAATTTGTAGGACGGGAAGTAAAATTATACAAGTTATATTGAGTATAAATTATACCATCTTTTATATTAAATTTAGCATTTTTAGGCTTGAAATTCATGTCAAAAACAGCTAAATCTAACGCTATACCTTGTTTCTCGATATCGTAGAACACCCTAACATAATCATGGTTATAATAACTGTTATAGTTTTTTAAACTTATAAATCCTACTATCTTTTGATATATCTTTTCTTGAGTCTCGTAATGCTTTGAAATAGGAATTAATGAATTGACGTTCTTTAAATCTCCATACTTTTGATAGAAATGAGTGTGTATGTTTGTTTCTAAATCTTGTATATACGGAGGGGATTGGAATGATGATAGTGAAAGCAAATTTATATCTAAAACATGTTCACCTAAAAAATCCTCCCCTAATAAATGAGCAGTTTGTTTTTTATCTAACACATAAATTGTTTTATGCCTTAAGATGAAATTTTTTACTAATTGTAAATCTAATGAGAATCCTTCACTATGAGAGATAGGAAATATAATTCCTTTTTGATCTTTTACTTTATAATAAATTAAACTAACTTCACTTAATATAGGATGGTAATTATTTGAAAGAGGAATAATGTTAATATAACATTCCTCTTGTGAGTGTAACTTTTGTAATTGATTTTTTGTTTCGACTATATAGAACATGACCTTTATTTTTATATAATGTAATAAGGCTCCCTATGGGAGCCAAATTTATCTTGAGAATTGTTGTAAATCAGATAAATACTGTTTTATACCTATGAAATTTTTTTCAGCATTATCTAGCACTCTTTGATTTGTATCTATTATACCAGCTCTTGTTCTAATATTATTTATTTTTACATCTCTTAAAGGACCTGAAATTTGCCAGAATATAGAAATTACTTTCCAAAGTGATGAGTTTAAACCTCCTCTATTGTTAAGTAAATTATTATATGTTTGTTCATTAATTTCCATTATTTTAAATTGAGTACCATTTCTCTGTCTAGCAAAGTATCTTGTAATTTTACCTTTTTTATAATCTTCTGGGGTGGGTTTAGGAGTAAAAGGTTCTGGGTCAATTAATTTTGCTAAATTAGTTGATTTTAAAGAATTATAATTATCATTATTAAAATCAGGTAAAATATTTGAGTCGTCTTCATTTTTGTTTAATAAAGATCGAATTAAAGGTTTACTTCCAGGAGCATATGGATTAGCACCTGAAAATATTTTACCATCAAATGTAACATAATAAGGTCCAGTATATTCTTTCCCTAGAGTAGTTTGCATTTCTCCAGGGTTAGCTTTTTGGTTTTCTATTATTCTAGATTTAGGAAAGTACGGCATTAGGCTATTAAATCTTTTTGGTCACTCATTAAACAATTATAATATTCAGCTTTTTTAGCATATCCTCCATTAGCATCATTACCTGTTTTTCTTCTAGCTATTGTAAACCAAGAATCACTATTTTGGTCAACTCCTCTCATTTTATCAACATAAAAAGCAACTAAGGCTTTAGCAGAGGTATCTGGCTGATTCATTTGTTCAGGATTGTTTAGTATGTTATAATTACTACCAAATTTTTTAACTAAAATATTGCTAATAGCTTCATAATTACCATGTCCTGTTAATTGATTAAATCCTCTACCATAATATAATCCTCCATCATTTATACCAACTTTACCTTTTCTATTACCTATTCTACTAGGAGAGTATTCACCATAAACTATACTAAAGAATGTTTTTTTAGATACACCTTTTGCAGTTGCTCTTTTTACTTGATCATCATTTAAGTTAGGGAATACTCCTCTTAAATTTTTTTCTTTATAAATATGACCTTCAGATTTTGGTATTAAGCCACATTCTCCACCAGCAATAGCACACATAGCTGCTATAGCATTTTTACCAGTTATACCAAAGTCTTTAGCAGCTTTAGCTATTAAAGATATATTAGATTTAACTGAGGAATTAGAAAATAAAGCTACAGATTTTTTAGTACACCCAGGAGTTGCTTTAAAGGTTTCATCACTGCCTCCTTTACCTTTACCTTTTCTCTTCTTTTTAATTATTTCTTTTGCTTTTCTTCTTCTTTCTATTTCTTCAGGAGATAAAGGATCAAATCTTATAAGAATAGTTTGACCAGTTATTTTAGTAGTCCATTTATTATTAGTAAAATTATGATCTATTGTATGTAAAATAAAAGCTATTTTAGATTCTTTATTTTTTGTTAAATATGCAGTTGGTAAAACATTTGAAGGTACTTCAAAAGCTGAATTTGGTATAATACCTGATATACCATCCATTTCTAAAGAGAAATCTAATGGTATTAAAATAGATGATTCATATTGTTGTTCATTTCCATCAGTTGTAGGAATATTATTAGTATTACTAAATATTTCCCTATAGAAATTTAAACTAGAATCGAATTTTTCTGGGTTATATATTAAATCCATATTATAAATCTGATGTTGATATTTTTCCTAGTCTATTAAGTTCTGCTTCCCATAAATTTTCTAAGTCAGTGTCAAATGTTTCCACACCTTCATAGTAATCATTATTACTTATAGCTCTAATAACATAATCATACATATCAGTTGTTTTTATATCAAATTCTACAACTTTATCACCAATTTCACGTTTTTCATCATTAACGGGATTTTCATATCTAATATTACTTTTAAATTTTTTCCAATCAAAATCTGCTATAATTTTTGTTTTAGCGGCATCTAAAGCAAGAAGAGACTCACTTGTTTTTGGTAATTGAGGATTTTGATTTCTAGCTATATTTCTTAAATTTCCAAAAACCGCTGTTAAAGCATCTGAGAATATTTGTTTAGCATTTTTTTCATTTACACCTTTAATAAGAGGTCCTGTATTATCAGCATTAGGTTCTGTGTTTTCTTCTTCAAAATTTGTAGTAGATTCAGCTTCAGATGCTATTCCAGAACCCACAGCGTCATAAATAGCTTCTATAAAATTTCGAGATTCTATAAATCTTTGTTCAGATGATAAAGCTTCATCTTCTAAATTATTATTTGCTTCAGATGTAGAAGAAATTATTATTGGAGATAATCTATTTATTAATCCTTTAGTTAAATGTGAAAAAGATAATGCTTCTTGTCCTACTCCTTCTGGTTGAGCTTGGGCAGCTATAGTTATTTGGGCCGCCATATTAGGTGCGATTTTAGAAGTATAATTAAAATTATAAGCTAAACTTTCTTTACCTAGTACAGGTATTACAGTATATGGAGATTCTCCTTCTTTTAAAGGTTTTGTACTTCTTCTATCATCAAATATTCTAACACATCTTGTATCATCATCTGGTACTATTCTAAATTCATTAAATCCTCCACAAGCTTTTGATATACCTGTTAAAATATCTTGTAAAAAATCTACAAATATTACATCTCCTTTACTATTTTGTTTTTGATATTTAGCTAAAGTAGAAGTTATAAAATTTATATTAACTAAAGTAAACATAAATTTACCTCCAAAATTTGGGGTAGTGTCATCATAGAAAGGATAATATGATCTTAAAGCGTCAATTATATTATTATCAATTCCAAAAGGTAAAGTTTCAGAAGCTATTATACATACTGTAGGATCTAAAGAACAATGACCTGGGAAAGTATAACATCTATTTGTTTCAGGATTTGCATCTATGTAAATAAAAGGTTTTGCTTTATCATCTTTTTTAGTATATAATCCTCCAGTGGCCATTAATAATACTAATAAATTTCCTAAAGTTATATAAACTTGAGGTAAACCTTCTTCTTCACTATCTTTACTCTCTTTACCTTTATTTATATCATAATCCATAATAACTTTTGAATAAAAATAAGTAGGATATTGAATTAAAGGTATATTTACATTTTCTCCTCCATTACCTAATTTAGAATTAGATTTATTAATTAAAGAATATTGAAAACCATATTTAGCTAATTCATTAGTATTACTATTATATGAACTTATATCAGAAGTTCCTAATGATTCTAAATATATGTCTAGTTTTTTATAATAAGGATTTATAGTTGAAAAATAACCAGTACTATAATCTAATTTTATTTTTGAAGCTCCCTCTGAATTACTTACATATTCTTTATTAAATATTTTAAATAAAACTTCATTTAGTAAAGATAAATTTTGGTTAGCTATTACAGGATAATTTGAATCAACAAGTAGAGGAGATTTTTCTTCAGATTGAGCAGTTCCTGATTGATTAATTTTTAAGGATTCTAATATGTCTCCAGCTCCTACTAAATCTACTTTACATTTAAATTGACCATTTCCTTCAAAAGAGTAAGAAAAATTTTTAACTGTACCCCACATAGCATCATAATTACCAGCATGTAATACTCTTCTTTTTTGTATGTCAGCCATTAATTCTTCTTTATCTTGTATACCATAAAAATCCATAGGTTGAGGATTTTTAACAAGAACTCCATCATTATCTAGATAAGGAATATGACCCCATTCAATTAAAATACTGAATCCTAGTTTCATATAAAGAGCATCCATTATATTTAATTGCTCCATATTATAACAAGTAAACTCAAAGGTAGCTTCTCTTAAAGTACCTAATTTACCACCAGTTTTTATTGATAAACCTTCTAAACCTGGCATTGGTTTTATTCCAAATTGTTCAGTTCCTCCTAAACCATAAGCGCTATTAGATCCTATACCACTTCTTAAAGTAAAAATATTATCAGCTTGATCTATTACTTTACTATGATCAGTTAAACCAGCTTGTAAAATATATCTTCTAGATAAAGTATCTCCTCTTTCTGAAAATAAAGTATTATTTTGATCAACATCTGTTCCTGAGCTAATTCTAACCCATAAACTTCGGTTTGTTAACCAAAGTAAGTCTGATGATGTTCTATCTTCTTTAGATATTACAGATTTTCTAATTTCAATTTGTTTAGAAACAAAAGGTTGGAAAGCAGAACCCGCTATATTAGTATAGTTTTTTGATTCCATAACTTATTAAAAATTTGATTTATTATAAGTATTTAATAATTCTGATATATTTTGAGGTATTCTTAAATAAATACCAGCAGGAGGGTACATTGAGTCTCCCTCTAAATCATTTACCATAGCTATTACCCACCATAAAGTAGAATCTCCATAAAAATCATACGCTATAAGATCTAATCTATCTTCAGTTCCTGTTATTATATAATTATCATCGGCTTTAGCATCTATAGTAGGATAATAAGTAGGAGCATACATAGAATTACCAGATTCTGATGGTATTCCAGTATCATTTTTTATAATAGAAATAGTTTGATATCTACTAGCCATAATGTTTATTTAGGTATAAATATATAAAATAAAAAAGGCTCCTAATGGAGCCAAATTTAATTTGTAATACGTTTTATAAAATTTTCTTGTATACCATGATCACTTATTAAAATTGGATTTGTTGTAAATGAACCATTTTGTTTAGCTAACCTAGGTAAATTATTAAGAATTGGAGAAAATGTAAATTGAATACTTAATATTTGAGGTAATTCCATCATATCAGCATCTGAATTAGAGTTTTCAAATTTTTCTGATCCTTTATCAGAAGTACCATTTTTATAATTTGATGGAGATACATTTGTAGGAAAGTCTGCTGTTGGGAATTTATCAGTTTCAGGCTCAGTATATTTAATTTCCCAAGGATAGTTAGTATCTATACTTATATTCATAGATTTTAAAATACCAGGAGTTCTGTAGAACCACTCACCTATAGTTAATTTATGTAAATTACCTCTCATAAATCCTTCTGAACTATAATCTGGGTGTAAAGATGATGCTAAGAAATTTAATTTTTGATATAGAGGCATCATTTCTTGTTTAGATTGAGCAGCTACAGTTAATTTAAAACTTACTTCTCTTGTAAATCCTTGATAAGTATAAAAATTTTCACCTCTACCCATATATTTTTTACTATCCCATTCAGCTCCAATATTATCAGAAAAATCTGTTATGTAAGCTCTAAAATGAAGTGGAGAAGTTTTAGAAGAAGAATCATTATCAATTACTTCAATACAAAATTTTATCATATCCCTTACTTTATTACTTTGAATAGGATCAGGATCTCCACCATCGTAAGTATATAAAGGAATTAAGTTTATTTTATCTTGACCATCTCCATTATTAATTTGGTTGATATATTGTCTTTGTTCTTTAGTTCTAGAGCCAGGATTACCTATATTAAGTCTAGTAGCTATATTAACTAATTCTTTAGAATAATCAGTTCCTTGACCATTAAATTCTATAGACTTTTGTCTAAAATCTTGTAATACTCCTTCTTCAGGATAATTCTTAGAAGCTAATAAAGCACTATAAGCCATTGTATTCCCAAATTGATTTATTGGAGAAATACCTGGAGGATTTAATTCAGGTCTTATAAAATCAGGTGAAGATTGTTGATATAATGTATTATCTTCTAAATTAAAATCATCTCTTATAGTATTTACAGCTTGGAAATTATTAGGAATACCTAATGTAGCTTCTAATATAGCAGATTGGATAAAAGTATCAGCATTAGAATTATTATATAAAGACGCTATATAACTTGAATTATAAGGGTTTTCTTCAGATAATATTCTAAAAGTAGGTCTATAATTGGTTTTAGTAAAACCAGGTATTAAGTAATTATTGTATGAATTTATTGTATCAGTAATTCTAGGTATAAAAGTAATACCATCTCCATAAGATGAACCAGGACCACCATTATAATTAAATAATATATTATCATCATCTGATATTCCTAATTCACTTAGATTACCTGGAAGGTTAGTTGGAGAAGTACTTAATATTTTATTATTATAAAGGGTAACTAATCTATTTTCTTCAGTACTTTTATCTTTAACTATTTCTTCATATTTGTTAACATCATTTAGAAGATTATTAGTATTAAATCCAGGACGAGGTATATGTTCGCCTGTTCCTTGAAGTGCTATTTGAGCTAATAAATTTGAGTTTGAATAAACTTGAGTATTTAAAACATCTCCTCTAGTTCCAGTTTCAATTTTAGGATTAGATTTTTGTAATCCTATTTGTTTAGAAGTAAATAAAAGACCTTTTGGAAAATCATTTAAAAAACGAGAAATTCTTATAGTATCTGTTGCTGAAGATACTACAGAAAATAAACCTCCTCTAACTGTACCTTCAGAACTATATCTAGCTAAATCAGCTAGGTATTCTCCAGCAGGTGAGTCTTCAGGTAATCCTCCCTTAATATAAGGTAGACCACTAGAACCACCAAAAGGTCGGTCCTTGTCTACTCTTAAACTTTTTAAATTAGTTTGTAGGTCTCTTAAAGCCATTATTACCCTGGTAAGTTATCCATGTACTTAACAATAGTATTAGGATCTAATACAGAAGGTGTTGGCTTGTTGATTAAATGTGGGTTGTCATTAATTGAGTACTCATAATGTAATTTAGACACTATTTGTTCTGCTTCAGTAGGTTGAACTACTCCACCATTACCTAAAATAGAAGTTTGTTCTTGTCCTAAAATTTGATTTGCCATGTTATTATGTTTTAATGTTTATAATAAATATTGATTATATTTTTCTTGTAGCTATTCCTAATGGGGCTTTCTGCAATTCACTTGATACACGTACTCCATCTAAGTTTGTTTGAACTTTTACTCTAGACATTGCTTGAGCCATTTTATCATAGTCAATTTGTGGTGCTTGTTGTGGTGGAGCTGACTGGTTAACAATTACAGGAGCATTTTTAGAATTTAAAGCTTTAGAGGCACCGGGAAAAGCTATTAAATCATCATTTTTACTTAACTCAAATAAACCTCCTTCTTTTGTTGATACTTGAGTCTTACCATCTGCTGGTGAATTAATGTCACCTGCTTTTGAAATCATAGAATAGGCTACTGCTCCTACAGCAGCTGCTACCCCTAAACCTACTAAAGCTGTTATAGGATTAGCTAAAGCCCATAAAGCTGCTTGAGCAGCTAACTGAACTAATTTACTTTTACCTAAAGCTAAACCTTTTAAATCTAATAAAGTTTGAGCTCGTTTTTGAAGAGCCACAGATCCTTCTAAAGATGCCATAGCAGCTGTTCTAGCGGTTGATATAGCTTTATATGCTGCTATAGTTTTTTCTATACCAAGTATAGTTGAAGTGATAGTTTTTAAAACTATCATTGAGCCTATTACAGTAGTTACAATTCCTGAAAATTGCATCATGTTATCTAACATAGATGCTAATGTTTCTAAAGGTCCTGCTAAAGCGGATCCCATTTTTTCCATAGATTTAGTTATAGATTCTTGAACAGTTAATCTTTCAAGATCTTCTAATTTCATTCCTGAATTTAACGCTGCTTGTTCTTTAGTTACTCCTTTTTGAAGTTCTTGAGCATATATCATTTGAGATACTTGATCTTTAGATAAACCCATTGCTTTAGCTATAGCTTCTTGCTCAATTCTATTACCTTTTGAAAATGTATTAAGAATTTCTTGATTATTACCTATTTCTTTTGCTACACCTTCTAAATCATTTTGAAGAGCATAATAACGAGCTGCCTCTAAATTTAATTGCTTACCAGTTATAACTTCAGCTTCAAATTCAGAAGCAATTGATGATTCAATATCTAATAAGGAATCAGATATACCTTCAACTTCTTTTAAACTTAAACCTAAAGCTCTTGCTGCTATATTAGCATCTGCTATCTTTTTAACATTACCTCCTAATGAAAGTTGGATTGTTTGAGAAGTATTGTAAACATCTTTTAATATACCTTTTTGGTTTAATGCGGATTTGTTTGTTTTATTATAAGCTCCAACTTGATCTAAAACTGCTTGACTTTGATCTTTTAATTCTGTACCATTTATTCTAGATAAAGCAGCCGCATTACCTGCTTCTTCAGCAGACATGCCCATTAAGACTTGAAGTTTAGAAGCTGCTTCTATAGTATCTTGAGAAAACACAGCGTCTGCTGCAAAACCAAATTGTTGAGTTAAAGCTGTAGCTGTTTTTATGTAATCAACACTAGATATTAAACTAGTATTTAAAGTGTCAAGATGAGGTATGTTTCGACCTGTTTCTCTTGTAAATTCAGTTTGAGCTTCATTTAATTTTAAGAAACTTTTAGCAATGTTAGCAAAAACAAAATCAACAGCATTAGTCATAGTTAGTTCTTCTTTTAAAGAACTTAATATATTTTTTAACCTACCTTGTTTTTTTTCTAATAACTTTATTTCACCTTCTAACTCTTCTTTTCTTTTCTTTTCTTCTTCAGTAAGTTCCTCAGATTTATTTATTAAACTATCATATTCTCTTTGAGCTTGAATAAGTTGGGCTTTATAGGCTTTGGTATTTTCCATAGCTCTTTCAAGAGGTTTTGCTAAACCATCAAAACCAAGTTTTTTAGCAAAAGTTCCTAATCCTTGTATACCTAGTCCTAATTGACCTATCTCTTTATCAATATTATCTAAAATATCTTGTTGATCTAATAATTGATTAATATAGATTTGATTAACTCTAGTAGTAGCTTCTAAATCCTCTAGTATATCTTGAGATATATCTAATCCTGCTAATCTAGCTACTCGAATTTGATTTTCAATAGCATTGATTTTTTCAGATCGTTGTTGGATTTGTTTTTGGATATCTGCTTGTTTTAATACTCCTTTATTAAGTTTATCTTGATTATTAATAACATCTGAGGATAATCTTGCTAATGATTTTAGATTATTCCCTATATCATTACTTAAGGATCTTGAAACATTTTGACCTTGCTCTAAAGCATCTCTAAACATACTTTGGATATTATCAGCAACTGATCTGAAGGTATCTTCAGTCATTGCAGCAATGTCTCTTATTTCTTGTTGAGTTTGACCTAAGTTAGGTTGATTAGGGTTAGCCATAATATATTATATTGGTATAAATATGAAAAGCCCCTATTTTTTAGGGACTTTTGCATTATATGTACTTGATTGAGGAATATCAGGTCTCGCTATTTCTTTGCCACTTTTGTTTGTTAATTGATTATTTTGGTTATCAATAGCTTCTTGTTTTTTATCATAAAATTCTTTTAACTTATTAAAAGTAAAAGTTCGAAGCCAAATAGGCATATGGTAGACAGTATTCCAATCATATCCTCCATTACTATTAAATACAATTTCATGTATTTGAGAGAACATATTTATTCTATAAATTGAGGTCAGGCCAAAAAAAGTTAAGACTAATTGGTATCGCGATGTCCTCCCCGTCATCGCCTTTAATAGTTAAATCAATATCTGGAGATATTCTTTTTATCTCTTGTCTTAAAGCTCTTGAATCTCTTGCTAATAACTCATTATCAACAAATTCTCTAATAGTTTTTCTATCAGTATCACCATTAACTGAAGTTATGATATATTTTAATCTAGTTGATAATTCAGGTGAGCCGTTAGGGTTAATTTTTTTAAGTCCTCTTAATTCCTGATCTACCGCAGTTTCATCACCATGTGTTAATAACTTAAATGTTATTTGGTCTTTTGAAGCAGGTAAAGTAAATTCAAAATTATTACCATTTTCATAGTTTACATCTTCTGATAATTCTTTATCTTTTAATGTAGTTAAATCTACTTGATAAATTTTACCCCCGGTTTCAAACTCATAATCTTGACCATATCCTAAAATACGAGAAGCAATTAATATTGCATTTTTATCTCCTACAAGTAATTCTTTAATGTCTATTTTAGAAACTATAAGAGACTCAATTAATTTGTCTAATACAGTACCTTGTTGGATGTAGTTTTGGTTAGTTAAAATATCTTCTTCACGAGCAGTCATGTATTTCATTTCAACTTGACCACTTCTTAGAGGAGAACCTTCAGGGTAAAGTAAACCTTTTGAAGGCAGGTCTACCATTTCAGTAGGGAATTTTGGTTTTGTAACTTGATTTTCCATAAAATTTATTAATGTTTGTGTATATAAATATAGTAAAATAAAAGAAAGCCCAATAAATGGACTTTCTCTTTTATATGTTTTGTATTTCTTAGTAGTTTAAGATACAATAATCCATTGCTATGGTTACTGAAAGTTCTACTGCTGCTTCTCCTGAAGACCAATCATACTCTCCGAAGTTAGCTGATTTTACGAATGCTCCTTTTATAATCCATTCTCCAACTACATCTCCTACAGGACCTAAGATATTCATTCTTAAATCTTTTTTGTAGAAATCTGAGTATCCATCTCTACCTGTTACAGATTCGTGAGCTAAACGTGCCCATTCCATTACTGTTTGAGCTCCTGATGGTGCAATTGGATCATATAGTGATAAAGTCATATCATTCCATCTTACTTTACCTTTAACTTTACGGTAAACATTGATGTGGTCTAATATAATTTCATTTGCTTCAAATCCTGGTGCAGATGCTTTTTTAATTAAGTATGATGGGATACCGTCGATATATAGTATAAATCTATTTTGAACTTTTGGCTCAAACGCGGTAAACATTATTTCATTTGGGTTTAATACTGCCATGTTATGTTATTTTATAATAAATATTATTACTCTGTTTTTTTATTAAAAAGTTGCACCTGTTGGAGTAACATTAAAGTCTAATATAATAAATTCAGCTGTTCTAGTTGGTTGGATAAAAATCTGACCTACTAACTGATTTCTATCAATTACATCAGCAGTGTTATTAGTTTCATCCATTACTACTTTAAAAGCATATAATCCTTGTCTTTGTTGAATAGAATCTAAATATGGATTAACTTGTGATAAGAATCTATTTCTTGTAGCTAAAGTATTTTGTTCGAATACTAATGTGTTAGCAATTTGACCAATATAAGATTTTAACTCAATTAATAATCTTCTAACATTAATTCTATCTAAAGCTGAAGCTTTTTGTTGTAATGTTTTCTGACCGTAAGCAACAACTCCTTGTCCTGGGAATGTAGCAATTGGATTTACTTTTCCTAAGTATAATGTGTCTCTATCATCTGGTGATAATTTTTTAGCTGCTTGTACAACACTTAAACCACCTCTTGTAAATCCACCTGGTGCAAACCATGGAGCTGCAATTCTATCATTGTAAGCGTAAACACTTGGTATGATTGTTGATGGTGGAACCCATGTTAATTTTCCTGTATTTGGAGCATTAACTTGAACCCATGGCCAATATGCCGCTGCGTAGCTGTTATCAATTTCAGCAGCTTCACTTACTACTGTATTGATAGTATTAACATCTTTACTTACTAAATCTACAACTGCAATAGCGTCTCCTCTATTTTGAGTATTTGTTAATAGTAATGATAAGGCTGTTGAATTAGCAGATTGATATAAACCTGGTACTGTAATCACGTTATATCTAAATTCATCTTGATTAGATAACAGATTTAATGATGATGTATAGTCATTGTCAGATAAACCATATACTGCCGCTAAACCACCATTAGCTCCACCAAATGAACCACTTGCGTTTAGTGGAAGTGAAGCTGTATATTGAGATTTTGCTACACCATTATTATCAAAATAATTTGGAGTTGGAGCAGATACTGATTTTACTCTTACATATCTTGATTTATTAGTATAATCACCTGTAATATCTGTGTACCCATTATCAGTAGAAATTGTTTGGTTACCAATTACTGCTTCAATGTAATTTGGAGAGTTTGGATCTAATGATAATCCAGCATATGATTCTAATATTACTTTTGAATTAATATTATCATCCCCTCTTCTAATTAATAAACTAAAAGTTCCAGTTGTTGTATCATTATTAGCAACTTCCCATCTAACATTATCTGGAGTACCATTAACTAAGGTATTGTTATTTCCTGTTGATCCTGTACTATTTTGAGTAGCTCCCCAAGATAAAGTTTCTAAAGTAAATGCTGTTGATGGAGTACCTGCGGCACCACCTGCTAAACTAGCTGTTAAAGTACCTACTCCACCTACTGTTGTAGTTTTGTAAACTTTATAAGAGTTAGCCGCTGTTCCTGCAGCACTACCTGAAAAAGCAAATGTATCAGTACTAGTATTGTAACTAGCTGAGAAATAATTGTAAAGATCCCAAGATCCTGTATTAACTATTTGAGCTACTTTTGTACCCCATTGATCTAATGTATAACTAGATCCTGAGTTCAAATCAGCGTAAAAGAATCTTGTTGAAGATGTGTTATCAATAGCTTCATATCCTGAATTATTAGGAATGATATAAAAATCAATATCTGGTGTAGCAAATCTTATTGCTACAAATGATCCTGTATCTAAACCTGTAAAAGTAGATATATTTAAAGAACCAGTTGCAAATTTTCCATCTACTCCTGTAATTCCACTATTAACACTAGCTGAAGCTGGAGCAAATGTTCCACTTACTACTCTAGTTACTAATAAACTGTTACCTCCTTGTTGGAAGTAGTTATAAGCAGAGATTGAAGTTAAATATTCATTTGAAGTACCTCCACTAACGAAAGAACCACCAAATTTATTAATATAATCACTATATGAAGTAACTAATGTAGGTATTCTAACCGGACCTTTTACAGTAGGACCTACTATAGCAGCTCCTGCAACGATAGGGCCTTGTGTGATCTGTGATTGGTCATTTTCTCTAGTTAGTACTCCTGGAGATAATAATGTTTCAGCCATTTTTATTATTGGTTTAAATTAATTTATTTGATGATAAATATTAGAGGGAGGTTTAAAACTTATATTTTAGGGTAAGTTATATCACCTGTTTTTATATCTATATTAATATCACCGTATTTTGTTTTTAGTTTAGAACTTATTTCAATTTCGCTCGCAACTATTTGTTCATATTGTTGTTTTAGGTAATCTTCTTCTTTTTCAATTTGTAATTTTCTAAATTGTAATTGACCTAATCTACCTATTAAAGTTTCAGATTTTTCTTGAAAATCTATTAAATCTTTTAATTCTTGTTCTTCTAATTTTGTTGGTTTAATCATAACGTTTTTTATTTAATTTATATCATTGATGTCCATGTAGTACCATTATAGAAATAAGGTTTACAATCTGCTCCTGATCCTGATACTGATATTGAACCTGTTGGTTGTAATGATGGTAATGGGTCATTTGGTGCTAAAGTTAATACACTTGTAATACTAACTGATCCTGTTACTATTGTGTTACCATTAACATCTAGTTTAGCATTTGGTGTTAATGTTCCTATACCAAAATCACCACTAGAACTTAATATTACTTTATCAAGATTATTAATCCTAAATTTTATACTTTGGTTTTCTGAAGCGTTAAGATAAGTTGTTCCGTTATTTTCAGATAATAAAGAATAATCATTAATTCCTGTTCTAGAGGTTTGAGAGAAAGAAGCGTAATTATCTCCAAATGCTGCTATAGTACCTATAAATGAGGTTTTTATTAAAGCATTTCCATTAATTGTAAGAGAGCCTGAAGCTTCTAATGACCCTGTTACTTGGAATTGTGAACCTGAAGCATATACTAAGTTGTTTCTATTAGCATTTGAGGTACCATTTCCTATTATAAAAGCTCCTTGGTTTGAAGAAGATATATTATAAATTCCTTGTACATGTTGGTAGTTTCCTAAAGCAACTGTTCCCCAACCTTCAGCATGTGAATAATCTCCATCAGTTTTAGTACTTCTTCCTTCAGTGTGTGACGCTATACCATTAGCTATAGTAGATTCACCTTCGGCATGAGAGTAATTTCCATTAGTTGTAGCAAAAGTTCCTTCAGCATGTGAATATGGACCATAAGATGTAGTTTGGTTTCCTTCAGCATGTGAACGATTACCTGTTGAATTAGTGCTATATCCTTCAGCATGTGAAAAATTCCCTCCAGCTGTAGATTTTTCTCCTTCAGCATGTGAAGATATTCCTGAAGCAGTAGAACCTGATCCTTCAGCGTGTGAGTAATTTCCTGTTGATGTTGTGAAATATCCTTCAGCATGTGAACCTATACCTAATGATATTGTATTAAATCCTTCAGCATGTGAAGCCTCTCCAATAGATATTGTTTGTTGTCCTTCAGCATGTGAATAAGATCCTGATGATATAGTTAAATATCCTTCAGCATGTGAAGCAGATCCTGAGGATATTGTACTATTTCCTTCAGCATGTGATAATATTCCTTGTGATGTTGAAGCTCCTTCTGCATGTGACCATGCACC
>Ga0222712_10003289_pt1 | contig 17714 bp, 18 predicted proteins | sample C33_657DmetaG_FD_165043 | JGI IMG/M metagenome (GOLD analysis project Ga0222712, IMG submission 165043) | Estuarine water microbial communities from San Francisco Bay, California, United States - C33_657D | ecosystem: Environmental > Aquatic > Marine > Unclassified | place: USA: California...
AATGGATTCGGTTACTATAGAGAATGTTGATAGACTAAGAAAAGATCGCGACGAAACAATGAAGGAATTAGAGGTTCTAAGACAGACAACTTTAGAACAAATGTGGATGCGCGAATTAGATACCTTGGAAACCAAATATACACAGTATAAGAAGATTCGCGAGGATTTGCAGAATGCTTTGCCAAAGAAGCAGAAGGTTGCACCAAAGAAGCTTATTCTAAAGAAATAAATTAAAAAAATAAAGGGAAGGGGTCGTAGGGGAAACCGTAGGTTTCCCTACTTTTTTTCACAACTATATACAAATATGCCTTCTATGTTATCTCTCCGATCTAGTCGATTGTGGTGTTTGAATCGACAGACAATTATTTACGACAAAATACAGACTGCATCCGAAAAACAGAACATTAGCACAAAGTTGCGCTACTCACAATTGGTAAATTCGGGCGTGAATCGTTCAACCGTTAAAGGAACTTTAGTAAGACCGACGGTGGTTCCTTTGACCAACTAAAGGAAACCGTAGGTTTCCTTTTGACCCCCCCTCCTTTATACCGGTGAAGATTTATAATGGGACACCCATGCGGGGTGTCATTTCAAATCGTTACCGATACCGCGCCATTAAAGAATTAAAATGTCCCATTTTAATTCTTCAATGGTGTAAAGCTATTAGTACTTAATTGTTATTTTAAGCATGGGATCTTAAGGGTTAAGCGAAGCGGTCCCTTTATTTTATATACTATATATTATAAATGAAGAAACCTGTACGACAACTAGATGGATTTTACCATGTTGATGGAAAGAAATGGTCCGAGCTTTTCGGATCTCGTATTCAAGTGATGAACGGAACTGCATACAAGACAACTGGTGGATTATGTAAGAAGGATTTGTTGATGAACAAGTGGGGGCGTATTGTTAGTGCGAAGAAGTACAAGACCGCCAAGAAGGAGAAACGTTTAGAGAAAGCTGGATATTTTGCCAAGAAAGGCAAATTCGGCTATGTTAAGAAGAGTGCTAAGAAGAGTAAGAGCCAAAAGAACAAATAAATAAAGGGAACTCGTCGTTCCCTTTTAATCCCATACTAATAATAAAATTTAAGGAAAGTGTCAAAGCAAAGGGAAGAGTCAAAGAGAAACCGTAGGTTTCTTTTCTTTAATTAACATATAAAATGCCCAAGAAAACCGTAAGATGCAGAAGGAAGTCAGCCGGACGTTGCAGGACCGCCAAAAAGTCTTGTCAATACATTAGTACCAAAAAAAGCAGATACTGTCGTAAAGCCAGAAAATAAATCAGATTAAAATAACAATATAAAAATTAGTTTATATTGTTATCCATAAAGTTAGATGGAAGAATATGCAAAGAATGACAGAAAACATTTAGACGAAATTCAGGAAAAAGTTACCGAACTTTACAATAAATACAAATCTCACTCATATATGGAATCCAAAGTCCATAGTTATATTTGTAACCAACTTGCAACCACACTTGAAAATATTGAGCGCAATCATGTGGAAAGGGCGCAACGAATGGAGGATTTAACTTCAGAGCAATTCTCGTTTATCCAATCATTTCTATTTCACAATCACTATTTTTACCACCCGTCTACAGAGAACTTTTTTTACTATGATGGTAAAACTTATGTGCAAAATAGTGAGGACGATGTTCTCTACAATGTGTTGTCATCTTTGAGTCAAGACCGTAATCTGATTTCTTGGAAACACAAGACCAAGGTGTCCATTATGAAACGCATCAAGGACAACCACATTTACCAGACCATTCCGGAATCGGCTACAATCCAGAATGTTTTGAACACTTTGTACCCCGCGGTTTTCTCTACGAAAGTTGATGCAAAATACTTTTTGACCATTTTAGGCGACAACATTTTGCGCAAAGAGAATACGATGATCCACATCATTTCTTCGTCGGCCAAATCGTTAATCAATAATCTGAATATGTTGAGCCAAATCTGGTTTGGAACCAGTTTAATGCAATCATTCAAATTCAAGTATCACGTGGAACACAATTACTCGCAAATTCGCATTCTCAATGGGTTTGCATCATCATCCATTAATTTGAATGAAATTGGACTCGATATTTTGTGCGTGGCGTGCCACTATTCAAACCGTTACGGCAACTCGGACAACTATTTGGTGAAACACAGCAATGATGACAAGTTTATCAATGAGGTTCTCTACTTGAAGTCGATGACACCCGAATCATTGATTGACATGTTTACTAGCGAATATATCCGGATAATGCCAACTGTGGCAAAAATAACAAGTGGTAATGGGATAGTGTTGAATGAATTTGTGTTTAAACCTTGTCAAATTAGTTGGAAAAACATGCTTTATTTGTGGAAACATTTCTTGGAATCCAAGCATTTACCCAATGTGGTTTTTACAAATAAGTTGAAAAGTAGATTGGCTGAGTTGTTTGTGAACCAGTATGATGCAGAGACGGATGCATTCAATGGAATAAACAGCAAGTATTTACCAAGTGTGTGCAAGTTCCTGCAGTTCTGGGATGAGACAATGGTTGCAGATGAATCAGAATTGGAGGTGGGTGAGGTTGCGTCTATTTTCAAGTTTTGGTGTGAAAACCGGAGTGAACCAGTTATCAATATTAGTGAAAAACAGATTGCGGACTTGATTACGTATTTTTATCCGGATGTTGAAATGGAGTCGGATAAGTATATTTATAAGATGCGAAACATGATGTGGGACAAAAACCTGGATATCCAGATGGCGATGGATGATTTAAAAGACAAAATGGGAATTGTGGATTCTTCGCTTAACAACATTGTTTCGGCCTATGATGCCTACGTCCATTATTGCAACTATGTGAATCGAGTTGGTTCAAGAAAACGCAGTAATGGGAATATGGCCAGTATTTCTTTGTTGGTGAGCAAACAATACTTTGATAAAATACAAAACTTTTAACTAAACCCCAAAGTATATTTTTTAGTCTAATTGTGTTTGATAATTATTAACAACTAATTCTTTAAATGACTCATTTTTTGCATACTCAAGGGCTTTTTCTAAATCAATAATGAATTCGATTTTGAAAAAATGTTTGAGCTAAGAAAGCCACAAAATAATATAAAAATTGAAAAAAACTAAATTATTTTTATTCTTCAACACATTATTTTTATCTCATATATAAATGTTGATACTTATTTTCTATTAATTTGAAACCATCTTCAATTAATTTTTTTTCAACAAACAAACCCTTACCACCATTGGGCAATCCACAATCGTCAATTAAAATACAGCAATTATCGTGTAATTTGTTTTTAATTGCCATATATTCAAATTCGTGGTGTTTTTGTGAAGGAATTGGATTATTATAATCAAAATCGTAGCTGTCTAAAAACACAAATTGAATATTTGATAATTCCATATTTTGTAAATAGGTAATTGAATCAGATACAACAAATTCTACATAATCAGTTAAACCAAGTGCTGCAATATTTAATTTACAATTATTAATACAAATTGGATCAATGTCGATTGTATAAATTTTTGCATTATTCTTACTACACCATAAAGCAAAAATAAGAGTACTTGCACCATCACCATCAATACTTGGTAAATTAATATCAAATCTTCCTCTAGATGTTCCTGTCTCAATTATTACAGATGGCTTGTGTTTATCTAAATAAGCTAGGGCTTTTTGAAAAGTTGGTTGTCGCGGAATTGAACCTTTTAAGAGTTCTTGAATTATATCTAATCCACTATTTTCGCAAATATTTTTAAATTCAACTAATGTTTTAACAGATAAACATAGTTGCATTTATTTTATAATAGTTACATAATTATTTATTTAAATAAAAATATTACAAATATACAATTTCACGATATTTTTTGATTTTTTCATAAATTTTTGTTAGAAATCAATATTTTTTAAAATATACATAAACATTTCTCTACATGTTTATGTAAGCAACAATGTCTAACAAATCCAAAAAATATTTATTAATCGTGGAATCCAGCAGTAAATGCGGAAGTATTGAGACTTATCTAGGTTCCAATTATAAATGCATTTCATGCAACGGTCATATTCGTGTAATCAATGACCTAAAAAACATTGATGTCAAGGGCGATTTTGAAACTATTTACACTGTGGATCCCGACAAAAAACCCCATATTGCAAAGATGGAATCTGTCATCTCTACATTTCCCAAAGAAAACATCCTTTTAGCAACAGACCACGACAGAGAGGGCGAAGCCATTGCATGGCATATCTGTGAAGTGTTTGATTTGCCTATACAAACTACCCGCCGAATTCTATTCCACGAAGTCACCAAACCAGCATTGATGAAAGCTGTAGAGAACCCAGGAACCATTGATATGAATATGGTAAGAGCCCAACAAGCACGCCAAGTTCTAGATTTGCTGGTAGGATTCACCATCTCTCCACTTTTGTGGAAATATGTGTTCAAGAATAATCAGAATGCATTGTCTGCGGGCAGATGTCAGACGCCTGCACTACGTCTTGTTTACGATAATGAAATGGAGGCAAGAACCAAGGCAGAAAACAGTAAGCAAAAACACCGTATTCAGGCGTGTTTTTTTCCGCAAAATCTCATGTTTGAATTGCAAAAAGAGTTTGAATCAGAAACCGAAATATGTGAATTCCTTTCTCTCTCTGCAACTCATCCACATAAATTCATGGTTCATCCGCAGAAGTTGTCGGAACGGTCGCCACCAAAACCATTCAATACTTCGGCTTTACTTCAACATGCCAACAATCTGTTGCACATTGGCGCGAAAGAAACCATGGCCTGTTGTCAAATACTATACCAACTGGGTCATATTACTTATATGCGCACAGAGAACCGCAAATACTCGCCGATTTTCATTGATACCGCCACCAAATATATTTCTGGAAAATGGACAGACAAACACGTACACCCAACATTGATGCAAACAAACGGGAACGCGGATACAGAGAACCCCCACGAAGCCATTCGCGTGACAAATCTGAATATGCAGAATCTGGTTTTAATCGGGGATAAGAACACGGGGGCTGTGGAACGCGTTTACCGAATGATTTGGCAAAACACCGTGCAAAGTTGTATGTCACCAGCAGTCTTCAATTTGATTCCCTTAGAGATAGATGCACCCAACAATAATTTATATAAATACACTTTTGAAATCCCTAAATTTGGTGGGTTTTTGGATGCTGTTCCTTCGGTTCCTTCAGTGGATAAATCTCCGGTGGATAAATCTCCGGTGGATAAATCTCCGGTGGATAAATCTCCGGTGGATAAATCTGTAGAACTCATCTCCTCCATGTCTCTACGATTCCAGACTTTAAAAAACAAAACGGTAAATTACAACTATGTCCAATCTGTGGTCGGATTCACCAGTCGCCATTCGCGGTATTCGGAAGCAGGGTTGATTAACAAGCTAGAAGATCTCGGAATTGGCCGTCCGTCCACTTTCTCTATGTTGATTGATGTCATCCAAACTCGTAAATATGTAGAGAAAACCGATGTTCAAGGAATTACAGTGGAATGCCACGAGTATTTCTTACGAGCAGATGAAAAGGAACCGACCGTGAAACCCGTGAAAAAAACAATGGGCGCGGAACATGCAAAGCTGGTCATTGACCCAATAGGCATTGTGGTTATCGAATTCCTGATGAAACATTTTGAAAGCGTTTTCTCTTACGACTATACCAAACAAATGGAGGAGCGGTTAGACCTAGTTGCATCCGGCAAAGAAAGGTGGAACAATGTGTGCAAGGATTGTTACATTGAAATACATAAATTGGTGAAAGAAGTCAACAAAATAGAGAAAAAAGTTTACAACATTGACGAAAACTATTCTCTCATTTTTTACAAAGATGGATTTCTCTTAAAACACAAGAACTTGTTGAACGAAGACGGCAAACCCTTGTTGAAATCCGTGAAGAAAGGACTCAAAATAGACATTGGTAAATTAGAAGCAGGAGAATATACTTACGAGGATTTGGCCGAAACAGAACGAAGAATTTTAGGGACATGGAGAGAACATGAAATCGAATTGAAACCAGGTAAATTTGGTGCATATGTGGAATACGGGGATGACAAAAAAGTTTCTCTCAACAAACTAAAAAAACCATTGGACAAGATTGTTTTAGAAGATGTTGTGCCAATATTAGATGCATCAGTGGAAGAAAAACCGGCAACCTCTGTTTTACGCGTTTTGACACCTTCTCTCAGTATTCGCAATGGAAAATACGGTCCGTATATTTTCTATAAAACAGAGAAAATGAAAACACCCAAATTTTTTGACCTAAAAGGGTTTGACCAAGGGTTTGGGTCCGAGGATTTGCTGGATTGGATTAAGAGAACCTACATTAAAAAATAAAAAAATAAACATATAATAAATGGCGTGTGGACAAAGTGTTGTTTTCCTAATTATTTTCTACATTATTGCATTCATTTATGTAAAAGAACCGCATTACAAGTATTTTGGATATATCATGTTAACCATTGTATACCTGTTCTCTCTCGGTATTGGATTACAAAATGCGGATGCAATCTTAACCGGATTTGCAACTTTTAGTCAAATGTTTTTGCAAAATGTTGTTATTCGCAACGCATTCGTGTTAAGTGCTTTCTCTATTGTTGTGTTCAATCTATACAGTTTAATCCGTGTATTAAACGCGTATTGGTTCAAAACGAAATCAATGAAATCCTTCGATTTGAAACTGAATGAAAGACACAAACAGAATTTAAATAATTTTGATAACTCGTTTATTGTTGGGAATGTTGCGACGGCACTTCTAATTATTTCGTTTATTGGAACTGGAACACTCATGGTTGATCAGATAATACAATTTCCGGTTTTACAAGCATTTTTGTTTTTGGTGGCGTTTGTATGTGTGTGGATAGAGACGGCGTACTCGACCAAATTTTCGTATATTAAGCGTGACTAGGGGAACTACGTTCCCCTATGACCCCTCCTTATACGGATTTGCTTTGCTTGAACCATCCCTTAAAATAAAAGGAGGAGGGTTGGGGGAACATTTGGTTCTCCCAATAGTGTATAATAAATGCAAGAAATTTATACATTGTACACAATTCGTATGATTATCACTGGAATTGTTTTGTTCGGCGCCATTCATTATGGTGCAATGATTTTCGATTTTAATTTAGCCGAATATTTGAATTTGGTTTTCTTCCGTGTCTTCAGAAAACGCGGCGTCGTCGACAAAGTGATTTATGCAATCTTTGCCATCTGTGCATTAATTCTCGCGTTCGACCGCACCACATGGCTCCCCTTTTTAGGCGATACTGTTCTACCTTCGGCCGTTGTCCCGTTGAAAACCAACGTCGGAGACACCGTGGTAGACGTGAAAGTTGCACCTGGAGCCAAAGTCGCATTTTGGGCGGCCAAACCTGGTTCTAATTCAGATATCAAGGTGGAGCAGGCTTATGATGATTACAGCAATAGCGGGGTTGTTTTAGCCAATGATTTGGGAATCGCAACGCTTACGTTCAATAAGGGCACTGAATATGTGGTTCCTTCGGGTAGACAATTGAAAAGCCATGTGCATTATCGGGAGTTCAATGATAAAATTGGTATGATTGGACCCGTCCAAAGCGTTTTTGTCTAAGTGGAAAGGAAACCGTAGGTTTCCTTTTGAACCTTCCCTTAATATTCATAAGGGAACTACGTTCCCTTAAAAAAAACATAGAGACAATTTCATAGTATTTACAAAAAATGAAATACTACGAAACACATTACGAGGATTATTTGAAGGCCGTGAAGATATTCAATCTTCATCCTGAACTCGTGCCCTATTTTGAAAAATTCCCATCCAACGTTCATAACTTAACCAATCTCATTTTTTACGGTCCGCCCGGCGTCGGCAAAAATACCCAGATGCTTTACTCCATCCAAAAATACAGCCCCACCAATTTGGATTACGACAAGAAAATCTGCATCCAAACTGATAAATACAGTTATCAATATCATATCAGCGACATCCACTACGAAATCGATATGTCTCTCCTCGGATGCAACTCCAAACTGATTTGGCACGACATTGTTCAACAAATCGTGGATATTGTTTCCGTAAAACCCGACAAAATCGGCATCGTGGTTTGCAAGAATTTTCATTTAATTCATTCCGAACTTTTGGAGATATTTTACAGTTATATCCAGGAATACAATACCAAGTTCTCTGTTATCCAGCTGAGATTCATCCTTGTTTCCGAACACATTAGTTTTCTCCCCAACAACATTTTGGATGCCTGTGAAATCATCAACGTCAAGCGCCCCAACAAACAAATGTATGTAGAGATGGTTAAACAACAACCAAAAACGCGCAGATACAACAAAGAAAGCGCAACCGTGGAAGATGAATTTGTTAATAAAATTTCCAAAAAAACGGAAACAACTGTAGAGAAAACATGCGAACTCATTGGTTCAATTGATTTAAACACGGTCTTGAATATCAAAGAACTCAATTATTTCGACAAGGTCGAGACAATACCCGACGACATTTTCAATACGGTTTGTGATGCAGTTATTGTGCAAATGGTTGCACCCGATAAACTGGTTCACGCCACATTTCGTGATGCTCTCTACGACATTTTGATTTACAACTTGGATGCAGTAGAATGCATTTGGTATATTTTTTCGTATTTTGTAGAGAACGATTTGCTAAAAGGACAAGACGTTAGCGATGTTTTGACGCGGATGTACAATTTTCTCAAATATTTCAATAATAATTACAGGCCAATTTACCATTTAGAAAGTATTATGCATTACATAATAGTCAAAACAAATGGATACGATGAATTACCAAAAAGCCTGTAAAATACTTGGACTTACGGATACGGTCGATACAGAGACCATTCGGAAACAGTATAAAATGATGGCGCTCAAATTCCACCCGGACAAAAACAAATCGCCGAACGCCAAAGAGGAATACCATGAAATTAAGGAGGCATACGACTTCTTGATGGATGATAAAAACAATTTCTCTCAACCTGGGTCGTGGTCAGCATCGGTCGCGTCTTTTTTCGAGACGCTTTATAATAACCAGCATTTGCAGAAACGTGTTTTCCATCCCCTGTTAATGAAAATCATTGGGACATGCGAGACCGAGATATTTGAAAAAATGGATGTGCGTCGTGCGCAAAAGGTGTATGAAATCCTGTTGAAATATCGCGACTACTTGCATCTCTCTACACACTTCTTAGAGAAGGTGTGTGAAATCATTCAGAAAAAAACTGAAAAAATTGAAGAAATCATTGTTTTAAATCCGAACTTGGATGATTTGTTTAACCAATCAGTTTATAAATTAAAAGTTGGAGAGAACGATTATTGCCTGGTTCCGCTTTGGCATAGCGAGCTGATATATGACAAACACAATTTGCAAGTGCAATGCGAACCGGAATTGCCGGAAAATGTGCAGTTAGACGAATACAACAATGTACATATCTGGTTGAAATATGGGATTGGTGAGATATGGACAAAAGATAAGATCGATTTTATTTTAGGCGAACAGAAGTTTGAAATCCACGTGGAGTCGTTGCGGTTAAAAAAAGAACAGTATATTGTGTTGGAGAAAAAGGGAATTCTGGTTCCGAACAAAACAAATATATTTAGCGTAAAAGATATTTCCGATATTTATGTCCATATTGAGTTGGAATAAAATGTTTGTTATTATATATATATAAATGAAAGGAGGAACTAAATCTAGCGGAACATAAGCAAAACCAAATGTATTCCACAGAATGCAACCAGAAAAAATATATAAGAAAGGAGACGGCGATGATACAAATGTGACAAAAAATCGCAAACGAAAAAATTCGTTAACAGCATTTTCATTTATTGATAGACCGTATAGCAAATCGGTTTCTTCAAGTGTTAGCCAACACATACCACGTGAAAGAACATTGGCTGTTGACGATCATCTAGGATCAGGAACATTTAAAGATGTATTTAATGCAAGTGTTGATAACAAACATAAACAGCTAGTATTGAGTAGGTTCAAAGGTAATTTTAATGCCAAAGCTGTTGATGACGAATTGCGATTTGCAGGAGAACTTTATCAACATGGTCTTTGCACATTACCAACTCATATAAAACGTAGAAGAGATGACAAGAGATGGGTAACAATTAAAGAATATTTAGACACCCCTTTTGACGTTGATACCCCAGAAAAAACACTTGATACCGGTGCAGAATTTTTAACTCAAAAACTAGTATGTGGTACTGCTATGTATACAGCTATGGGTGGATTACCCAATTTTTTTATTGCACTTCGTGCTTTGTGTCAAGACTTAATAGATAACGTTGACATGGTTTATGTGGATGTAAAAGTTGATAATGTTTGTTATGATCCAAAAACGCAAAGTTTAAAAATTGTTGATGTGGATAAACAATTTTTTCGTAGTCCTTCAAACATTGGCCAAAATAGAGAACATTGGATAAATTACATGTTATTCCAGACATGGGTTATTGAGTATTTATGGCCGAACCCATTGTATAACACTAATAACTTAATTGATGCAACATTAACTAAACCAGCAGTTCTGAGTATGTTAAATATTTTAAAACAACATGAACCCGAATTTAATCCGCGGCCAATTGGCGGTAACTTTTATCATAGCCCGATGTTTGAATTATGGCATTATACTACTAGTGGTAAGGGTGTAGGTCAAAACGTAATAACGTATAGTATTTTTTCTGAACCTAATGTGACTAATATACAATTATACGAGTTTATTATGGACAATAACCGACAAGTACTAAGTGGTGGCCGAAGAAGAACTATACGCCGTAAATCGTTAAGAAACAAGAAATCCAGAAAGAATGGAAAGAAATAAAAACAAAAATAAACACGTTTGTTTTTATTTGCGTCTGCGTGTTTCACGTGACGCTTTGCGTCTGGTTTTTTTACCGCCGGTTTTATTTTTCATACTTTTTTTCATACTTTTTTTCATACTTTTCATCATAGACGAAAAATCTTGTTTATCTTCTTCTATTTTGACATCAATTGTTGAACCATCTTTTATAAGTTTGGAAACATTATCAAAATCAAAACCACGTACTTCATTAAGTCTAACATCATCATTATCCAGTATTGTCTTTGTAAAATAAAATGCAAGATTTTTTGTATTAAACCCTGGTGGTAAAACTGAAGCATCATTTATATACATTCTTTTGAGTTCCCTTACTGTACAATTTAGTTTTATATCTAGATATATATTTGATAAAAAATCTTTTGCATTATTACCTAGTTTACTACTACCAAAAGTAAAATATATTCTTATTGTTTTCAATTTTTCTTTAATTTTATCTTGATCTGTAACACCACTTTTTACAAGTTTGTATGCATTATACACATTGTGTGGTTGATGATCAGATACGTATTTATCTAAATCTACACCCGGGATAGAAATTTGGACTAGGTCGTAGTAAAAACGTTGAAAAGCTCCGAATTGCTGGTCATCTCCATGTAAACCACATAAAGAGTCCTTTTGATATGGAGTAATCTTACCACATGCAAGCTGAATTACCCACTCTGGGTTCATGTGGTCTTGAGTTATCATTGCTACCATTGGCAAATTTGTTGGCCCACCATCAGCAAGATTGTAGCAATTACCGTATGTACTTTCGTATCCAAAATTTTCGGACATATATCTATAACCCAATTTACTATAAACACAAAGCGCGCCAATATTTGTTTCACGCAATGCAAGGTCTAATATTGATATTTGATATTGATTTTGATTTTGATTTTGATTTTGATTTTGATTTTGATTTTGATTTTGATTTTGATTAATAGAATTTAACCCATTAAGTGCTATAATATTCATAAATGCTGCCAACATAATCGACCCGGCATTCTTCAAAACACTACATACTAAAGAAACTGACCAAACTTCAGGTAAAAATTTACACTCCCCTTTTAAAACAACAAGTAAAGAGACAATCTTGTGTGGTTGAATTTTACTACACATAATAAGGATGTCAATCTCTTGGTTATCTTGGTTAAGAGCATTTTCTACACCATTCTTCACATATTTGGGACCAAGAGTCGGGCATACTTTCTGCAATTTACTTACAAGTGTTGTATGTGCGTTTCCAGTTTGTTGCAAATATTGCGGTGCAGTGCAAATAATGTGATTGGGATCATACAAAGTTTGTATATATATATTTAGATTTGCAATATTTGCAATATTTGCATTTGTACTAAACAATTTACTCATTATATATATTTATTATACAAAAATTATAATGAATATAAAGACATTTTTAATACTTTATCAATGTCATCATTAACAATAACTCGTGCACTTGTTGAGTTGAAAACTTTGAATAGTAGAATCAATAAGATAGTCGATTACACAACTTTTATCATGTATAAAACGAAGAGCAAGAATTCTCATTATGCGGAAGACGATTTCAAACAATCAGCAACATCCGAATTTCAGTCATTCAATGACTTGGTTGCAAGACGCGACAAAATCAAAAATGCCATTATGTTGTCAAATATGACAACAATGGTGGAGATTGCTGGTAAGAAAATGACGGTGGCACAGGCGATTGAGTTCAAGACTACCATTGGATACAAGACGATTTTACTAGAAACGATGATTAAACAACGCCAACAAGTCACTATTGAGACCGAGGCTCATAAACAAAGAGTGCAATCAAAGATCGATGATAATGTGCGCATTATTTGTGGAAAAGATTCCAAGCCCGATGCAAATGTGATCCAAACGGTTTCGGATGGAATTGCGAAGGGTGATCCCATTGATGTTTTTGATCCGCTGAATTTAGATGCGGTGATAAAGACACTGGAAAAGGAGATTGAAGATTTTTCTGCAAATGTGGATTATGTTTTGAGTGAAGCCAATGCTTTGACAAAGATTGAAGTTTAGGAAACCGTCGGTTCCTTTCTCCCCCCCCCAATGCAACGAAATGTTCCGAATCATAATAGCGGTTGATATTCTCGCTTATGAATATTACAAATAATTATAATCAAAAAATTATAATAAAACTATCATTTGATAAAATTTTTCGCGGATGTGAAAAAATATTGTTAAAGTTGAAAGATGAAAGTTGTAAAGTTCAAAGATTCAAAATTAAAAGATTAGCCCATCCATCTTAAAGTTGTAAAGTTAAAAATATAAAGATTTTTCAAATCCACGAGTAACGGCAATAAGTGTTTTTATTACTGAACATGGAAATACCGCGTGGCTGTTGCATTGGGGGCAAAAAACAAAAAAAAATAAAAACAAAAAAAGCATTTGTTTTTATTCGATTTTACCCGAATATAAAATCACATTTGCAATATTGGCAATGATGTGCAACATACAATGTGAATAAGCGGAATGCCAATAAAGGGATTTTTTATTGTAGTAAACTCCCAGTATGTAAAAACAAATTGCAACGAATGTTACCGCGTAATATTCGCGTCCATACTGAGTCCCATACGCCTTATGAAGTTGGTGTGCAAGTGCATATTTTACATAACACATATCAAGATAGCGTCTCCATGAATAATCCGGTTTTCTCCAATAATTGATGGATGTCAAAAATACACCACCTGGATAAATTGACATCTCGTAATAACCATTGTACATGGCATAAATGGAAGATCCAAGTGATAAAAATGATACTTTGTAAATAAGTGAATATTGTTCCGTATTCAAAGGATAATCCATAAATATATGTAAAATAAATTTATCTTTATTTATCTTTATTTATTTTCTTTGATTTTTATAAAAGTAGTCATTTCTGAATAACGCACATTTCTCGCTAAACGGTCTTTGAAAATTTTGTCGGTGTTATTGCTCACCTCTTTATCGTCAATTAAAAAAATCACGTCATCCACATTGATACCTGATTTTTCATAGATTTTTGTTCGCAAATCGCCAATTGTGTCGTCTTCTGAAACCTCGAATGCAAAAGATTTACCGGATGGCAATTTTATAATAAAATCGTAGTCCATTATTTATATTTATATCATAAATCCATTTATATTTATATCATAAATCAAAATATTTTATTTATCTTTTTTTTATAAAATGGTCAAGTGTTGAAGATTTACTTATATTTTTGCCCCAGTAAGAATTTGGTTTTGGTTTATTTAAGACTTCTTCTTCTTCTAAGTTTTCTTCTTCTTCTTTGTCTTCTTCTTTAAACAAAGTTTCTTCTTCCTCGGACGAATCTGTTGCATCGTATCCGTGCTTGGCGCATTTCTCTTCATACTCCTGCATTTCAAAGTGTTTAATTAATATTTTAAAACAGGATTCAATAATATCATCAATATCATTGCTAGTCTGTGTTTCCGGATTTTCCAAATATTTACCAATGAGTTTTTTAATTTGAGGCACATATTTTTTAACTTTTTGGTTATATTCTTCAATCTCTGCGGACTTTTCTGGATTTGCGTTTGCTAAATAGTGGTTGTATCTTTTTTTACTAGTAAGCATCTTCAATGTTAGTTGGTCAATTTCGTTCATCATATAACACATTCAAAGAAAGTTATTCACATAGCGAAACTATTATTTTATTGACATCTTGGTTCAACTTTGTTTTATTAAGCTCGTCAAGAGTCCGCTGTTTCATCATTTCTCTGAATTTTTGGATAACTACTTGTATTTCATCAAAAAGTGTTTTGCTATCATTCATACTTTTAATTTCAAAACTGTTGCAACAAAAGTAATCAATTTTGTGGATTTCTCTCACTTTGTTGCACAACTTGTCCGTAATTTTATCAGCGGGGCTCAAATTAATTTGTCCACCCAACCAATAATTACCATTGGACCAAGATGATTTTGTAGTTTTTATGTATTCTTTAACTGCATTGTTATCTGGTGCAAAAATTTCTAACTCTAAGAGTGAAGGGTCAAACATTTGTTATACAATAAATATAACAAATGTGTCTATGTTATTTTAATAAATTTGGTGAATTCTCTCCTACAAAATGGGCAATTATTGTTGTAAAGTTCAAACATACGCAGTATACAAGTTTTGCAAAAATAATGGGAGCAAATTGCCGACTTTAGGGTCACAATGTTTTCGTAGCATATCCCACAATTAATTTCATCTGAACTATTTTGTTCTGACCCTTCATACTCAATTACATATTTTATTTTCCACGAAATAATAGCATTGTTATAAATCATGGCAAAATATTTGCGTGGATTCAATCTGCAAAACCATGTAACAATTGTTGCGTGTCCATTTTTGCAAGCCATGCGAAATGCTTCTTCGTCACATGCCGTCAAATCAATTTCCGGATTTATTTGAAGCAACCATTCCATCATTTCTGAATGACCATTCGCTGAAGCCCAGCAAAAAGCATATTCTTCGCATGCCGAAACATTAATTTCGGGTTTTATTTGGAGCAACCACTTGGCAACTTCCAAATGACCGCGCTTACAAGTATGTCGAAACACATGATCTTCATCCGCCAAAATATCAATATCTGGATTTATTTGTAATAACCATTGTGCCATGAGTAAATGACCTTGTTTGCACGCCCATAAGAATGCCCAGTGGGAATCATGGATAATTGTTGGTTTGATTTGATAAAGCCACTGGGCTACATCCAAGCGACCATTGTAGCAAAAAACGTCTTCTGAAATATCAATATCTGGATTAATTTCGAGCAACCATTTTGCGACATTCAGGTGTCCATTATCACACGCAAAATAAAATGCGGACTCTGGAACATTGATTTCTGGATTTATATATTTTATAATTTTGGCTACATATAGGTAGCCATTTACGCAAGCTGTATAGAATGCATTTTCGCATATTTGGCGATACATATAAAATTATTTATATAATTTTTACAATATATAAATTGAAAAAAATTTAAAAAAAAGGCAACATAATTTCTTTCCCAACATACTGGTGAATTCCATCCACAATACTTTGGTTAAAGATTTCTTCGGGAAAGGCAATCGAATTGCGACAATCCGGTCTGCATCCTGGCAACACTTCATCAATCAAAAAAACCACATATTTTTTATTTAACAAATGATTTAGAATCAGGTCATAATTGTCTGTTTCCAAATGTTGTTCGAAAGTAATGACAGGACGACATGTGTCAATGATTTTTTCTGCCCCTAAAACAACTTTGTACTCCATTCCTTCCACATCTAAATGAATGTATCCAATGTTTTCAATCTCTCCAATATTAAATAAATGGTCCAATGTAATTGCGTTCACTTTGTTTCGTCCTTGAACGCCAGGCTCAAATGTGCAGTGATACATATCATCATTGGTTGAAAGAATCTCAATTTTATTGCTTATTGCAGTTTGGAATATTTTAACGTTGTCAATTTGGTTGTGTTGGCACATTTCATTAATAAAATTGCAGTTTTCTTGCGATGGGTCAATTGCATAAATGACGGATTGCTTTAGGTCACTAAGTGACCGATTTGGGTTACTACCGCTTCGCTTGGTGTCGCTTCGCTTGGTGTCGCTTCGCTTGGTGTCGCTTCGCTTGGTGTCGCTTCGCTTAGCCCAAGGTATTGTATTGTCTCCTATCCACGCCCCCAAATCAATAATATTGTTTTTGATTACGCCATTATTCATCAAATAGGTGTGCATCCGTCTAAACAACACTTCATGATTATCTCTTAATGCAAATGTTTGGGAAAATGGATGTTCAATTAATTGTATTGTCGTATTGTTATCATTGGTAAAAATACAACTCATTATATATGTTTATAAAACATTACATCAGCGATGAAATAAACGAACCCTTGTAGGTTTCTATACCTGTGTGATCCAAATTAACGGTGACGTCGGCATAAACGGACCCGCCCATCTTTTGCCACCGATGGCAAAACATCCAGTCCTCCGAGAAATAATGTCCATCTTCCACGCCACAATCGAATAATGCAAAAGCAAAATCGTTCTCTTTACCTGAGAGAAAATTAACGTCATCCACATATTTGGTTTGTGGGAATGCTTTGGACATCAGTTCAATAACTGTGCGCTTAATGAGCATAAATCCTGTTGCCAGATGCTTGACCTTGGTCAAATTATTATCTATTTCTAACATACTTGAGGTATAATTGATGTTGTATCTTACCATATTATGTTGAACATATTCTTTGTTTGAGAATACGTCTTTTAACTGTGATTGGCTCTTACGAGCAAGAATATCATTCACTGTATTTGGATTGGATGCAAATTTGTCAAACTCGTAGTTCTTGATTGGGTAAATTCCGCCGACGATGGGCTTGTCTGCAACCAAGAGTTTAAGAATGTCAAATGGGCTCCAGGTAATATCGGCATCAATGAAGAGAAAATGGGTAGCAGTAGAAATACTCATTGCCTTGGCAATCAAATTGTTTCGGGCGCGAGAAACGAGACTGTCATTCCTGCAAAAATGAATCGTTGCATTGATACCCAAGTCTTTGCACATAAACATGGTTTGTAAAAGCGACTCGGTATAAGTAACATACATACTACTGTTGTAGCAAGGAGTCAAAATGATGATATGAGGCTTTGTTTTTGCAATATAATCAATAATGTGTTTTGGGATGTTGCTATTTGTGGCGGTTTGCTGAGGTGCTTCTGAATCAATCTCTTCAATCTGGTATCGGACGCCTTCGGACATTTTTATAAGGGTTATTGGTGTAAAATCTTTATGCTCTTTTTGTAATAAAAGAAACCTACAATTGGTTTCGCAAATAAGTATTTGAAAAAATAACATTATAAAAAATGTCATTTTTTTTA
>Ga0222712_10003291_pt1 | contig 17710 bp, 18 predicted proteins | sample C33_657DmetaG_FD_165043 | JGI IMG/M metagenome (GOLD analysis project Ga0222712, IMG submission 165043) | Estuarine water microbial communities from San Francisco Bay, California, United States - C33_657D | ecosystem: Environmental > Aquatic > Marine > Unclassified | place: USA: California...
CAATTAATTGGAGTCCCAGGTAGCGGAAAATCTACCTGGGTTAAAAATCAAATATGGGCTCTGGGCTTAACCGTAGTGTCAACAGATGCTTGGGTAGAAGACTATGCTAGAAAAGAAGGTAAGACTTATTCAGAAGTGTTTAAGGATTACATGCCTACAGCAGTTGACCTAATGGCCGCTGAAGTTGTTGCCGCTAGGGAAGTTGGGCGTGATATACTTTGGGATCAAACTAGCACCACCGTTAAAAGTCGTGCTCGGAAATTTAATATGCTTCCTGATTATTGGCATATTGCAGTTGTATTCCGTACACCAAAACTTGACGTATTGAAGGAACGACTAGCCAGTCGTCCAGGTAAGGAAATCCCTTGGGAAGTTGTACAAGGTATGATTGATAATTGGGAAGAACCCACAAATGAAGAAGGCTTCAAAGAAATTTGGTATGTATAGCCAAAACAAATTGACTGTATGCGGTTAATTAGCTATAATTAGTCGCATACAGCAACACAACAAAAGAGAATTTAAAATGTCGTATTTTTTAAAATCAGGTAATACTTTCCGTGTCTCTTCTAAAGAGGCAATGGATCTTCATGAGAAGTTGCCTGCTGGTAATTATGTGGTTAAAGAGATGCCGATGGATGGTCCATTATATTTGGAACACATTGAGTCTTTTGAAATTAAAGGTAAGCGTTATGGAGACCTGGACAAAAACACTGACCGTATCTTGAATACGTTCATGGACCGTTCAGCATCTACAGGCGTTATGCTGGCAGGTGAAAAGGGTTCTGGCAAGTCATTGCTGGCTAAGAACTTAGCCATCGAAGGCGCAAAGCGTTTGGACATTCCATGTATTGTTATCAACGCTCCTTGGGTTGGGGACAAGTTCAATGCGTTTATGCAGACAATTGAACAACCATGTATTGTTTTGTTTGACGAGTTTGAAAAGGTCTACGATAGCGACAGCCAAGAACAAGCTCTTACCTTGCTTGACGGTGTATTCCCTAGCAAGAAGTTGTTTGTCTTGACCTGCAATGACAAGTGGCGCATTGATCAACACATGCGAAATCGTCCTGGTCGTTTGTTCTACATGATTGACTACAAAGGTCTAGATTCTGGTTTCATTACAGAATACTGTATGGATAACCTGAAACCAGAACTGCAAAAGCACACTGAAAAGTTGTGCCAAATTGCAGCATTGTTTGCTCAGTTTAACTTTGACATGTTGAAAGCAACTGTTGAAGAAATGAACCGTTACGATGAAGCACCAGAAGATGCTCTGCGTATGTTGAACGTCAAGCCCGAGTTTGACTCAGGCAACAAGTTCACAGTCAAACTGATCAAGGACGGCGAAGAATTGGCAGACACTGATTTGGAAAGCCAAGAATGGAGTGGCAACCCACTTCAAGGTCATGTTAGTGTTCACTTCAAGAACTTTGCCGAACAGCAAGGCGATGAAGGCGATTTGGATTGGGATTGGGAACGTATTCGTTTCAGTCCTGCTGATCTTACCAAAATTGACAGCCAAACTGGTAAGTTTGTCTTCGTGGGCAAGGATGGAACTACTTTGGTCCTTAACAAGGTCAAGGAAAAATCATACAGCTATTACGATGCGTTCTGAAAATAGGGCCTACGGGCCCTATTTTTTTGGGCAAAATATTGTCGACGCAGCCAAAAAAAGAACTCATCGACAGTTGACACCCTAACAGTTCTTTGCTATAATATACACATACACTAACAAACACACAAGGATTTTACAATGGCAATTATCAATAGCGCACCACAAAACGAAGCTGTTTTGAGCAACGTTGGTGAAATTGGTGAGTTCCGTATTCGCAACTCTGCGAAAGCATTTAACATTTTGAGCTCAGGCTTGTATGCAAACAAGATCAAAGCTATCATCCGCGAACTGTCATGTAACGCAGTTGACTCGCATATTGCCGCTGACAAGACTGACACTCCGTTTGATGTGCATTTGCCTAATCAATTGGAACCTTGGTTTAGCATTCGCGACTACGGTATTGGCTTGACTCACGAACAAGTTACTAACATCTATACTACCTACTTTGAATCTACCAAGACTAACAGCAACGAATTTATTGGTGCGTTGGGTTTGGGTAGCAAGAGCCCGTTTAGCTACACAGATAACTTTACTGTGACAGCTATCAAAGATGGAGTCAAAGGTATCTATACTGCCTTCATCAACGAACAAGGTGTTCCAAGTATTGCACTGATGATGTCAGAAGACACTACTGATCCTAGCGGTGTTGAAGTTAAATTCTCAGTTAACGACCGTTACGACTTTTCAAAGTTTCATGACGAAGCTCGACAAGTTTATACTTATTTTAAACTACGCCCTGTTGTAACTGGTGTTAGCAATTTTGAATTTCGTAATGTAGACTACGATACTAAAGACATCGTTCCTGGTGTTCACAGTTATAAAGACGGTCGCCGTAGTGTTGCTATTATGGGCAATATTGCCTACCCAATCGAAGTGCCTAATGCAGACCAAACACTTGGTGAGTTGCGTAACCTACTGAACTGTGGTTTGGAGTTGCACTTTGCTATTGGTGAATTGGATTTCCAAGCAAGCCGTGAAGGCCTGTCTTACATTCCGCAAACTATTGCGGCTATCAAACGTAAACTAGAAGCGGTTAATGCTCAGTTGGCTATCCACGTTGCCAAAGAAGCAAATACTATTCCTAACTTGTGGGACCGTGCTGTACACTTGTACAAAAAGTATCACATGGGCTTGTGGGGGCAGGCTGTTAAAAAGTATGTACAAGATACTAAACTGCCTACATTTGATGACCACCGTTACGGTGGCACAATGACCTTCAAGTTAGGCATTGAAGATCTTGCTAAAAAGTATAACATTTCCATCCGTGGATTTAATTATGCTAAACATAGCAAAGCATATCCTAATCGTAAACAAGAGTCTGACCATAAGCAGAAAGCAGGTGGCGGCTACGATGTTACACATTACTGGGGTATTACTGTAGAAGAGCGTGTTCAGTTCATTGTAAACGATACTAAAGTTGGTGCTGTTGAACGTGCTAAGTTTCACTATCGTGCAACCAAGCCAGACCATAGTACTACTGTTTTTGTTCTTGAAAAAGTAAACAAGAATAAAGATATGAACACTAAGGCTTTCTTCAAAGCAATCAGCAATCCTCCAACGGATCGTATTGTACAGGCAAGTACCTTGCAAAAGAAGGATCGTGCTGATTCTACATTGGGTAAGAATGTTACTATCCTATGTTTGCAAGAACGTGGTAGTGGTGGCTACTATCGTGAACGTGAAATGGTTTGGCGTGATGCTGGCAAAGCAGACAGCTTTGATACTAGCCAAACTTACTACTACTTGCCTTTGAGCGGCTTTGAAGTTCAAAGCAAACTAGGTTCAATCGATGTTAAACAGTTCTACAATGATTTGAAAGACTGTGGACTAGAAGGTCTAAAGACTACAATCTACGGTGTGCGTAAAGGCGACATTGAGTTTATTCGTACCCAAAAGAACTGGATCAACATTGAAGATCATATTGTTAGTGTTTTGAGCAAACCAATTGACAACAAACTTATTATGAGTTTGGTGTTGCAGGCAGTTGACAATTTCAACTTGCTCAGCTATACTAGCAATATCGTAGACGCTGTGACTAATCCAGCAAGCCCATACATTAAATTGGTAACACAATTTAAGGGTTACGATAAAATTAAGTACAGTGAAATCAGTTTGAAGCGTTTGTGTAATCGTTATGCTCAAGGTGTAACATTTAATCCAGAAGCCCAAGTGCAAAAGTTTGTTGATGAATGCTCTGTAATCAGCAAACGATATCCGTTGCTAGCCTACTTGCGTAGTGCTCCTAACGCAGAAGTTGCAGAGTATGTGAATATGATTGACACACAGAAAGGTGTAAAATAAAATGAGCTATCCATATTTGATTCAAGGTAATAACATTGTTGTCGTTATTGGCAATAAATCGCATACCATTAGCAAGACGCACATTACCTATAATAAGGTACTGGACGCAATTAAAGCAGAGGACTGGGATTCACTGCCTGACATTATTGAGCCTAAGAAAGTAGTTTTGAACTACGGTCAAGGCAATGTGTCTATCCAAGGTGAAACACTGTTCTGGAAAGGCAAGGAACTGCATACTGGGTTGTCAGTGCGTATGATCCAAATGTTGCAAGAAGGCTTCCCAATTGAGCCTATGGTTAACTTCATGGAGAACTTGTACCAAAACCCAAGTCACCGTGCTGTTACAGAACTGTATGGCTTCTTAGAAAAGAACGCATTGCCAATTACTCCGGACGGTCACTTCTTGGCTTACAAGAAAGTGCGTGACAACTATTTGGACGTACACAGTGGTACAATGGATAACTCCGTTGGCAAAGTTGTTGAAATGGAGCGTCACGAAGTTAACGACAACAAGGACGAAACATGTTCAACAGGTTTGCACTTCTGTGGTATGAGCTATTTGAACAACTTTGGCGGTGAACGTACAGTTATCGTTAAAGTTAACCCACGTGACGTTGTAAGCATTCCAAGCGACTACAACGAAGCCAAGGGTCGTGCTTGTCGTTACGAAGTTATCGGTGAGTTAGATGTTGCTCCAGAGCAAGCATTTACTCGTTCTGTACAAAGTAACACTAATACTAGCCGTCCAATGAAAACAGGTACTAGTGCTTTTTACAAGGGCTATAGTGCAGGTTGGCAAGGCAATATCAACGCTACAGATGAGTACTATGGCAAAGAGCGTTTAGACTATCGTGAAGGCTACGAAAAAGGCCGAGACGACCGTGAAAACGGTGGACAAGAACGCTATCGTTATGTACCTAACTTTACAGATGGCGGTGCTTGGCCCTTTGCTAAACAGTAATTAAACTAGCACATAATAGGCTCTTCGGAGCCTATTTTTTTGGGCAAAAATGCGAGTGCGGTTTTTTCCGTTTGAATAAATACTGTGTATTGGTCTAGTCAGACTTAAAAGAATAACGGAGATAGCACGATGGCGCTACGCATTAGAAGAGGCACAAATGCCCAACGTACTGGTAAAGTATTTGAAACTGGGGAAATTGTATATACTACAGATGCCCAGCAACTATGGATCGGTGACGGATTAACTTCCGGCGGTGTTCCAGTTGTTGGATCAAATGTAGCTGGTTATGGTTTAACATATAATCCTACAACACGTACACTAGAAGTAGATGGCATTACTACAGACGATGTTACACAAGGAACTAATAACAAGTATTTTACTACAGAATTAGCTGTAGATGCAGTTGGTGCTGCACTTGTAGCAGGTAACTCAACAAACGTAGGTATCACATTTACTTACTCTCAAACACAAGATGATGCAGGACGTATTAATGCCACTGTTGCACTAGACGGTGTTGGCATTACTGAAGTTCTTGAAGATACTAGTCCACAACTAGGTGGAAACTTAGATTTAAATGAAAACGGCATTACCGGAACTGGTACTATTGATATCACCGGTAACATCGATACTGTTGGTTATGTTACTGCAACTGCTCTTAGAGCAGGTACATATACAGCTGATTTAGTTAATAATCCTATTGACTTCAAAAGTAACAGTTTAGATACATTTAACTTCTATGGTGTTGACCAAGCTGGCGGTATTGCATCCTTACAATTAAAAGTATCAAACGGGTCTGTTGCGGCTCCAACAAACACAGCTGCTGATGATGTTTTAGGTGGTTACAAAGTTTACGGTTACAGAGGCGGTGACTACAAACAGGCAATTGGTATTATTGGAAAATGGGATGCAGATGCAGACTTTGGAACAGATTTGCCTAAGTCCACTATTATTTTTGGAACTGGAACAAACGGTGCAGATAATAATATTGCAACTTTTGATGGCAACGGAGTATTCACTGTTCCAGTATTAAAGGTTTCTGACGTAGCTGGATCTTTACCATCATCACCAGTAGCAGGTATGATTGTATTAGATGGAACAACATTCAAAGGCTATAACGGTAGCGCATGGGTTGCATTGAACTAATCTAATTCAACTAACTCAGGAAAGGCCTTCGGGCCTTTCGTCACCTATAAATACTGAAAATTCCAAGGATGAGAAATGGTTAAGTATCATTTGCACCAAAATGGCTGGACTGTAATTTTAGATGATTTTGATTTCAGTAAAGCTACGCAACAAGACATAAACGACATAGCAAAACTATTATCTACAAATACACTAGTGGTAGCGCATAACCAAAACAATGTAACTGTGGAAGACGAGTTGCGTATAGCTCATATGTTTGGAAATCCAGGTGTGTTAAATGATCCCGACAGTGACCTAGGCAAAATGACCAACGTAGATCCCGAAGGCTTTGTTTGTAGAGTGAGTGGAGAAACTGACGAGCATGGAGACAATACCGGCATTGCAGGATACTCCGATGAGATGACTTGGCATAGTAACGAACCATTTTCTCCTCAAAGACGCCCGTTGGTTTGGTTAAGGGGTATTAAAGGAACCAAAGGTTCTGTTACTACATATAACAATAACATTTTAACCTATAATGACTTAGAACAAGAAACTAAAGACTTGCTAAAAGACAAACAGATGATCTTAAAAGGCGAATTTAGTTTACAAAACCCTACAGATGATATCATCACGTATGTAGAAGGTGGTAACATTAAAGAAGGATACACACCGAATGTTGTGCATACAAATATTGCAGGCATAACTGGTTTGTATTTTCCTTGGATTTATATACACAGCTTTCTTGGTATGACAGTTGAAGAAACTAGAAAAATTACAGAACCTTTAGCACGATTTACAGTAGAAGAAAAATACTTGTATCATCATGAATGGAATGACAACGATATTGTTATTGCAGAGCAATGGCTTGGAATACATAAGCGTAAACCTTTTAGCAAAATTGCTCATCGTGTATTGCACAGAGTGGTGTTTAACTTTCCAAATCAGGATTACAACATATGAATTACAAATTACACTCAAACGGATGGACAGTTATCGTTGACGACTTTGATTTAAAACAGGCAACACAAACAGACATCAACCAAATTGCAAAGTTAATTGCACATAACACTTGCGTAGTTTTCAAAAAACAGAATCTTACAGTAACTGATGAACTAAACATATTGAATATGTTTAAAAATCCAGAACCATTACACAAACCAACAGACGAATATTTTAAAGACTTTGCAGCTGATGTAGAACAAGATCCAGAAGGTGTGTTGTGTCGTGTTACGGCAGAGTTGCGTAACGGTGCAGTTGGCCTAGCGGCAATGACAGGAGAATTAATATGGCATTGCAATCATACACATAGACAAGACCGTAGGCCCATAATATGGTTATATGGTGTGCGTGGAACTAAAGGTTCGCGTACAAGCTGGAACAATACAATACTTGCATACTCTGCTCTAGACCAAGAAACTAAAAATAAACTAGCAGGATTAAAATGTATCTATACAGGCGGTTCAACATTATCTGAAGATAGAGAAGATCCTAGTATAATTGAAGAAGAGTGGACGCCGCCTTTAGTACATGTTAACATTGCTAATAAAACTGGAATGTATTTTTCTCCGTTACAAATGGATCGGTTTGTTGGAATGACCAAAGAGGAATCTGCATCTATTATTGATCCATTGTTCAAACATGTAACACAAGAGCAATTCTTATATCATCATGACTGGGAAGATGGAGATTTAGTATTAAGTGAACAGTGGCTAGGTATACACAAACGCTGGCCTTTTGAAGATATGGCTACAAGATTATTGCATCGTGCGGCCGTAGATTTTCCAGACCAAGACTATACATGAAAGAATATTTCAAAAGTGATGCAAAGTTCTTAAAACTTGATATTCCTTTTCCGTATGAAGAAATGTTAAAGGAAGCAAAAGCGTTGCGTCATAGATTCATTCCTCACAGAGACGGAGAATCGAACGGATGGGAATCTCTTACACTACACGGATTAGGAGAAGACAAGACAGGTTCGTGGATGGACTATGGTTACACTTCGGGAGCAGATGCTGGCAAGGACATGCACTGGACTCCTGCAGCAGATGAATGCCATGTTACTAAAAAATTTTTCCTAAATCATTTTCCTAGCAAAAAATACGGGCGTGTTAGATTTATGTTGCTTCGAGCAGGAGGACATATTGGATTACACTCTGATAGCAGTATACCATTAGTCGAAAACATCAACATGGTATTAAGTAATCCTAAGGAGTGTGAATGGAAATGGGGAGATGGCGAAGTCTTTGACATGACTCCTGGCAGTGCGTATGCTGTCAATATCCATTATATGCACAGCGTATATAACAACAGCAATGAAGACAGATATCATATCATTGTTGCTCGGCACGATGCGTTACCCGAATGGAAACAACTAGTAGATAAAGCTGTGTTAGAACAAAATGAAACTGGGCAGTATATCGAATTAGGTGATTTGCCCTAACTGCTTCATAGTAGTCCAATCGTTGACATGCCACGGTGGACATTTTAATTCTTCTATATTAGTTAATTTAAAGTCTTTTGCTTTAGCAACTAATTGATTGTTTTCGATAAACCCATCAGTTGCTCGAGATGTGAGCATCACGGTTATCTCAGGATCTTTTGCCACTAATAAATTAAACAGTTTATTTTCACAAGCAATACGATATTTTAAACTGTGTAAAAATACATAAGGCGTATGCGTAAACAAATCGCTAAGATTCATAAGTGTACGCTTGCCGCTTTCTAGCCAATCAAAATTATACGTTGCAGTATAGTCTGTAAGTATGTATTTGAAATGCAACTGCCTTACACGATTCCACATAGCAGGCCAATCGTCAAACGTAGCAACAAACTGTTCCCATTCTAACTGTGTCTTGTCATAGTATGATTCTGGAATTACAGATTGCCCGTTAGGCATGCTAGGTGTGTTCTGTTTATAGAACTCTACATAGTCTTTACCATCCCAAGTTTCAATCAACTTCTTCATATACATCAAACAACTATTGTTAATGTCTGTAAAAATAACGCTAGTATTGTCGGTAAATTCAACAAGCTCTAAGTTACGAACCCAATGTAGACCAATACCTACAGTTACATACTGGTCTACTGGACCGTTGAACTGTATACTTGTACGCAAGTCATCAGAGTTCCATGCAGCGAAGAAGTTAGTAGCAAAGAATTGATTGTAATAAATTGATGAAACCTCTTTTAAAAATACATGGTCATATTCATAATACAAATATTTTTTAGCGTTACGAATATCGTCACCTATATCTATAGCTCTGTCGCCTGCAATACGCATGATGTTATGCCCATGCCACAGGGCATCTAAACTATTAAATTCTTTTCCTTTGCCAATTGAAGGCCATGCGTTTTCACTATATTCTTTCAAGTTAACAACATAAAATTGATGATGTAACTCTGGCATTGCTTCCCCGCGATCCAGTATATGCCCAGCAATGAAAAAGTCTTTAGTACACAACTCCTCCACTAGTCCATAAATTCTATCTGCTAAAGTAAAAGAAGTTCCTGAAGCAACAACTACAGCATGTTCGTAATCTAGTGATGCACACAACAATAACTCGTCTTCGTCTGTGCCAATAAGAATATCAAAGTTAAACATGTCTAACTTGAATAGCATGTGATCTGTCAAGTTAATAGATATTTCTTTAGCCCAGCCACTTGCACAGCGTTCGTGATTGTCTACGATACACCATACAATTTTACTACCCTGCTGTCTAAATGCGTTTATTGCCATCTGTCTGCCTTGTCAAGTTGTTCTAAAAATATATCTGTGTTTAATTTCCAAAACGTTTGAACATGTCCCCTGTATTCTTTTTCAAATGCTCTTATAAGCACTCCTGTTTTTTCTAAACTTGGACCCCATATAGTATGCACCAACCGCTGTGTTCCTACTTCGCTAGGATGCGTTGTGATGTACATATCACCTTTTGCCCACTCAATGCACACAGGCATAAAGAACTGTGCAGTAACATGTTGGTGTGTAACTATTTGATTACGTGTGCGTATTGTGTTAATTGGTAGCATGTCAGTGAACACGCATGTCCTTGCACAAATACGGTAACCTTCATCTATGCTGTGTGCGCCTACACTGCCTATGGCTTTATTGTTGTAGTAAAGAATCCACACGCACCACTCGCGCTCGTTACGGAAGCAATCTATCATTGCCTTCTGACTTGCGTTATTTACAAAACCCCTACGGTCTGCTTCAGCATAGAACTCGGTTAAATCTAACTCAGGAGTCCACGGAATTATTTTATACACTTTGCCTTCTCGATAAAATCACTTGGATAGTTAGTTCTAAAACTTTCCCAACACAGTTGTTCTAGCAGTTCCAATGGTTGTGGATCTGTCCAACTAATACCCATTGCATCTGTTGCTTTACGCATTTCTTCTTGACGTGTACTGTAGATGTGACTGGTATGATCTGCAATACTAATAGGACCTTCATGCTTGGCGTATGTGAAGAAATAATTTATACTTTTTAATTTACCATCAACTACAAAATAACTGCTTGGATGCATACTATATTTGTAAAGCCCTAATGAGTGATGAGCTTTAATTATATCAAGCATTTGTTCTTGCCAGTCTGGTAGCACTTGATCAAAGTTTGCTGAGTTACATCCTGCACGTTCCCAAAAGTCTGGACCATCGATTTCTAAATATAGTTTTCTGTTGTCTAAATCTATCTTTATAATTTTTGGGATTAAATCAGGATAAGCATTACGCATCTGTGTAATATAATTTACTTCCCGTAACCACTTTGCTTCCATTTTATCAGGATCAACTACTTGGTTTTGCCCTTTATGATAATCAGTATCATTATAGTACCATTGGCAGAAAGTTTTTTTATCCTTGCTAATCAAACTTGTATATATTAAATTGTTTCTACAAAGTCCAAAACCTGGCACATTATTGTAATAGTAATCGAATCCCATATAGGCCTTTTTTATTTCTATACAGTAATTTATCCTATAAATAGAAGCGACGGAATTTTTTAGGATTTTCATGAATTATCATTTACACAAAAACGGATGGACTGTAATCCTAAATGACTTTGATTTAAATCAAGCCACACAGGACAATATTAACCAAATTGCCAAGCTGATTGCTTATCATACTTGTGTTGTTATACGCAATCAAAAAATCAATTTGGATAAAGAATTAGAAATTCTTAATATGTTTAAGAATCCAAAGCCTGTGTTTCTTCCCACTGATGAACATTTTAAAAATACGGCTGTAGACAAAGATGGCATCATCTGTCGTGTTACAGCTGAATTAAACGAACATGGTAAACCTGGGCTAGGTGCTAATCCTGGCGACTTTGATTGGCATGCCAACTTTACATGGCGAAAAGATAGACGACCTATTATTTGGTTGTACGGGTTAAAAGGTACTGTAGGTTCTCGCACTAGCTGGAACAACAATGTCTTGTCTTACAATGATTTAGATCCGGAGTTTAGGGACTCGTTGAAAGATATTAAGCAAGTTATTCTTGGAGGTACACGTCACGATGGCGAAGCTCCACCTTCTTGGAAGGATGAAGAAGAGCAATATTTCCCTCCGTTAGTCTACACTAGTATGGCAGGTGTCACTGGTTTGTATTTCCCGTTTGCACAAAATGAAGGCTTTGTAGGAATGGACGATGCTGCCGCAACTGAATTGCGAGACAAACTAACAGCACACACAATGCAGGAAAAATACATTTATCATCACGATTGGCAAGACGGCGACATTGTAATTTCAGATCAATGGTTTGGTATACACAAGCGTTGGTATTACGAAGCGTTAGAGAAAAGGTTATTGCATCGTGCGGCAGTGGATTATCCTGATCAGGATTATACTGCATGAACACTTTTTCAATGTGCGAACAATGCTATAGACATGTTCCAGCAGAACGTTTTGAAAAAGATGGCAAGATTTGGCTAGGCAAAACTTGTCCTAAACACGGCTATCACGAATGCTTAGTGGAAATAGATTCAGAGTTTTATTTTAATCACAAATACGAAAAACGCACACCAAGTAGTTACTGGTTAGACATAACTAATCGTTGCAACTTAGATTGCCCGCATTGTTATCAAATGCCTGATAACGAATCACAAGATCCTGGTATTGATTATTTGCTATCGCAAATACAATCGTGGCCTGATGATGGCTACCCAATTAGTTTAGTAGGAGCAGAACCTACTACACGTAAAGACCTAGCAGACTTAGTACGTGCAATACAAGCACTACCAGGTAAGCCTAGAATGATTATGATTGTTACTAATGGCATTAACTTAGGTAAAGAAGAATACGCTAAAAAGTTTGTCGGCATAGACAACCTCAAATGGACTATTGGACTTAACCATCCTGAATACAACGGAGGAGTAATTCGTGTAAAACAACAAGCAGGTGTTGATAACTGTGTAGCACTAGGCTTAACTATTAAAAACTTTACATATACTTTAGGTAGTTTAGATCAACTGGAATACTGCTTGGATGAAATGCAAGAGTGGAATAGAAAAGGTATTTGCGACAACGCTCGAATACAAGTTGGTGTAGATATAGGCAGAGTTCCTGAAGATAATCCTCCAGAGTTGTTTCTTTCTGAACTTGTGCAAGCATCTGAAGAAGTATGTAAGCGCAAAGGGTGGACATGGGAGCCGTCAGATACCGAGGGAAACAGAACTCACTATCTAGTACGTATTAACGGCGTTGTGCATCGATTAATAAAGTGGGTCGATGTTAAGACTATTGACTTTGAAGAAACATTTTCTGAATCATATGCAGACATGATTCCTAGTAAACCTATGAGTCCTTTACTACATCAAGTTATATTACGAGACAGATTTATTAACGAAGGCCAAATGTTGTTTGACACATTGCCTAAGCAATATCAAAGAGTATATGAATAAATTAGAAGATACATTATCATTATGCGAGCATTGTTATAGGCATGTTCCTGCTGTACGTTTTGAACGTGACGGACAAATATGGCTATGGAAGAAATGCAAGTGGCACGGAGAGAGCGAACACCTAGTAGAACCAGACGGAGAGTTTTACTTAAACTACAACTATCCTAGACAAGCATTAGAAAGTTATCTTATTGATGTTACTAATCGTTGTAACTTAAATTGTCCTAACTGTTATCAAGAACCCGATAACATGAGTAAAGATCAGCCTATAGAATATTTTTTAGATATTATTAAAAGCTGGCCAGACAATGGATACCCTGTAGCATTATGTGGTGCTGAACCAACAGTAAGAAAAGACCTTCCAGAATTTATAAAAGCAATACAGGCATTGCCAGGTAAACCACGTGGCATTATGATACTAACTAACGGTGTTAGATTATCTGAAAAAGAATATGTAGAACAATTTAAAGATTTTAAAAATGTCATGTGGACTATTGGTCTTAATCATCCAGATTACCAAGGACGTACTGTTCGCATGAAGCAGATGGAAGGCATTAAGAATATGCAAGAAGTTGGCTTGCGTATTAAGAATGTCAGCTACACTTTAGAAACCATGGACCAAATGGAATACTGCTTAGAAGAAATACAGCAATTCGGTACAGGTGTTTGCGAACAATATAGAGTTCGCTGTGGTGCTGACATTGGACGCTATCCCGGCGGACCTAAAATCTTTTTGTCTGACTTGTTAAAAGAAGCGCAACGTATATGTAAGGATAAAGGATGGACTTATGAGTATAGTCCCGGTGAAGGAAATCGGGCACATTACCCCGTGCTTATTAATGGAATTTTTGTTAAAATTATACAATGGCCTGATGCAAGAACTTTAGATCTTTTAGAAGTTCAAACTGAAGCAATAGCAGACATATTGCCTGGTAAGCCACCAAGCCCACTAGTGCATCAAGTTATTTTACGCGATGGTGCTGTAAATAAAGGATTGCCTTTATATGATAAAATACCGCAGGAGTACATAGACAGCTATGGCCATAAAAGGAATTAATAACGTTCCCTACTATAACATGGAGCAATACTTGGATATGGATGCATTTGAAAAATTGCAACCAGAAATTATCACAGGCTTTGCTGAAGCACGTATGTACGCTAAAGAAGGTACATGGATGAAGCCAGGGTTTACATTTGAAAATATGAGTTATGTTCCAAACTGGAAACCCATGTATCGAGCACTAGAAGAATTTATGGCTCTTGATAACAATGATCCTATTAAACTAGCAGGCAGTGCATTTTGTAAAGACTTTAGCGATTACAAGATGCGTAATAAACTAACACGATTTTTAAAAATGGCGTTGGGTGCATACGATCCATACATTTACTATTTCCTCTGGGAAGAAGGCAGCTGGGACGATAGAACAGCTCCACGCAAGCTCACAGAAGAGGCTGCTTATTTTCCTAATGTAGTTAAGTGGGTTGAACAACTACAAGGAACAGTATTTGAACACATCGGTCGTGTAATATTTTTCCATTGCGAACATGATGGTATACCATTTGAACATAGAGACTTAGATGCAAAGAATGGTATGAATCAAACATTTCCACATCGTAATGAATTTATACACATACGCCCTAACACAAAGAAAGCCTTTTACTTGTGGGATCCACAAACAAAGAACAAGACTTATCTTAATACAAGAGCCGCATGGTGGAATGACCAAGACTGGCATGGTGGCGAACGTATTATGGAACAAAGCTACAGTTTACGTATTGACGGAAAATTTACAGAAGAGTTCCGTAAAAAATTAGGTGTTGACCACTTGGAGTCATATTAATGATTTACAAGGGTAATTTTGCACACTGGATTAACAATGATTGGATTGAATATATTCTAAACAATCCTGGAACCCTTCGACCTAAAACAACTAGTGAAAACCCCGACTGCGAAGAATTTCGGCAAGCAACTGACGCTGGATATGATTTAACTAAAACATACTGGCATCATTATACTGATACCAACAATACATTTCCTCTACCATTAACAATTCCGTTCGATAGTAATCGCAATCACATATGGTGGTTTATTAAAATGATGCCTGGAATGTTTATGCCCATGCATAAGGATCCACATGCTGTTGAAGAAAAAAATTGTAAAAGATACTGGATGGCACTACAGGATTACCAAGAAGGTCATATACATATAAACAATGGTCAATTTTTATCTAACTACAAAAAAGGCGATACTTGGGAATACGATGATCCACAATCAATACACGGAGCATGTAATATTGGGTACAGTCCAAGGATAGTTTTTAATTTCAGCACATATGATTTATGATACATATTTTAAATTTAGAATTTGACCTACAAGAAGTATTGGATTATTACAATACTCTAGAAAACGATTATCAAAAATATCGTTGGCAATTTTATGACGACCACAATAATCCAGCTGTTATAGATCCTAAAAATGATGTAAACAAAATATACGGCTGGGGATTACAAACAACTTATCACGACACAGAGTTTGTATACCATTGTGACTTAGATCCGCACAACGAACCTCCAGAATATTTTAAAGATACACCTATGGTGTTTGGATTTTTTGATAAAATAAAAAATCGATTCAAACAGCCTTTTAGGTCTTTTGTACATGTTTTCCCACCAGGACAATACATTGGCAAATGGATGCCTACTCCTCCTCCCCATGTAAAAATTATGATTCCAATTATCATGAACAACAGTTACAAATTAACTGTGCATGGTCCTAACCCTGTTACTGTAATTCCTGAACCTGGAAAAATTTACATGATTGAAAGTACACACTTAAACGAGTGGCGCAATGATGGAGATTCAAAGATTGCTTATATCCTGTTTAGTGTGCCTTTAGAATACATGGACGAAATGTTAAATTTCAAAGGAAAACTCTAATGCAGTTCATTGGAAATTTTAAAGACTGGATCACACCAGAATTAATGGAGCATTTAAGAACACGCAATGGAGATACTACTCCTGTGTGGCAACCCGATAGGTGGCAAGGGCATCCGTTATTAGATCAATTTAAAGAAATGGCTCGCCCAGGTTTTGCACACAAGGATCACAACTTTCAACAGTTTAACGCTGGATCTGAAGATATGAAAGATTTTGAAGTAGTGTTGCCTGCATTTCCAAAACAACGTAAACTGTGTTTTTGGTGGTTTGTAAAATTATTACCTGGGCAGATGCAGGCCATGCATATTGATCCACATTTAGTAGAAGTTAAGGATCCTGTACGCTATACAATGTTTCTAGAAGATTTCCAGCCTGGGCACATTTTTGTGTATGATGACAAAATGATAAGCAACTATAAAGCAGGTGATGTGTTCGAATGGAGTGATCCTATGATAGTACACGGAGTTGTTAACATAGGCTACAACACACGTTACACACTACAAGTTACTATGCACGACTAATTTGATCTTCTATTTTAATATAAGGTGAGCTGGTACCACACAAAATAGTACAAGGAGAAGATGCATGTTCTTCCCATTTGCGATGCATGAGTTCTTGCCAAAGCGGAGTTGACATAATTGTTTTAATACTGTGTGTATTTGCATCCAGTTGCTCGAGTCCACCAAATTCACTAATTAACTTGTAAACTTCTTGTTGTACTTGTCTAGCAATACTAACAATGGATGTACTGTCAACAAGGTTATATTTACTGTGTAATTCAACATCATAATTTGCATAAAGAAAAGAAGCAATTAAACAACATGGCATCAAATGTCCTTGTGCGTCTATATACAATTCTTTTGAATCAAATGCAAAACAACTAACATCAACCTTCCATTGTTTATAATCTTTTAAATCAACAAATTCAACAGGCTTAATATTGCTGCCCACTGGTTGTTCAATATAATGAGTAACTGTTCCAGTTCTATCTAACACAGGAAATTGTTTACCAAAGCGTTTGCTATTTTTAACTGTAAAAGAACTGAACCCTAGAGTTTTAGCAAGATTCTCAGCAACAGTTATTTGATGTTCATTATGTTTAAACTTGATAAACATCCAATGAGCATTACCTCCTGCATCCATAAATGCAGTTGCATTACGAATAATAATATCAAAATCAGTTCCTTGCCTATATAAACTGTGGGTATCACTTAATCCATCTAAAGCAAATTCAACTCTGTGATCCTTTGGCAAAGCTCTGGCCAATGAAGCCCACCAATCTATATTCCTAGCACTACCGTTAGTATGTATATATACGCTTACAGAACTGTTATCTTTTAGATACCGACAAATATCGACAAGGTCGTTATTCATTATAGGATCTCCAAAGTCTCCGCAAAAATTAACATTAGTAATTTGCGCCAAAACTTCAGAGTTGAATATGTGTTTAAACTGTTCTAAAGTCCAGTCTGTAATAGGCAATGTAGGATTTTCAATTCCACCGTGTATGTTGCGTAGACACATTGGACAACTGGCTTGACACCTGCTGGTTATTTCTACTTGAATATGATGTAGGTTTTCAAATGCAAACATTAATAGGCCAACAAATGAAACATATACTTAGGAGTTAATCCCGCATTAATACCAGCATGCCATTCTTTATAATTGTTCCACTTAAATATTGTTCCTTGTGGAACATTGTAAATGTAATCATTACCTAAAATAAAAATGTGGCCCATAGCAGGAGGATCCATCATAATACTATAACGCTTAGGTTGTCCTTTGGATAGATACTCTTCTTCATTATCATCTACGTCCCAATGCCACGGTGCGTAGTAACCTGGATCAACTCGACTAATCCAACTACGATGCACG
>Ga0222712_10003293_pt1 | contig 17694 bp, 16 predicted proteins | sample C33_657DmetaG_FD_165043 | JGI IMG/M metagenome (GOLD analysis project Ga0222712, IMG submission 165043) | Estuarine water microbial communities from San Francisco Bay, California, United States - C33_657D | ecosystem: Environmental > Aquatic > Marine > Unclassified | place: USA: California...
CAGCATGGGCCTTTCAACTGCATCAATTTCCACCCAGATATTGTTTTCCTCAAGCTTTGTGATGTATACGTTGATGTTGGTGAACATGTTCTGGGCCCAAAGCTTTGCAATGGCCTTGGCAAAAACATCTCCACCAGGAAGGGTCACCTCATCACCAACAGCCATGCCGGAAACAGAGACAACAATCGCCGCATCAAAGGCCTTGTTTCCTTTGACCTGTATATCTGCAATGGTGTATTTACGGGGATATTTGGCTGTGTATATGGCCAAAAGTGCCGGGTCCACAGAAGTTTTGGGAAGGGTATCGTTTTGAGCAACAACGCTGTCCGAAAACACAAGTAATCCCACAAAAATTAACAGCGTAGAAATCCTCTTCATCCAGTTCTTTGTTTGGGTGGGCAAAATAACGGGTTTTTGTCTAATTGTTTGTTAAACCATCAAGTATCTGACCACTTGTCTTTCCAAAGCGCCTTTCGCGTTTCTGAAAATCAAGAATTGCTTCATAGAGGTTCTCCTTTTTGAAGTCCGGCCAGCGTGTTTGGGTGAAATACAGCTCAGCATAGGCAAGCTGATACAGCAGGAAATTGCTGATCCTGTACTCGCCGCTGGTTCGGATCATCAGTTCTGGATCAGGAAATTCACTGGTGGACAGGTATTGTTGGAGGGTGTCCTGGGTGATGTTGTTCGGATCCAATTGGTTGCTCTTGACGTCTTCCGCAATCTTCTTTACCGCATTCACCAGCTCCCATCGAGAGCTGTAACTGAGCGCCAACACCAGGTTGAGACCGGTATTCTGTGCAGTCATGTCAAATGCTTCCTGCAAGGCGTTCTTGGCATGGTCCGGGAGCATGGAGAGTTCTCCAATCACATGCAACCTGATGTTGTTCTTGTTGAGGACCGGCACTTCCTTTCGGATGGTCTCAACCAGCAACTCCATCAGTCCAGTCACTTCCTGCGCTGGCCTGTCCCAGTTTTCTGTTGAAAAAGCATAAAGAGTAAGGTACTTTACGCCCAATTCTGCACTTCCCTCCACAATATCCCTTACACTGGCCACGCCATGGAAATGACCGAAAAGCCTATCTTGACCTTGCTCTTGTGCCCAACGGCCATTGCCATCCATGATGATGGCGATGTGCTTTGGAACGCGTTCATTGTCTATCAGTGCTCTTAACGACATGGACTGCAAAGGTACAATTTTTTAGGGAGTCTTGGGTGTTGCACACTTGTAAGAGCTGAACGAGATGGAAATCGCCAATTCCGCAAAAAGGAACTGGTCTTTTTGTTCACTGAATCCCCGTTGTTTTCCAGCCTCGCCAATCCGGGTTCCTGTTTCGTAAGAACGGTCTTGCAAAAGGTAAGCAGGATTGGTCTTCCCATTAAACTGCAGGGGGAAAACGGATACTCCCGCATATGTGCTGCTTACATCATCGAGATAATCTGTTGAAGTAAAACGGTGTGAAATTTCAAAAGCAAGGTTGATGTTTTTACCAAGGTTGTACTTGATCCCCATCCCCAAGGGAAATGAAAACGCCTGGTTGCTGTAGGGTTTTCTGTCAGGATACAGAGGACTGCCCTGGCCTTCAGTCCCCAACTTCCTTAAGTAATATTTTACGCCATCAAGATAAGTAAAAGGGTCGTAGTTGAAGGTTCCAACACCCAATGTCACATAGGGTGTGAAAATATAGTATGGACTTCCTGGGATGAATTCAAAGAAATTGAAATCTCCCTGAACCGACATCTCCCACAACTCAGACTTGAAATTGAGGTTTCGGCGCTGTTGGTATGCTATTTTGCTGAAAGCATCTGCATACCCGACTTCGGCATAATGACCACTCAGCCTCAGGCCCACATAATTCCCAAACTGTTTCCTGAAAAAAACCCCAAGGGCAGGCTTGGACCGCCTGAAGTCATTTCGGTTGTTAAGGTCCCCAAAATACTGTGCAACACCCACCGAAAGCCCCAGTTCCCCCTCCTGCACGATGGCATTGTTCTGCGCATGCAAATGTGCAAATGAACAAAAGGCCAACAAAAAGATTGAAATGGACTTTAGCATGTTGATGCAAAATAATTCCTATTGGGGTTCTGTGGCGTTAAAGGAGCGATAAAATAAAATGATTCCTATCACCTGTTTCTGGTGTCAAAACCCCAGGTCAATTTCTCCCTCAGTGTTTTCAGGAAATTGTTTTCGTTAAGCCTTACCAGGTTAAAGCAAAACTGTTCTTTTTTGATGGCCAATTGAACACTTTTGTCTACCACTTCTTTCCTTGAATCCAGCGTACAGATAAAATCATCTACCCTGCCCTCGACTTCAAAAGAGATCACATTGTGGTTAGGAACCACAATAGGCCTGATGTTGAGGTTGTGCGGTGCGATGGGCGTAATCACAAAACTTTCACTGTCAGGAAATACCACCGGGCCATTGCAGCTCAAGGAATACCCGGTTGACCCGGTTGGGGTTGAAACAATCAGACCATCAGACCAAAATGTATTCAAAAACTCTCCATTCAGGTAGGTATGGATTTTGATCATGGGTGAGAATTCCCGCTTGTGGATGGTAAATTCATTCAAGGCAAAAGATTCATCTCCAAACAAGGGTATACTGGCATCCAAATGCAACAGTCCGCGCTTGTCCAAAACATAACTGCGTGCATTCAGGGACTGTACAGCTTCATCGATGTTTTCCTTTCCGAGGCTCGCAAGAAATCCCAGCCTTCCGAAATTGATGCCCAGCACAGGAATCTGTTTGTTGCGGACAAGGCAGACCGTATCCAACAATGTTCCATCACCGCCAAGGGATATCAGGGCATCAATCGACTCATCAAGTTCATGGGCATCGACAAACACTTGCAGCCGCTCCCTGTGAATTGATTGCTGGGCAAGTTCTGACTGAAACTGTGCGGTCAATGGCTTATAAAGGACAGGGGTAATCCCTGCATTGAACAGTGCATCTGTCAGGTTGATCAATTCATGGGACTGAAGGGTCAGTCCACCTCGGCTGTATATGGCTACTTTCATGATTCTACAAAAGTAACAAATGTTTGGGCGATGGGCATTCTGGGTATTTCAGGTGTCAATTTTTTACATCGGCCTTGTGCACAAAAATTCCGTTTTGATTCAATTGGTTGAAGCTGTATTCTATCCGAAGCACGATATCATAAATGCTGATAATATCCAGTCCAATGCCGCCTGTATACATCATTTTGTTGTTCAACAGGTTGACATGGTGGTTGTTCTTGCTGTAGACATATCCCACGTCGCCATATGCCTTGAGATAAAACCTGAAGGGAATGTTGGCATATGTTTTTGAACGAACACCTGTCTTTAACCGATAGGTCATGAACTCCTTTCCCACCGTATTGCGCATGAAACCACCTGCAACGCCATCCACCACAAAATATTCCAGCCCACGCAGATAGGAATCATTGTATCCCAGCATGAACTGGTTGAAATATGGCTGGTCAAATGGCACACGGATGCTGGCCTCTGCGGTGCTGCTCAGATAAAACTTGTGGGGGAGCTTAAAGTATTTTCCAGCTTGAACAGAAACCTGTGTCAAATCAACCTTGTTGTTGATTCCCCTGCGTAAAAATTCAAACTCAACAGTGGTTCCTTTGGTTGGATAAGGAATATAGTTGACATCAAAATACTGAAACGTATAGCGCAGTTCCGGATAGGCCACACGCGTTTGTGCCGATCCAAGATAATTTTTGTTGAGCGCAGCGATTGTATCTGCAATGGATTCGATCTGATAGCCCAATTTGAGGTAATGCCTGGCAATTGAGCCTTTGCGGAAGGAATACACTCCCCCAACATATACCTGTTTTCTGATGAACTTTTCAGCATCCTTGTAAAACACTTGCTTGTTGTCAATGGTATTGAGGTTCATTTCACGGCTCCGGGAATAGGTAAGGTCAAAGCCCCAGCCATGCCTGAGTGAATTGTCTGAAAAGGGATTGTAATACTTCAGGGTTGCCCGCTGGGTATACCCATTGATCAACCATATGTTGAGCCTATCGTTGCGACCGGTGATGTTCTTCCCCAAAAACTTGAGACCATAATTGACCCTGTTGGGGTCCAATGCATAATCATTCAGCCATACATTCCAGTTTCGGTCTGCAGGCTTGAGGTAGGGCAAGGGAAAATAATAGAAACGCTCCTTGACATCGATGAAGATATCTAGTGAGTCGTTGTACCAATTTGTAAATCCAACACTGGCATCTACGAACAATGCAGTATTCATGAGGTTTTGACGGCTCGTTTGGATTCCTGCCAAAAGATTCGAAATGGAATAGGGAGCATTCTTTTGAAAGACCAATTCCCTGGTAACAATATAGGATTTGGTCTTTTTATTGCCCTGAACAATGAAGTTCCTCACAATGACATGGGACTCCTTCAAGACAGGATGGTCCTGGTGCTCAATGACAATGTTTTCCTGCGCCTGGAGGGAACAATTGAAAATGAACAATAGCGAAAAAAGCTTCCGCAGGATTCTCATGGAGTTGATCGGTTAGGGCCTGGAACAAGGCTAAACATTCAGGTAATTCATCAAATGGTCAAGGTTGTTCTGCAACGAATTGTAATAGGATTCCTCGCCATAATAATACAGAACATTGTATTCGTGTCGCTGAAAGGTGGCAACAATATCAGAAACTTCCTCCTTGTTGATGCGAAGCACAACTTGCATCATTCCACTGTGGTTGTCTTGAATGGAGTTCAATTGCATGATCATGGCATCGTTTGATTCCACCAGGCGGTTGATTTCCCCAGGCGCATAATCATGCCTTGGCATTTCAAGTACAACGAGCGAGCCCGTTTCAAATGCGCCAACCATCATCGATAACTGGTCAAGCATTTTTGCATTCCCTATCAAGCCCTCCCATTCGTTGCTCTCATTGACAACAGGAACCTGGTCAATAAAAAACTTAGCCCTTACGCGAAGCGCTTGTAAAAAATGATCCCCGCTCCTAACAAAGGGTTTGATGAACCTGTGCTGCAAAGAAATGAGCTCAGCCGCTGGTGCAGCATCTTCCAATTCATCAAAAGAAACCAAGCCCAGGTACTGCAATGCATCCAGTACCGGTATATGCTCCAACTTGGCCTCCTCCATCAATTCCAGCGCATGACCAACGGAATCATGGAGGTCAACAGTGATCACAGAAGTTTCAAGAAGTTGGCTGCAGTAGGTCATGCTCTATATTGATAGACCAATATTACTGTTAATTGGCTGCAGTTGTCGCTAATTTTTGTAAAAATTGTGCAAGAATTACGTTAAACTCATCAGGAACCTCCATCATGGGGGCATGACCGCAGTGATCAATGAAGTGCAACTCACTGTGGGAAATCAACTTATTGAATTCCCGGCCTACAAAAGGTGGGGTAATGCTGTCGTTGTTGCCCCAAATCAGCAAGGTTGGCAATTTGATCTGGCGAAGTTCATCCCCGAGGTTGTTTTTGATGGCGCTCCTGGCCAAAGAAATGACCTTTAGGGTCTTCATCCTCTCATTTACGATCTGATACACCTCATCCACCAACTCTTTTGAAGCGGTATTTGGGTCGTAAAAAGTCATTTCTGTTTTTTTCCGGATGTACTCATAATCTCCCCGTTTGGGATAGGTATCTCCCATGCCGTTTTCGAATAGACCTGAGCTGCCGGTAAGGATGAGTGACTTTATTTTTGCAGGCGTTTTGAGCACATGGACCAATGCGACATGCCCACCCAAAGAATTTCCAAGGAGATGAATTCCCCTGTAACCGCGGTGATCAATGAATTTTGCAAGATATTTTTCTAGCCCGCCTACAGTGGTATGGAGCAAGTCCAGCTCAAACAGAGGTAGAAGCGGAACAATGACCTGGTGTGTATGCTTGAAATGATTGATGATTCCTGTAAAGTTGCTCATGGCCCCGAACAAGCCATGCAAAAGGATCAGGGGTTCTCCCTGGCCCTCTTCTATGAATTTGAACTTTCCATCCCCTTTAACTTCGTATGGTAAACTCATGTGTATGTCCGAAACAGGATATTAAATTGGTAAAATAACGTTGAACTCCAACAAAGAAAAGTAAAATGCCTGACATAACCCACCCGTATGGTGGAATTGGGTGGCTTGAACAGCTACACTGTTGAGCTTTTATGAATAAAATCTCCTGCCTTATTAAACAAATTCTTGAGCGCGGGTAGCCATTCACTGAAATGTGATACCAACCATTGCCCATATTGGATCAAGCAATTGAACGTTTTGGAGTCGGATGCATTTTCAGTTTTAATAAAACCAAACCGCTGGCAATAAACCAGGACTACTGCAAAAAAGGTGACATAAATCAAGGACATGGTGAATATTCCAAACAACCTGTTGAAAAAACCCAGCATCATAAGCTCTGCCGACTTCTCAATGAGTTTTCCAATCAACCTTACCACAACAATTCCCGCAACCAGGGCCAGCACGAAAGAAAGAAATGAATACCACTGGCTGTCGTTTGCTGCATTTTTTCTCATGTACCCTTCGACAGTTCCTGAGAAATGAAACGCCAAGGCGAGTGCAATAAAGTAAGAAATGAACACAAAGATGGCCATGATAAAGCCCTTGGTCCATCCCTTGTAGATGGCCAGTGCCAGGAGAATGAGAAGGATGATGTCTACAATCACGGTGTCAACAGCGCTTTTACAACCGCAGAGATGGCCTTCCCGTCGGCTTTTCCGGCAAGTTGCTTGGAGGCGACTCCCATCACTTGTCCAAGTCCAGTGATGCTGGTCACACCCAGGGTTTTGATGATTTCAGCAACAATTGTCTTCAGTTCAGCTTCATCCAGTTGCTTTGGAAGGTACTGTTCAATGACCTCCACTTCTTCCTTTTCCTTTTGGGCGAGGTCGGCACGGTTCTGCTGTTCAAATATTTCGATTGAATCCCGGCGCTGTTTGACCAATTTTTGAAGGATTTTCATTTCGGCATCTTCAGACAAAGAATCACCTGCGCCTTCTGCTGTTTTTGCAAGCAAAATGGATGCCTTGATGGCACGCAATGCACGAAGGCCTTTTTCATCCTTTGCAAGCATTGCCTTTTTAAGGTTTTCGTTGATGGTTTGTTCGAGTGACATGGTTTTGAGGGATAAGGGTAAAGGGATGAGGGTAAAGGGATAAGGGTAATCAACCTTGTTGTTGTTCTTGCATTGTTTTTTTGAATTTATTGTAAAACTGCTTTGCAAAATCTTTCATTTCTCCGACCAGTGCTGTTTGGTGTGTGGCACGGTCAAAAGTATCTGCCATGGTCATCATGGTTTGGTAATAAAAGTCAGCCATCTCATCCACCATCATTTCCTTGGTCCACAGGTCGATGCGCAACGCAGCCCTCTCCTTCCCATCCCAGAAAGAAATCATGATGGCTTTTGCATCCTGCTTCTCTTCCGAAGATGATTGACTTGCGTTCCAAAGAATCTGGTGGGGGATTTTCTGGTCGTCGAGGGTAACGTCGATGGCGATGGTGGACTGTGTCATTGATTCAATTTGATGGCAAAGTTAATGAATTCGTGAGATGGTTGGTTTTGATCAGACAAACGGTTCAAAACCGATGTGAAAGATGAAACACTGGAGGTTCCAGAGGTATCACCTCAACAAACCAGTACCAATCATCTCAGCGCGCATTTGTTCATCATTGTAAATCCTGATGAGTTTATCACCAATGTCCTGGGGATCTTTTTCGTTGAAAAACATTCCCGCCATGCCGGTGAATTCCGCCATGCTGCTGTTTTCGGCAGTGAGCACCGCCACCCCGGCCTTCATGGCATTGACCACGGGAATCCCAAACCTTTCATAGCGGCAGGGGTGTACCATGGCATAGGCAGCACTTACTATTGAAGACTCGTCTACAGGGAGCAAGTGATCCATCAACACAACATCGTTTCTGTATTTGTAGGACTCCAAATCGGTGAGGATATCCGCTGAATATTGCCCCTGCGGTCCGGCCAAAACCAACTTCATGTTGCTCCCAATCCGCTTTTTGAAAACAGAAAAACCCTTGAGTAAACTGATGATATTGGCAGCAGGATGAACAGGTCCGCGGTACAGAAAATACGCATCCCCCTGGGTAAACTGGTAACGCACCACATCGCGGGCATCTTCATCAGTAGGGCGGAACAGCTCTTCAGCAACCGGCGCGAGAACGCTGATTTTATCCCTTACTGCGGGGAAATATTTCAACAACCCGTCTTTGGTATGGGAAGAAAACGCAAAAATGTTTTCTGCGCCAGCAACCGATTTTTTCAACCACCTGTTTTCACGGTAGGCGTCCCAAAATCGAACCAAAGATCCTGGACTGCGGTGATAAAAGTCATGAACAACAAGATCATTTTCCAGTAGATTCAAGGTTTTTGAATGGTGCAGAATGGCCTCATATTCCTGCGGAATGGACGACTTGAAATAAACGTTCGGCATACCGCAAAGATAAGACCAGACATCTTCCAACAACCTATCTTTACGTCACAATCACCGACAATGAAAAGAGCTACAAAATACATCCATGCCGGATCGCACCCAGACCCAAGCACGGGTGCCATCATGACCCCCATCTACCAAACATCGACCTATGTGCAGGATGCACCGGGGGTCAACAAGGGATACGAATATGCCCGGTCCCAAAACCCTACGCGCGAAGCTTTGGAAGAGGCATTGGCAGTGATTGAAGAGGGAAAGTATGGTTTGGCATTTGGCAGTGGTGTGGCGGCCACAGATGCCATCATGAAGTTGTTGAAGCCCGGCGATGAAGTAATTGCCGCAAGCGACATGTATGGTGGCACCTACAGGCTTTTTAGTAAGATTTTCAGCAAATTCGGAATCGTCTTTCACTATGTTGACATGGGCATTTTGCAAAATATTGAAGAGCGGATCAACAACCATACCAAATTGATTTGGGTGGAAACCCCGACAAATCCATTGATGAACATTGCCGATATCAGGGGGATTGCGTCCATCGCACAAAAGCACGGGCTGATCATGTGTGTGGACAATACCTTTGCCTCTCCAGCACTGCAAAATCCACTTTCCCTGGGTGCTGATATTGTTATGCACTCTGCCACAAAATACCTCGGCGGTCACAGCGATGTGATACAGGGAGCACTGGTGATGAATGACAAGGCGTTGCGTGATGAGCTGTATTTTATCCAGAAAAGTTGTGGCGCTGTTCCCGGCCCGATGGACTGTTTTTTGGTGCTTCGGGGAATAAAAACACTGGGCATCCGCATGGAAAGACATTCACAAAACGGTGCTGCCATCGCGCATTTTCTGAGAGCAAATCCCGCAGTAAAAAAAGTATACTGGCCAGGGTTTGAAGACCATCCAGGACACGAAATCGCCAAAAACCAAATGAAGGACTTTGGAGGAATGATCAGTTTTGAGCTAAAACTGGATACCATGGAAGCCGCAAGGACATTGCTTTCCAACACAAAGCTTTTTTCATTGGCAGAAAGCCTGGGTGGGGTTGAATCGTTGATCAATCATCCCGCCAGCATGACCCATGCCTCAATTCCAAGAGATGAACGGATCAAAAATGGATTGAGCGACACCTTGATACGACTGTCGGTGGGAATTGAAGACGCCGAGGACCTGATTGCTGATCTTGACCATGCCATTCAGTTGACGGTTACCAGTTGATCTGCATTTTAAGTATTCACCCATCCACGGACAATCTTTCAAAAACAGGTCAGCCCCTGGCTTTAGCAAATGAATAAAAAAGAACTGTCAGCGATAAAGTCTTTTCTTGACAAAGAATTGAAGCGGCACAACCAACAGGGTTTCATCGACAAAGATCCGATTTCAATCCCTCACGGTTTTAGCCAAAAGGCCGATATTGAAATTGCAGGATTTTTTGCTGCCATTTTTGCCTGGGGCAACCGCACCACCATCATCAACAAATGCAATGAACTGATGAAATTGATGGATGCTTCGCCATACGAATTCATCATTGGCCACAAGGAAAAGGACCTGAGAGGATTGCTGGCATTCAAACACAGAACCTTCACCACAACAGACCTGCTTCATTGTATTCGATTCTTGAAATACCATTATTTGGAGGGATACAAGTTGTTCAACAGCACAGCACCCAGCCTGGAATCGGCTTTTACGCATGGCATGCAATCGCATGATACAGACATGGGCAATGGATTGAAGGCATTTCACCACTATTTTTTTTCACTGGAAGACAGCCCAGACAGAACAAAAAAACACATCTCCACTCCGCACAACAACTCTTCTTGTAAACGGCTCAACATGTACCTCAGGTGGATGGTGAGAAAAGATGCAGCAGGTGTCGACTTTGGCATTTGGAAAAGCATCAGGATGAACCAGCTTGTTTGCCCGATGGACGTGCATGTGCAAAGGGTTGCGCACAGGCTTAACCTGATTGATGCAGAAAAAGCGGACTGGAAAACCGCGATAACCCTTACGGAGGTGCTCAAACAGTTTGACCCGAAAGATCCGGTGAAGTATGATTTGGCCTTGTTTGGCCTGGGTGTGGAAAGAGATCCGCTGGCCACTCCAACCCTTTCAACTCCCAGCATTTAATTATCTTTGCAGCTTCAAGCAACTAGCACATGTCACAACAGCACCTTTCAGAGCAAGAGATCATCAGAAGAGATAAGCTTACAGCGCTGCAGAACCTTGGGATTGATCCCTATCCGGCGCCTTCATTTCCTGTTAACATCAGCTCAAGTGATATTAAACAACATTATTTGGGAGAAGAGAACAAGGCGGAGTTTTCGGATGTATGCCTTGCAGGACGATTGATGGGAATCCGCGACATGGGAAAGGCGAGTTTTGCAGTTTTGCAAGACCATGCAGGCAAAATCCAAGTGTATGTGAAGCGGGATGAAATTTGTCCCACAGACGATAAAACCCTTTATGATCAGGTTTGGAAAACACTTGACATTGGTGATATCGTTGGTGTGAAAGGACATGTGTTCACCACCAAAACGGGAGAAACATCTGTGCATGTACATTCACTCACCCTCCTGAGCAAATCACTCAAACCCCTGCCCATCGTGAAAGAAAAGGAAGGTGAAACCTTTGATGCGGTTACCGATCCGGAGTTCAGGTACAGGCAGCGTTATGCGGACCTGATCATCAATCCGCAAGTAAAAGAAACCTTTCTCAAGCGGTCAAAACTGATCAACTCCATCAAGGACTTCCTGAACCAACGCGGAGCCATTGAAGTGGACACACCTGTATTGCAAAGCATCCCTGGTGGCGCATCAGCAAGACCTTTCACCACACACCACAATGCTTTGGACATCCCCATGTACCTCCGCATCGCCAATGAACTTTACCTGAAAAGGCTTATTGTTGGAGGATTTGAGTGGGTATATGAGTTTTCAAGGAATTTCAGGAATGAGGGAATGGACCGCACGCACAACCCTGAATTCACCGTACTTGAATTTTATACAGCGTACAAGGATTACTTGTGGATGATGGATACAACAGAGCAATTGTTGGAAAAAGCTGCCATGGATGTCAATGGCACAACTGATGCGGAAGTGGATGGCAAAACCATCAGTTTCAAGGCCCCTTTCAAAAGGGTGACCATGTATGATGCCATCAAGGAACATACTGGATTTGACATCAGTGCAATGGATGAGGATGGATTGAGGGATGTTTGCAAGCAATTGGGAATAGCCGTCGAGAAAAGCATGGGCAAGGGAAAGTTGGTAGACGAGATTTTCAGTGAGAAGTGTGAACATCATTTTATACAACCCACATTCATCACCGATTACCCCATTGAGATGAGCCCTCTGACCAAGAAACACCGGAACAAGCCCGGTCTGGTAGAACGTTTCGAGCTGATGGTGAACGGGAAAGAAATTGCCAATGCCTATACCGAATTGAATGACCCCATAGATCAGCGTGCCCGATTTGAAGACCAGATAAAACTCCAGGAACGCGGCGATGATGAGGCCATGTTCATCGACCATGACTTTCTTCGCGCTTTGGAATATGGCATGCCACCAACAGCGGGCATTGGTTTTGGCATTGACAGGCTTTGCATGCTGCTCACCAATCAGCCTTCAATCCAGGATGTATTGTTGTTCCCGATGATGAGGCCTGAATAGTTGAAGAGGTTGAACAAATGAATTTACCAGCCAAAGGCAGGGATGCTGAAGTGATTTGTCGTTTCAGCACTAAATATTTAACATATCAGGAGAAGGAAGTTGGTTTTTGGTTCATCTAACCATTGAGCTTAATTTTTAAAACTCAATAATGATGAACATATTTAAAATCATTCCATTAAGTTTTTTTTCCATTGCAACAATTTGTGTTGCATCATGTTCAAAAACTTCACAAACAGTTGACACGACTGCCGTTGTAATAAAGGTAGAATCAACCAATTTCCTTACAGCTGGGCTATCGGAACCAATAACTGTGGTTTCCCGGACAATGTCCAACGGATCAACAGTCGATTGTTACAAAATTGTTTCAAAAAGCACTCCACCTGATCATGCAATGGGTCCTTGGTGCCCTTCAAACATTAGCGATGATAAAATCAAAGGTGGTATTTGGCTGGAAAATGGAAATGTATATGATGTAGACGGGGCATTTATCAAGAACTTGGCCAGTTTTTACAACAATACTACATGGCAAATGTACAATTCAAGTACAGGAGCCATAACCAAAACCCTTACGCAGGCTCAATGTGAGGCGGCAGCCAATCCGAATGTAGGAGCCGCATACAAAAACTACTGTGTGGAATGCTTGCCTTCCTATGTGTCTACATTGACAAAAACCATCTATATACCTGTAACACCAGTTAAATTGACAGCTCCCATCAGTTTTGGTACTGGTCCGGGTTCCAGTGGACCATCCATCAGGGGCATTGCATTCAATGGCGTTGTTTTTGATGCTCCTGCGCCTAAAAATGCAATATTAGGGGCCTATACATTGGCCCCATTTGATGATGCAGGTGGGCACATCAATATGGGTGCAGGGTACCACTACCATGCTGCAACGGGAATGTCCAAGAAAATCATACAGTCAGATGGCCATGCTGCTATGATTGGTTATGCGCTAGACGGCTTTGGTATCTACGAAAGATTGAGTGCTGGGGGAACCGAGTACACGGATTTAGATGCAAGCAGAGGACATTCTGATGCCACAAGAGGTTATCACTATCATGTGGACAAAGCAGGCGCAAATAATTTCATCAATAGTTTGGCAGGCCCCTACGCAAACTAATCGTAAAAGGGGCAATCATGAAGTCAATCTATCTTATTGTTCTTTTTTTGTTTGCAAAGGGAGTTCAAGCACATCAGCCCGATTTATCCAGCCTGATGATATATGAGCAAAATGGCAGATGTTTTCTCGCAATCAAGAGTTCGCTTACTGCATATGAAGGAGAAATTGATTACGTGTTTGGTAAAAACGCCTACAAAAGCCCAGAAGCATTTCAGCAAATAGCCATCAAGTATTTTCAAGAAAATTGTCGGATAATCATCAATGGCGATACAATCAAGTTCCAAAACCCAAGGGTTATACTGGGACATGAGACAACACTGTTTGCCGAATTGTTAAATGTCCCAGATGAGCTGACTTCCATTTATGTAAAAAATACAATGTTCAAAGATATGCCTTCCAATATGTGCGAGATCATACTTGCAATAAAGGGAATAAGCCAGAAACAATATATTTTGGACAATGCTAACCAACATGAAGTAAAACTAAAACTGGAAAATAACAATTGGCTGGTTAAAGAGAATAAGCATTCAACTTCAACATTTTCATATTTATTTATTGGAGGAGGACTTCTTGTTATCGCTATACTTGTATTCACAGTAAACAGAAAAAAGAAAACCACCGTTTAAGTTTTTTCATATGCTCACTTCATCATCAATACGTTAAGTCGACAGCTAAAGGCCATACAGCCCTCGGCTATCGAGTTAAACTACTTCAAGATGCCCTGCTTCTTCAATTATTGCCTCACCTTCATCACCCCATTCATGATGCTCCAGTGGCCTGGGAATGTGCAGACAAATGGATAATCACCGGTTGTGGCTGGTGCCTTGAATTTCAAAGTAACGTTTTGCCCAGGGTTCACCAATGGTGTAGAGAAGAGCACTTCAGCAAGGGCTGGTACGTAGTTCTTGTCTGCACCCTTTGGATCTTTCATCATCGCATCACCTGCCCTTCCTACTTTTTCAAGCATTCCGGGTTTTGTGATCACCATATTGTGTTGCATGGCATCCGGGTTTTCGAACATGATTTCAATGGATTGTCCGGGCTGTACAGTGAATTCCTTTAGTGTGAATTTCATCGCCTCCTTGATGGTAGCGATCTTGATGCGCTTGACGTCTGCTGAAGCTTGTCCATCGACAGCAATGCCCCATGCTGTCATCAACCTGGACAGTCTTTCATTCGGATTACCGGATAGGGTTGCAGCAAGATATGTTTTATCGGCGGGTGAAATCTTGATATCCTTCAGCTTGTAATTCCAACCCTCAGAAATGGCCTTGATGATGCCATTCCGGGCCTGCTCGTCCATGACAGCAGTCTTCTTCAGGATGTCAACAAGGCTGTCTGCAGGTGCTTTGTTGGCATAGCTTTTGAGTGCAGATTCCAGCGCAAATGCGTTCATGTCTGCAGGCCTGCTGAAGGTGATTTTTTTTGTGAAGCTGTTGTTGTTCTTGTTGGACTCCTTCACTTCATTTGCCTTATCAATGGCTACAATCAAATTGTAATCGCCAACCACATCGGTGCCAACGCTGATGTTCCCCACCCAGGGGCCGTTCAGGTTTTTGGTGATGGAAACTGTTTCCCCGGCCTTGATGCCTTCCTTGAAATTCCTGCTCACCTGATCAATCTTGATGCCCATTCCTTCAAAGCGAATGTCCAATGGAACAAAATTCTCTTTTTCAAGATCAACTGTTCCCTGGTTTTTGACTTCCACTGCAATGTTGATGCGCTCACGCACCGCAGGTGTAGAGGGATCAATTTTGATGTCTGCCACAACAAGGTCTATGCCATCCGCCTTAACAACCGGCGCAGCCTTTGTTCCAGGCATCTGGTGTTTTGAATGGTCCATGGCAGGCATGGCAGGTTTTTTTGCAGCGTTGGCCTTGAGCTGGTTGTGCAAGTGTTTCTTCATGAGCTTACCATTGTTGGCTGTGAGTACACAAGCAAAAGCATCAGGCAACCAGCGGTCTTCCACTTCAGTTGACTTGTTCATCCTTTCAAAAAACGCTTTCTCTGCAGCCGCATCAAGGGGTGATTTTGAAAACAGCAGCAAAGCATTCATGACCACCAAAGGATCGCTGTCGTTCAGTGCATTGTTTTTCAAAATCGTTGCGACGGAGGATGCGGCAAATTCCATCACCTTGATCGCATTTTTCCTTACATCAGCAGAAGGATGTGCAAGGGCTGTGGCAATGGTGGCAGCATCCAATGCATTCAATCCCTTCAAGGTCCATAGTGCGTGAATCGCGGGTGCATTGATGCCGATTTCGTCAACAGATTTGTCATTCACGAGTGCAACAAGACCAGGGATAACATCTGTTTGTCCACGCTCTACCAGCATGCGTTGTGCATGCATGCGCCAAAACATGTTGTTGTTTTTGAGTGCGGCAAGCAGCCCTTTTGCATCGCTCATCGAAAGCGACAAGGGCTGGTAAGCAGGAGCCTCGTTGTAGGAAACCCTGTAGATCCTTCCATGTGTAAAGTCACGAAGGTCCGTCTGGTAGGCATTTCCCGGACCATTGTCAAATCCTTTTGGGGTTGGGTTGTGCTGGATGATATAGCTGTACCAATCCGCCACCCAAACAGCACCATCTGGCCCTACCTCAGCAAATACCGGAGAGAACCATTCATCGGCGCCAGCCATCAGGTTGAAACTTTCCTTGTCATAGAAATCAGTACCTTTTTTCTGCATGTTGTTTTGGTGCAGAATATGTCCAGTGGGTTCTGCAACAAATGCAATGCTGTTCCAATATTTTTTAGGGAAGGCCCTGGCTGTATAAAAATTTTGGCCCGCTGCCGCAGTAAATCCACCGAAGGCATCCACCTGGCGCACCTTTTCGGTGATGGGTTTCATGTCGCGGTGTGTATCAGTGCTCCTGCTGCCATTGGTGTTGGGCGAATTGAAATACGTATGGGGAATGGCCATGTACCATCCGTGCGAGTTGTTCGCTGTAGATCCAAATACATCATTGGTTTCATTGAAGGAAAATCCCCAAGTATTGTTGGAGGTGTTGGTCATCCATTCCAACTTGGATCCATCGGCCTTGAAACGGAAAAACGCCTGTCCAAACTGGAGCGAATCTGCGGTTCCCACCTTGCCCTTAAATCCTGAATAACCGACACATCCCCATATCCAGTTGTCAAATCCATAATGCAGGTTGGATGGGCCAGCGTGTGTATCACCTGTACCGAAACCTGTAAACAATATTTTTTTGAGATCCGCCTTTCCATCACCATCCGTGTCTTTAAGAAACAGCATGTGTGGTGCTTGTGACACAATCAGTCCTCCATTGGCAAAAACCATTCCTGTTGGAATGCTCAGCCCTTCTGCGAAAGGTGTAAACTTGTCTGCCTTGCCATCCTTGTCGGTGTCTTCACATACGAGGATATAATCGCTCCCACCCTCTTGTTTGCGTTCATTCGGATAGTCCTTGGTGATCAATACATAGAGCCTTCCTTTTTCATCCCAGCTCAGGGCAATCGGATGCATTACATTGGGCTCTGCAGCGAACAATTCCAATTTAAAATCAACCGGCACCTGGATATGCTTCAACGATTCCTCGGGCGTCAACGCCAGCTGCTGGTATTGTATACCTGGGCGCTGTTCGTAGTTCGGCAGTTTGGCTGCACGGTATTCAAATTTCTGCGGAGCCCTGGCCACATGTGCTGCCCTTGCGGCATCGTTGACCGACCAGATGATGCCATTGTAAATCAACTCCTGGAAACCGGGAAGCTGCCAGGTTCTTTCATCATGGCCATAAGCAGTGTAAAATATTTTTCCTTTGCCGTGCATGCGTGTCCAGGTATAGGGTTCAGTGCTGACACCAGGCTTGTCTTTCTTTTGATCGGCTTTGATTTCCCTCACTGCCAGCACATTGTTGTCTGGCTGCAACTGGCTGTGCAAGTAGGTTTCATCGTATGCAGTGAATGGCTTGAGGTCTGCCATTACTGGGTGCTGTGGCTGTATTGTTTGTGTTGTGATGGAATCCATTCTATGGCGCCAGAATTGTCCTCCTACCAGCTTTACATAGGCATCTGAGTTCCTGAAACAATAGGAAGCACAATGGATGGGAAGAAAGCCCTTGCCCGATGCAACAAAATCCAACAATGCCTTCTCTGCTGGCGCAGGAAGCGTATCCCAGTTGGCAAAAATCATCAAAGCGTCATATTTGCCCAGCGTCTTGGGATTCAAGTCGCTCAACTCATCCGTATAGGTGAGGTTGATGCCCTTGGGACCAAGTGCCGCCATCAATTGAGGTACACGTTCGATGGGTTTATGGTGTCCTTTGTCGCCAAGAAACAGCACTTCAATGCGACGCGCCTGTTGTGCGAAAGCAGTAGAGAGCAGCAGTGAGAGGGTGAGCAGGAATTTCATGTTATATGGTTGAAGGGGTTGAACTTGTCATCCAACCAGCGGTTGGTAAACCGAAGTTGGGGAGCTGAAGGGGTTAATGGCCTTTTGAAGCCTGTTTTATACATTAAAATAGTCCGGC